>Ga0209611_10006459_pt1 | contig 19206 bp, 10 predicted proteins | sample S1TSphgellanicum_3_FD_187693 | JGI IMG/M metagenome (GOLD analysis project Ga0209611, IMG submission 187693) | Host-associated microbial communities from peat moss isolated from Minnesota, USA - S1T2_Fc - Sphagnum magellanicum MG (SPAdes) (version 2) | ecosystem: Host-associated > Plants > Peat... | reverse complement strand
TTCATTTTCTCTTTCGAGGATTATAGTCTTCTTCTTTTTTGGAGTGTGTGTGTGTGTATCCCAGCTTTGGAAATGTTAGCTCGGCGCTGAACTTTGCAATAAGCTGAATCCAGCCAGATCAAGTTTGGTGCTGGAATTTACCATTTTGTAGCGGCGGTTATGAATTGCGTTTAACAGCTTAGGAGGCTGCGAATTCATCTCTGATCTCCCTGGCTTGCTTGCTTGCTTGAGTGGAGACCAAAACCCAACACAAAAATTAGCGAGAGAGAGTAGCTGAAGAAAGAAGCTGAAGCGAGAAGCAGAAGAAGAAACAGAAGAAGAAGAAGAAGAAGAAGAAGAAGAAGAAGAGGTGGTTGTAAGAAGCTGTGCAGCTTTGCTGCAAGAAAGGCAAGGAAAGGAAAGGAAAGAAAGAGGTGGGATTATGACGAGACTATCGAAACCGGAAGAAGATATTCGGAAAGGTGCCTGGACGGCGGAAGAGGACGAAAAGCTTCGAGTTTACGTTGAGACCAATGGCACTGGTCACTGGCGCAGCGTCGGAAAGAAAGCAGGTAGAGTTACAATCTCGAGGTGTGTGTGTGTGTGTGTGTGTGTGTGAAGCTTGTTTTGTTTTGTTTCCTCGCGGCAATGTTTGTCAAGTGAAAGTGTAGCGGGCTTTGAACTGATCATCGTCGCGTGGTGGGCGGGGAACATATATATTGCTGCATGAATGAACGTGGTCAGGGTTGCAGAGATGTGGAAAGAGTTGTCGATTGCGATGGACAAACTACTTGCGTCCGGATATACGCCATGGAAGCTTCACGTCTGACGAAGAAGATCTGATCGTGAAGCTGCATGCTACTCATGGTAGCAGATGGTCTTTGATCGCAGCAAAGATGCCAGGAAGAACCGACAACGATATCAAGAATCACTGGAACACTCGGCTCAAGAAGAAGCTGTGCGACATGGGCATCGATCCTGTTTCCCATAAACCCATTGCCGAGCTCCTCCGCGCACTTGCTGGCACCATGCAGCTGCAATCAGTCGCCGGTCGATGCAATGAGGTTAGGCCTTAAATTCTTCTTGCAAGCACTCTTGTTTTCCTTTGCCAGCTTCAGAATCAACTACTTGATCAGCAAGCTGGAGTTTGCAGGGAAACTCAGAAGATTTGACACCTTCAAATGCTTGCTGCTACAGGTGGCTGAGCAGGCAGCCAAGAGGTGCTTCAGTGACAGCTTACTAAACAAAGCTGTTCACGACTCCTACAGAAGATCATCTGCAGGAGGAGGAGGAGGAGGTCATCATCATGGCACTGGTCTTCATGGACCTCCTCATCATCATGGTGCTGCAGGTCTTTCTCCCTTGTCTGAAGTCACTACTGTGAATGTGATTCCTCAGCAGCAGCAGCAGCAGCAGCAGCAGCAGCAGCTTGCAGAGGAAGAATATGGGGCAGCAGCTGGGGATGTGTTTAACATGCAGCAGGCAGGAAGCTGTGTGGCAGCAACTAGAGGTGGCAGATCAGGAGATCATCAGCATCATCAGCATCATCATGTACTATCTGAGGAGCACTCCAACAACTCAGGTGGGTCTTATAGCATGGCTGAGAGCAGCTGCAGTGAGGAGGCTTTCTCTATGCAGCATGGAGGACGAGGAGGAGGCTCTAATTCTGACCACCACCACCACCAACACCACCATCACCACCAACAGCAGCATGGAGTAGTGCAAAAGACAAGCCTAGAAAAAGTTTTACAAAACTGTTCTTCTTCAGGTCATCAAATCACTGGCACAACAAGGTACATGTCTTCTGCTGCTAGAAATCTGTCTGCTGGAGCACAAACATGTGACAGGGGAGGCCTAACAACAACAGATCATCATGGAGATCCTTCAACAGCTCCTGGTGCTAATAATCTCTTCCATGGCACCACCTCCTCCACAATGAATCGGGATTTAATGGTGCCATTCCCAGCTGCAATTGACATGCCATTCGGATCCTCCTTGGGCTCCAACAACAGCAGCAATACTGAAATTGAGAATATGTTCATGCTGAGGGAGCTGCAGCAACAACAACACTCCAGCTCCCAGCATCAGCATCATCGTGCAGTTGGGGACAGCACTAGGGCACCTGAATTTGGAGCTGCTGCTGCACAAACAAGAACAGCACCCGAATCCAGAGGAGCTGTTGCTGAATCAACAACAACGACAACAACAACTCTGGCACCTAATCAGAATGCAAATGCCATGATGCAGCAGTTGTCAACACATGCAGACAACTATGTCACAAGGTGGTTAGCTCAGGAAAGGAACCACTCCTCAATTTCACATGAAGTTCATGAGAATCTGTCACATTTCACACCCAGTTTCAGTACACCTTCTTCTTCACAGCTGCTGGATCTTCGGGATCCAGCAATTCAGATGGTTGTTCAAGCTCCTCCTCCTCCTCCTCATGGGATGATGATGGGTGAACAAGCCCCAGGCCACAATCCCGAGTCTGGTAGTTTAGCTGAATCTCCTGATATTGTGATAAGAACTGAGCAAACCAGCAGCACCGGGCCACAGGACCACCAGCAGCACCACCCAATGCCAAATCCCAATGACCATGTGGCTCTTCAGCGCATTGACTCTGCAGTAAATTTGAGCTCCTCAATACCATTGAACTTCTCAGGACTATTTACACCCGACAACAACCACCACCACCACCACCACCACCACAACAACAACAACAACAACAGCAATTGTGCATCACAATTTCTGTCTCAGGGCTATGTGGGTGGTCCTTTCTCTTCACTGAGTGGATCTTTTGCAAATTTCAGTGGACCACTTAGTACAAATTTCAGTGGACCTTTGACAACTCCGACTGGAGTGAAATTGCAAGATTATGGTTCAGATGTTTCCAGCCCACATATGATGCAACTTTGGGATTATCAGGTCTAAGTGGACCAATAATCCAATCCTCTGGATTTCTACTTGGACTAGATGCTAACATCAATTGTAACATATTTTGGCACCTCTGTGAAAATTCAGAGAGTTGTTCCTCCTCCTCCTCCTCCTCCTCCTCCTACTCCTTTTTTTTTTTTAATCTTTCTTTTTTGCTGTTTATAATTCTTCTAGAGGATATTGATGATGATGATGATGATGATGGTAAAATTACTTATTTTCAGCAAAGTTAGAAAGCTGCCATGCTAACAACAATTAGGTGTATTGATTCGCAAACATTTTGTTCATTAACAGGTTAAATTACAGATAATTAGCGTGTAAAAAAGAATGATTAGCTTGTAAATATATATATATATATAGTTCTACTTAAAAACTGTGGGTCAGCTCATGACACAAAGGAGATGCAAATTGTAATATGCTTTTTTTGCATTTTCCAAACTGTTTCAAAGCTTTTGTATAAAAAGATCTTTTGCATGCATGTGCAAGCAAGCACATTCATGTGTGCTCTGTACAGTTTTTTATTTGTGGCTCCTATCTATTTCACCGAAGTTTGTTTTACAGTTATGTGAAACTTTATATATGCATAGTCTTGTATATACACATAGGCTAGATAGTCATGAATCACTCTTGGAGAGCTTTGTATCTGATTGCGCATATTTACAAGTCCAAACTCAGTTTCATGCTATTTTTAAAGCTTGAACTTCATCAAAAATCTTGTTTGCAGGCCAATTATACTCTCGCTAGTGGAGCTACTCTCAATCACAAAGCTTTGGCAAATCACTGCATACTTTTCACATAATTACTTTTGTATACATGCTTTTGAAGAGCAAAGATGGATACGTAACCAATTGTAGGGAGTGTCTCACTAATGTGACAAACACACCAATGGATAAGGGCTCCCCTGTTATATTACATATTTTGCTGCCTTATGATATTTCTGTACCTCCCTAATATCTTTTTTGCATGCTCTTGCTCGCTGGTTGGCTGAACCTCACAACTCACCCTGTTCTATGTCCCATAACTCATAAGCTTTGACATCCCCTGCACAATCGGTGATGTTTGGTAATTGGCTCAAACACACAGGTTCGGTAATGCATAGTCTCAACACTCACACACCTCAACTATTCACAATAACCTGCACACTCTCACCGGGTACATAGTTGATATTTCGAAAAGACAATCTTAATACATAAGCAGTGTGTGCCTCAACTACTTACAATAATATTTGCACACTATCACCAGTTACATAGTCCATATTTCCTCAATGAAAATGACAATCTTAACACATCCATCAGCATGGATCAGTCCTTGGGTCAATACTGCAAGTGAGTGAGAGAGAGCGCCAAATTTGAGCCACATACATACATAAATGCATCCATACATTCATTCATTCATTCATTTGTTCAGGCCACACATATGTATGTGTGTACATTTATATGTACAATTGTTGCACATAGGTATATATTTATTGCAAACAAATACAGTCAAATGAAAAAGAAAGAAAAAAAGAGAAATTATTAGAAGCTGGGATTTTATAACATTATCCCTCCAAAAGTGCACCATGTCTCGCTATCTCTTCCTAGCAAAGAATTTTGCACATAACCAATGGTCTGGATTTGAAGCATGGACAGAACCCAATCCCTCGTAGCTAGCACAACAAACTGAGATCTGCAGAAAATGTTGTTGTTGGTTCTGGATTTGAAGCATGGGTGGAAACCATTTACGAATAGCTAGCACAAAATTCTGAGATCTCCAGAATGGATTAGTGTAAGCAGAATCAATGGACCATCACATGCACCTTACAGAAGATTTAGGGTTTCAAGGAATTAGGGTTTACCTCTTCCAGCTTTGTAGCTGCATCGCAAGGAGAACCTCCTAAGCAGGCCACCGCACTTCTGTGATGCAAAACCTAAAACTTAGGCTACCATAACAACTGCCTTTTTCTCTATCATACAATCTGATTGAATCTAAAGACAATGCAATGCGCACACACACTAGAGATAAAAGAGTGCACCTCTGGTAACTCGTTTTTTGAGTTTATGTGCTTGCACCTTCTGATTCAAACCCTAGAAAACTTCAGATTTGTAATGCCAAATGCAAGCCTATATGATGATTATATGTCAGAATAATACAAATTGACTGAGGAGTAAACACCATCTTTTGTCTGAGGCTTGCTTTTGGCATAATATTGCTACCAGAGGAGAGTACAAGGCTGGATAGAATTGAAGCAAACTGCATGTTTTCCAATGACCATAACATACACTTCCTTTGGCAATATGACTACAACAGTGCCTGAATCAAAGAACTGCATTTTCTTCTTCAACCATCTAATTCCACATGGGAATGTATAATGTAGATTGTGAGCATGGAACTAAATCCCAAGGCAACTTCCACAATGTTTTGAAGCCTGAAATATGAATCAAGATGGTAGTGTACAACTGAGTTTCAGTGAAGTACCAACCTCAACCATTTGTTGACAGGTAGTTTTTCAATCTTGGAACCTACACCATGACAGCAGAGAACACAACTCAGAAATTCGCTGCAAAATGTAATTTAGGCCAAACATCCTGCAGAGGCAAAGTTTGTCTGACGTGGGTTAGATGAGCATTTATAAACCCAGAATTAAGATGAAGCAGCACAAACGAGGGAGTCAGTAGAAAGAGAGATTAGCAGTAATTCACCTGTTCTGAAGAAAAAGATGATTACAATTTTGTCTGTGATGATCAATTAAATTTCTTCACAAAAAACTGAAGGATATCCTGAAACTGAATTGGAATCCAAACTACTTTCTATTTCTTAACTCCACGACTGGTGGAAGTATCAATTTCAGTCACTCTCAATTACCAAGCAACAGCATCATGTGGTTGAAGACTTTGTGCTCATTGCAAAGGATCTACAAACACAGTGTTGGGACACATGGATATTGCTGCAGTTAGCAATCCCAGATCTCTCTACCTACTTCTTTGGAACCATGGTAAGAAGGCTCTACTTCTCTGGTTAATTCTAATCTGTGAAGCCTTCATCTTCTGCCATTGTAACTGCCTCATCAAGTCTCCCATTGACATGAATGTCCCCATCTGTGCCATTGCTGTCACCAGCCTTCCGTTTCCTAGCCACTTCTTTTCGCTTGCTGTCTTGTTTCTTAGCATCATTCTCCTTCCGGAAGCCTTCAAAACAACCAACTGTTGTGAGTGCTTCAATGTTCAAAAAACATTGGAGTAACATATTTTACATTGACATTGGGAGTCACAATTTAAGGCAACACCATGTTATTGCCATGGCTGCAGTGATAGGACAAAATGTAAACTCTCAACCTGCACAAACAAACCATATATGTCAGGAGTACATGTCAGGTGACAACAACACAAGAAAGTTGTACCCTTGAGATTGCAAAGAAAAACTCAACAGAAAAACCACCACTTTGAAGGGTAACCATTCTATTGGCTTTCAGCCAAATCAAAAAAAGACATGACTGGTACACAACAATCTGCTCAAAACATTGGGAAAATTACTATACAAAATCTGCATCCTGAGTGTCTGTTGCACTTTCAGAAGCAATGTCAGCCATCATGTTGGCTAGCACTCAATTAGGATAAAGTTTATTCAGAGAATGTCAGTAATATTTCTCATTCAAGCTGCAACAACAAGCAAGGAAGCTTGTAAGAGTAAAGGTTCATCAAGATCATAAATATGCAAAAAACCAGCAAAGAGTGACAAACAGACACCTGCAAGTGCAGCCTTCAATGGTTCACAAAACTCAGGAAAGTCGAGTTCTTCAACAGCTTTGAGCACATCATCAGCATTGATAGTTTGCCGTTTTGATTCTCGACATATCTCATTGGCACTGCAACACAAACCCCCCATCAAACCCTACCAAATTGACTGCATGCTTGAGTCTCTGCCCTCATTCCAGACCACAAAATACTCCCTTAGGGTTAATGCAATAGGAGAGACTCCAAGAGCAGCAATTTATGAGCATCTTGGTGCTGCAGACAGGTTGCTGCTGACAGCGAAATTCTTTTCCTTATACACCAAAGAAACGCATCATCGTAACAATGTAGTTCGAGGAGACACAAAATGACAGAAATCTAGGGTACAATAATCTTGCGACAGACTCAGGGTTTACCAAACTGGTGCGCATACAAGGCTGGAAGACCTGCAACACTCTGCTGGTGCTGCGCTTGAGGTACTCTTGGTTTCTGATCAGAATACTATCTACTCGACCTCTAAAAACTGGTGCTCAGCAGCGATTTGCAAAAACTCAAAAACAGAGAAACACGTGAGTCGATACGCAAACTCCAAAGCAAAACTCAAGAGGGGAAACAAATGAGGGAAGAAGGCAAAAGAGAAGCAGAGGGAGAGAGAAAGAGAGAGAGAGAGAGACGGAGGGAGGTTGAGGGAGAGTGAATAATCGCGCACATACGTTGCAGACAGGAAGTGGATGAAGATTTTTGCGCTTTCAGAGAACGCAAGGAGTGCATCTTTGTTGACAAGAACGTCTTTCTCCTTGCGATCGTCATCGAAATGCGCATGCGCCAGCTCCGCTAGCTTCTCCTTCACCACTCTCTTCACATTGGCCTGCGGCAAACCCTCACTCCCTGCATCCGCATGCGCTCTACCTGCCATCGCCACACCAAAAACTTTCTCTTCTCTCGATCTCTCGATCTCTCCCTCTCCGTCGTCACCGCGTCTCGCGTTTCTCCGTCTCGCGTTTCTCCTTGTCTTTCTGCCTTCTTCTTGTGCAGTGCTGCTTTCTCTCTGTGTGTGAGCCGCTTGCGCAAAGCGGTCACATTACTAACTTCAGTAGGTGCCTTCATGGATGAGTTCCACTTTTCTCATCCATTCTCGTCCAAATTAACATGCTTCTCTAAACTGTTGTGTGTATAGTATGTTTTCAGGTTTAGCGGTATTTATTTATTTATGTATTTATTTATGTTTATTTTTTAAATGTTGAATTTTTGAAGATTACTTGCCCAGAACATCTAAAGCAGGTTTTCTTTTCTTTTTTGTTTTTTACCTTTTTAACTTCAATATTGTGACATTGTTGAAGTGGCGATCATCCATAAGTATATTAATGAATTTTGGCAATATTCAAAATATGAAAGTAGAAATCTTAAGCACCCTTTTCATATTGTAGACAATTATGTTGATTTTTGGCAATTTTTAATTAAAATTTCGTTTTTTGCCTAAATTTTCAAAAGAACAAGGAATTTGTGACAGAATTTTTTTTTTTTTCAAAATATTTTTCACAAAATGACAAAAATTCACCTCCAAAAAAGTTATAAAATCACTAGTCTAAAGTTAAGAAAATTACTTGCCCATTCATGTGGAAATTTTGAGACCCTGAAATAAATATTGTTGGATAAAGTAAGCTCCTTGCTATTTGCAATCAAAATTATTTTTATAATTATTATTGAATTTTATTTTTATTTTGACATAATATCAATCCCAGATTTCAAAAAATTAAATAAATCATTTTTTCAACTAAATTCAATTATAAAAAATAAAATAATTACTTAGCACTTGAATGTTGAACCAAATAAGGTAATACAATTAACCTTCAAAATTAACAGGCTTCTCTAATAGCCTTTTCAATGGGAGGACTCCCAATTTCTCATCCAAGGCCTCCTCTTCTTCATGCTTGTGTGTGCCCAAAATTGCTTGCACACTATAGTGGTCATATTACTCAATTTAGTACATGTCTTCATGGATGAGATCCACTTTTCTCATCCATGAAATCCATGCCCTTCCAAATTGACATGTTTTTCTAATAACCTTTTCAATTGGGTTTTCAAATTTCTAGTCCAAGGCCTCCTCTTCTTCATCCTTTTGTGTGTGTGTGTGTGTGTGTGTGTGAACTCCTTGCACATTGTGGTGGTCATATTACTCACTTTAGTGTGTGCCTTCATGGATGAAATTCACTTTTCTCATCCACAAAACCATTACCCTTTGAATTCATTAGCTCCGTGGCAATTGTGAAAAATGCATACAAAATAAGATGTTTTTTTTTTTTTAAGGTAGGAACTTTATCCTTAAAAACTACCTTAACATTATACTAAGTGGTTATTAGGTCATGCATTGAGATGATTTTTTCATCTAGATATGGTTAATTGTGATATTAATGTTATTATTGATGGTGTGGAAATATTAAAATACAAAGTTTATGTTTGTGACATTTCATATGAAAATAAAAATAAAATACAATTTATAAACTAAAATATAACAAAATGACATGTGAAAAAATGCAAGATCAAACTGAAATTTTATATTTTGAATTATTACAAAAAAATAAAACATAACTAATGTACATGTGAAACTTGAACTAAGATGATGTTTCCTAATTGGAAATTAAAATTAGTAAAACTATAAGTTTTCTTTTAATGTGAAATTTTTTATCATATAATTTCAAAAAACAAATTTGGGAATTGGAGTCATGGGTTGATGCATTTTAGATTTGTCCATGGTTCAATTCATATATAATATATTATTTTCAAAAAATTAAGTTAGTACTACCACGTCAACTAGTTTATTTAATCATGTCAATCATTGAGATAGTCATCTTTCATCGTCTCCTTCAAACAAACTCAATTAGATTTTTCTTTAAAATGACTAGTAATTTTAATTGAGAACATTTTTTCATTGTTTGTTATGACCAAAATTTCAATCAAATAAACCACCATAAAAGCCATGTTATGTAATAATGTGCAGGACCCTTGGTATCCCAAGCTAATTTGTTTGGGTAAATGTGCTCTTGATCATCATCTTGCTTGTGTACACATCCAAAGATTTTGATTTGTGAACTTGAAAAAACAAAACTTTTAAGGTGTCAATTGCAATGGTTTTCTTTCCTTTGCTTAAATTGTCTCTAAAGTTTTGTCCATATAGAGATTAATAAAAGAAGAAAGTCTCCTCATGTGAATATAACAACATCCATAAATGTCCATATCTAGTCTTTTGTGAAAACATTTTTAATTTGTTGACACAAAGACTTGAATTTGAATGAATGCAATGCATCAACTATACCACATGGAAGGTGATTTTTTAAGCTATGGACACAAAAGCATTTTGCACAACATCATTGTTGAGTGCATTTGGCAACATGGGTGCATTTTAGAAAATGGCTTACCCATTTGATCAAATGATTCAAATATAAATAAATTGAAAGAGACATGTTACTAAAGGATGAAAATGCTTTAGCATAATTTGAAAAGAATGTGAAACATAAATGAAACATTGAAAGGACAAATCATGTTGTGAACCATGATACATCTCCTAAGCTCAAACATGACAAGTAATTACTAGGGATAATTTGAATAGGCATCCCATGCACTTAACATATTGTAACAAAACTAATGCAACATGAATTCCCAACCTTGCCCCAAGATCTAAACATCTAGATTTTAAGTATTCACATGGTTTTCAATCATTGGTTGGCATAATTACCACAATTATATCATGGAAAAGTTTATGTCCAAAATGTAAAGGAAAAATGGAATAATTTTTTTTTTTTGAAATCAGTTTTGTCAACCCTTAACCTTCGACTCATAACCAAGATTTATGCAAGAAAGGAAAATAAAATTGGGGAATAAAATTGATTCCATTAGAAGAAAAACTCAAATTTACAACTAATGTTTGCAATTATTTTTTAGTCATAGGCAACATTTTGCAATTAAAAGTCATTTAGTCGTCTAAAATTAGTTGCATGCGCAAATTAGTCACAAATTTGATGTCATCATGATGACATCATCAATGTTTGGATGGAGGTACAAAATATGTATACAATTTCATCCATCATATGAAATTCCACATGTGTATGGGCATTTGCAATTAAGGTGAACTATTTTGGTAGCATCCTAAATCACACAACTTGATGAAACCTAATCTTGACATGTGGCAACATTTGGTGAACTAACCCATTATAATTTTGGATTAATCTAAGACATTTGATTCATATGCTTGGTTGGTTTTAAATCATGCCACACAGTATGCTACCATAAGTTGAACTAAGGAAATAGGTTGGTAGGCCTAAATAGGTTTGTATATAAGTTTAACCTATTTATCTAGGCTAGATACATAACTACCTAGCTAGATAGCTAACATCTACCTACTAAGATAACCAAATACCTATAGACTTACTTACCTACATACATAAGTAAGTAGTTAAGTAAGTTAGGGAGGTATGCAAGTGAAGGGGTACATAGACCATCATTAGAAGGGGAACAACCTCTTACATCATACTCAACAACAAGATGAATTACATTTCCATGTCCCACATAATTTTCTACAACCCGTAAGGATTTGAAACATGGATCTAATATCAAGGCAAACATATTCTGAACTTGACATGAATCAAATATTTCCAAAAATTAGAAAAATGGTTTGATCACCTTCACAACATGGGCCACATGTTTTTGTTCAAGAGGTGGAACTCAATATCAAATTGGTCAAAATTTTCATTCCCATCAACAAAGGGATTTGGTTCAACTCCATAACCATCTAGCGAGGTTAATTACAATAGCCAAGGCATTTGAAATACTAGCCAATGACCTTTCAAATCATTCATCACACATTTTTGTCATTGGATTCAACCATTGAGTGATAGCTTCTACAATGGCCCATGTTTGTGCCTTAAGGACCCCCTATTGTAAAAGTTAATATCTTCTACCTCTCATAACATGACAACAATGACTTGCTTCATTCTATAACCTCTTTAGACATTATCTCTTTGTTGGCAAACCTTGTTTTAACATAGTTTTTAGCTTTTAATGTTGCATCCCACTATCAATGTATAACCTTTTCTACTCATGCCTCCTTTTCCTTGATTTTCTTGGATTCACATAATTAACATTAGAAGCCAACTTGAACATCTTTCACACTTGCTAGAGTCAAATTCAAAGGGGACCTTGTTATCATTCATAACATATTAACACACTTTAAACATCACATGCCCATAGCAAATATTTCATAAACCTACAAATATTTCATATCTTCACAATTAATAAGGAACACAATACACTGTAGCCATAATAGTTCCCAAGCTAGCCTTATCTTTCACAAAACAAGAACACACAACAAATTGATTTAATTTTTCCATCAAAAATTATAGTTGTGAAACCATACAAACCAATTGTTTCATAATTTCAAATATCTTCCATAGTGGCATGCTTAAAGATTCAAGCTTCATCCAATTAGTTAATGATCAACATGAACATGTTCACACCACCACCCCTAAACATCTAGAAATTAAAACTAACAAAAAAATAGTTACAAATTCAATTAGATTTGGTAGCACATGCATGTCCATGGTCTTTGTGATCATTGTAAGACACACTTGTTCCACAAGATGAACAAAATGAAACACAATGTGAGGGCATTAGCACAATACTAACCTATGTATAGCCAAAATTGTACGTAACTTTTGCATAAAACATGAGATTTTTAATAAAACTTTGTTACATTTTATCACAATTGTTGTAAGGGTTCATTGGCCCCAAAAATGTGGTGATTGTAAATGCAACTGATCTAACCCTTTTCTTCTCTTGCTACTAATTATGATATGGGTGCCTATGCATGGTAAAGTAGAAAAATAAACAATTTGACCAAAATTTAATTTAAGAATGAAACAATTTTTGAGATAAACACAAGAAAATAGATTATTCTTCCATTGAGTTTATGGTAAGTTGAACACACGATTTGAAAAACGTTAATGTAATAATAATATTAACAAGTTACAACTAAATTTGAAATAAACTTGTCAACATGGTCTTCAAATTTGATTTTTCATTAAAAGTTTTATATATCATGATTATAATATGCACAATGTGACAATATATAAAAGATTTCTAAGCCTTCATTAACTAGAAAATTTAAAAAATCAATATTTCATCTACTTGCAACCCATTTTATAAGATTAGAAATTTTGTGCAAATAGTTAATGCAATTTTTAAAATTTATTTTAGAAACATCTTCATTTATTATGTTAGGAAGACACCATGAACCTTCAAAAGATTTATAAAAATGGGTATACAAATTAAATGATCTCAAGAGACATAATGAAAAGTGAAAAATGTCATGTGGTGGGGAAAGTCATACACATTGCTCATTGACAATGCTTGATTTAAAATAGATATATTGTTTCAATGCGTCAAATTATAATGTAATGCAACCATGACACAAGATGAAAAAAATTATTGGAAGAAAATTGATAAGAGTCAAAAATGCAATTAAGGAAAACATTGATGGGGATCATTTACATCATCTTGTAGGAATTAATCCACCTCAAACTAGTTGGAATCAATTAACTTCCATATTCAATTAAAAAAATTAATGTCAAAATATATGTTATTAAAAATTTCTAGGTTTAAAATTTAAAGAATGTTAAAAAAATGACATTATAAAACATTTCATTCATTTTGTATCACATGGAAAAAAATAACATTTATTGGTAAAACATTGTAAGAAATTGAAGTAACAATGTCCTTTTAACTACATTACCCAAATCATGTAAACGTTTCATACATTCATTGCAAGGGGAATGTTAACTTGACTATAAACATGGTAGTTAATTCACTTCTCATTCGAGAATTGAGCAAGAAGAATATAAGTGCACCATGAAAAATCATGTTTGTAAAAACCTCATTGCCCTAGAACTACATGTTCAATGTAATTGATGTTTAACTAGGTTACATTTGTTCCATGAAAGCATAGGTCATTTACAAATAAAATGACACACTTGAAATTCATGGAATTCTATTGTAATTGTGTATTAATTGCAAAGGAACCTTATATATGGTTGGCATGTGCTCCATACATATGATTTTGGTCAATATCATTTGACTTTATTCACAAGTTACACAAAAGTTATTACAAAAAACTTTGGTGTAATTGATATGCAACTAGGGTTTGATGTCCATTTAATATAACTAGGTTTCAACTACTTGAATAAATTTGAAATTTGTTTGAGATATGTAAGGGTATGTGACACATGGTTATAACTCTTAATAAATCTTGGGATTTACATCAATGGTTATCATGCACTTGTGCTAATGTCAAAGAATTCTCAAAGATGAACAAAAAAAAGGATGTTTGTTTTCATTTTAATCTTGTTGGTTTTTTGTGAAGTAGTTTAAATACATGTTACATAACATTATTTTTGCATTTAGTCTTTTAGTTTAGAGAATTAAACGTTCAAATTAGGGGGAAAATATCATTTTCATTTATATAACATTGAGTGAAAACATGTGATTTTTTTAATGTTCATTTTTTTGTTTGAGTACTTTTTGTTTTTTAATTTTTGTATTGATTACCATTGTCAAAGTTTTATTTTTGTGTGAAATTATAAGAGCTTCTAGTTTTGGGATGTAATGTATAAAAATATTTGTTCAACATTTATGTTTGGTGCATTTACAATGTCAGTCATTGTTCTTGTGCAAAATAATATCGTGTTGTTTTAAATTGTTAGGTTTTATACAACTAAAATCAATTATTGATTATAAATTTTAATGGTGTAGGTTTTGATTATCATTGTCAATTCTAGTAGGTGCAAAATAATATCATTCATGTAAATGGACATTACTTTCAATATATTTCCATAAAAAATTTGATAAATCACAATTCAAAATTACATTAATTGAATTTAAGTTGTAACATATTACCATTGGAAAATTTCATTAATCACAAAAAATCAATTGGATACTACATTAGTTGCAAGTTGATTGTAAGTTAAAAGCATGGTTAGGTGATTCATTTTTGACATTTTGAAAACTCCACATCTTACATTAGTTAAAATCCTTGCAATTATAATAATTATCAAACTATAAATCCTATAATTATCCATGTTATGATTTTGGTCATAAATATTGGTAGGCCACCCTATATATAGACATGTGATTGGGCAAAAAAATCATGTGGAAACTTGAAGATTTCAATGTGAAATGGAAAAAATGAAAATAATGATGAAAATAATGGCATTAAAAAAAAATGGAAATTTATTGTATTAGGAAAATTTCAATGCATTTTATTCTTTAATTCCTCATTTGATGGTGGAAAAGTTTTTAATTTTAATTTTGACGCTATTATGGCATTTTTGTGAGTTCACATCTTTCATTGTGCTTGCATGACAAACATAATGTCATTATTTCAAAAGTCCATTTTGAGTTCATTTATTATTATTATTATTCATCCATGATTTCTAATATGATTTCCATTAGAGTCTATCACAACATGGATAACTAAAAAATTAACAATGTTGATGTTGAATATATGGTTATATATTTAAAGTTCATTTCTAATCTAAACAATCCATTTAATTGTGCTTTCACCTTGCAATGGACATTGACAAATTTTGTTTGTTAATGGAAGAATGAAAAGCCACATAATTATTATATATTTGTTTGTGGGTATGTTGTGTGAGAAACCTATGTGGACACCCTAGCTACATAAAACTAAATGTATTTTTAAAAAAATTACATTTCCATATACAACAAGTTGCAGAAGATGTAATTGGTGCAACTTGTTTGATAACATTCACATTGTAAAAATACATGATGGTGCAAATGTTTAGTGTAATTGAAAAATCTAGTTGCAAGCCAAGTTGTAAAATCTTTTATTTTTTCATAAAGATGACAAATCACAAACATTAAAAAAGAAATTGTTATATGTAAACGCAAATTAAAAGGAATTCAAATGTCACCCTTGTGATAAATATGGCTTGAAATTGTTGGAGAGAATTGCTAGAGAAGGAAAATAAAATAAAATTAGCAAAATAATGTTCTTACAACATTTTAATGACATTATTTGAATTCATGAATTTGAATTCTATTGTTTCATATTTAGATTCAATTCAAATTTAGTTGAAAAGAAATGCAATGCAAATTGGTGTAGAAGGTATTGAAATATATTTATGACTATGGTGTTGAATTAAACACAATGTGAAGAAACATAATTTTGAAAAGACACCTTTCTATTCTTCTTTGTTTGGTAATAGACTAAACATATTTTACTTTAGAACTATCAAAAGGATGACTTATGGAACCTAAAATTGTTTTTACCTAAATTAGTTTTGTTGAACCATCATTAGGAATTATTTTATTTGAATCTTTGACTCTCATAATATACATAGAAATCCAACAAGGACATTCCACCCATTTACATTCAAAACACACACTTCATTTTCATTCTTTGTAAACATGCAAGAATAGTAAATCTAATTACAAAGACAAACAACAAAGAACAAACTTCAAAAGACACAAAACTTTGTGCCAAATAAAAAAGAAATAATTGGAAAGGAAAAATGAAAAACTTAGTGGAAGCTTTTGCAAAATGTGGAATCATCATGCACAAGATGTGAAAGAACACAAAAAGGTTTGTTAACAACGATTCCACAAAAATGTGCACTAAAATTATGTGAATGAAAGGGAAAAACCCAATGGATGTTACTATAAAATGTGAAATTGTTGTCATACACAAGATGTGATGTCCTTCATTGTTCACAACTTGCAAAGTTAAAGTTTAAGCACAAAAACTTTGTTCAAATGTAGCAACACGTCTTGCAAGACAATCTTAACAACAAGAAAAAAGACATCAACCTCAAATCTCACACAATTAACCTAGTGCTTGTCAAATATGAAAAAAAGAAAAAAATCATAATGAATTTGAGCTCTCCAAACCAACAAGCTTGCAAGCTCCTAGCCAACAACCTGCAAGTTACCCTACACACCAATAGTTCCATCTCTACTATTTTTGATGATCATCTTTGCAAAATAGCTCACGAAGGTTGAGATCAACTCACCTACTTTGCATAAAGTGACTAGTATGTAACTAATGGGAGAGATTGGCAATGAGAGAAAGAAAGCTCACCTTGTCTCTCGAGTCCTTACTCCCCTAAACCTTAATCCTAAACGTAAGTCATAGATGGTCCCCCTTTTATCGATCCTACAGATATCATCACGTTTCAAATGTCCCTATGGATATGACAATGGTAAAGTTACTATGCCCAAGAGACCTCAACCAATTGCAGATAGAGCCAGGTAAGTTCAAATGGTGCAAAGTCTGAAATATGACTTCATGTCTATAGGGCTACTATGCACGTTGATACCCAGCTACAAACACATATCCAGCCAACACTGGTTCATACCCTGCTCATCTTGGCGTCCTACTACCCCTCTCCATGACGCCGCGCCCCAATCATACTCTCAATCAAAGAATGCCACTGCTGAGCCTGGGGTTGTACACCAATATATGGCATGATAAATGCAAGATAGATCACTAACAAGAGAGAGAGAGAGAGAGAGAGAGAGAGAGAGAGAGCCTGTAGAGAATTGTACTCTTGCTGTGTGTAAAAGTATGTATCTGGTTGTCTATTATGGAATGTCCAAAGAGTTAAGGTAAGAGGAGAGAGAGTCTCTGAGAGAGAGTGAGTGAGTTCCAGAAAGTAGTTGGTTTGAATTCCTTCAGAGACTGTAGTTCTTTGCTGTATGTTATTGTACACTCATGGTGGGAGGAGGAGTTGAAGAAGGATTTATGGAGGGGAGATTCAAGGACATTGATTGACGGGCCTTCTTCAAAGACTGGAAAATGAAGGAACCCCTACTACTTAAAAAAATCATCACTCTCTCTCTGACCCTTTTCTTTTCCCCTCTTTGTTGAACTTTATGTATGTGTTTGTATGTGTTTGTTTTGCGCATCTTAACTAACTCTACTGTAACACACACACACACAAACACATTTTCAAAAGTCCTGGTGTGCAGTGTGTACAAATGATTGCAGAGAGATTATTATCACACTCTGAGTGAGAGAGAGAGAGATCCGTAGTATAAGAAATGAGCTGTGTATGTGTGAGGGTATATGTTAGTTGCGACCATTGTTGTTATATATATAAGCACCTGCATCAGAGTATCAACACTGGTATCAACAATGGTATCAAGGACCTAACCAGGCCGACATGTTCTGAGACAATACCAGCTTTGTACCAATATCTGTCTTGTTAGGAACCTGAGGTTATATCAAGTACCATATATATATATCTATAAATACTTGCTATATATCAGTTTCAATACCAGGTGCATACTTGCCTCGTCCCAGCCAAAAATCAGTCTTGGACTCAATACGAGGACTGAGCTGGTTATGATGAACAGTTCTTTTAAGAGGACCCAATACCAGGACCACGCTGGTATGTCCCAAAGTTGATACCCGACCAACAACATGGATATGGATGGATGTAACACGGCATTGTAGTTAGGGAAAGCTTGGCATCAAACAAGCTAATTTTACTTCGTTAGTTTTAAGTCTCAAATTGGATGTGAAAGGATTGGTAGTTATCATAGGAATGTGTCTTGCCAAAATTCACAATTTACATCCTCTGCATTGGGTTTCTGGGCGGTTCTTTCATTAAATTTTTAATACGTTTTTTAGAATGGCAACTCTCTCTCTCTCTCTCTCTCTCTATATATATATATATATATATCAGACCCGGTTCTCTGAGTTTCTGAGGACAGTGGTTGCAAGATTACATAATCACCCTGATAACCGGTTGAGGTTGGGTGCCATATGTCTGGTACCCGCTACCCGACTCGTGTTGACCATAGTAGCACGACAATCATCAATAACACCAATTAGAACACTTCTAATGAATGCTTCATTATTTAGGGGTCTCAATGATGTGAACCATATATGCATGTGATATTTACTACTTACCATTGTTGTTGTTGGTCTGTGTTATATATATATATATATATAGAGGTAGGCAGCACTATGTGAGGGTATCAAGTATCAACACTACTGGTGTAAGGACCCAGCCTAACCAGGCTGGTATGTTCTGAGACAATATCAGCCTGGTACCAGCACCAGCCTTGTAAGGGACCTGAGGTAATAATATCAAGTTATAATACTTCCTACCTCTCAGTTTGGACCTCAGGTGTGGTGTGGTGTGTGTGTACCACCTACCTATCTGCCTGCCTCTTACTAGTTGTCAAAAACCAGGCTTGGACCCAACCCAATACAGGTACCAGGCGGGTATGAAAGTTTTAAAAAAAGGATCCAATACTAGGTAGTAGGATGAGGTTCATATGATGTTTGAACATAAAACCCTAAACCAGTACCAGATCAACACTGCTACTTACACATGTTTCATTGCCGTATAAACCCTAAACCCTAATTGATGTTTGATAAACCCTAAACCCTAATTGATGTTTGATAAACCCTAAACCTTAATTTGATGTTTGATAAACCCTAAACCCTAATTTGATATTTGATAGGTTTTTTCCTGGTTGTGTAATTTTAGAGAGTTTCCATAAG
>Ga0209611_10006457_pt1 | contig 19211 bp, 10 predicted proteins | sample S1TSphgellanicum_3_FD_187693 | JGI IMG/M metagenome (GOLD analysis project Ga0209611, IMG submission 187693) | Host-associated microbial communities from peat moss isolated from Minnesota, USA - S1T2_Fc - Sphagnum magellanicum MG (SPAdes) (version 2) | ecosystem: Host-associated > Plants > Peat... | reverse complement strand
AAAAAAAAAAAAAAAAAAAAAAAAAAAAAGAATAATGGGCACATTATCAAAAGAAATAACACCAAATGAAGTGAAAAAAAAATCACACAAAAAAATGAGAACTTAACTTCAAGTGGTTGAAATTTGTTGCTCGGAGCTCTAACTTGCATAGGGCAAGAAGGGTGGGGAAATACCATATTAACCGAGGGAACAAGAGTAACACCAATGTGAGAAGAACAACAACATTAGCACGAAAAGAATAATAACAAAAGTTGGGCCAATAAGTACCTTGAAGAGATGCAACACCACTATGAAAAAGAAGGCCGTACATAACATTAACATGAGATGAGTTGCAAAACCTAGGCATTTTCACAAGGGGATCCGTAGCACCAACACAAAAAGAACAATAACATTGTGAAAAAAGAACGACATACTAATTTGAGAAGAGCAATGTATCACTATGAGAAGAACAACGTACCAATGCAAGTAGAGTAGTACAACCATAGTGTAAAAAGAGTAGCATATTAGCATGTGAGAAGAACAAGATACTAACATGCGAAAAGAGCAATGTATTAGTGCGGGTAGAACATGAACCAACATGAAAAGAATAATGTAACAACGAAAGGAAAGTAGCAAACCATCATGAGGAGAACTTCACATTAGTGTAAGGAAAATTGAACACCATGGAGAGAAAAAGAACAAGACTAGTGAAGAAATACAATGCGAGGAAAGCAAGCGAGAAGAACAACCAATAGAATAAAAAAAACACAACCAATGTGAAAAAAAATAACATTAAGAGAAAAAAAAACATCATTGGGAAGAAAAATGAAACTTAGGCTTCTTTATACAATTTCCAATAGCCCTAACCCTAAACAATTCTTTTGCCTCCTTAGGTGGCGGCTATTATTTAGGAACTATAAATTGGAAAATTTTGAGAATCGGATGGAATATCTGTAAGAAAGCTTGTTCGGTTTTTCAAATAAAAAAAGAAGAAAAAGGACAGGTTTTTATGACTAGTTCTCATTCATGTGAGAATCAAAGGTCGATTTTCAATCTAGCTCTCATAAGAAACTATGTCAACTGGTTCTCACAATGAAAACCAGGTTGAAAACAAGGTGAAAATTGGGTTATAATTCGAAAATTGGGTTCTCATGACTAGTTCTCATTCATGTGAGAATCAAAGGTCGATTTTCAATCTAGTTCTCACAAGTAACTACGCCAACCAGTTCTTCCAATGAAAACTGAGTTAAAAACAAGGTGAAGAATTGGGTTATAATTCGAAAATTGCCCCAGACTGGTTATAACTTTGTAATTAGAAGTGCCTCAATAGAAGTTAATATTAGAAAGTTGTTCACTTGGTTGAGGCCACCATTTAGTCCCTTTCTCCCTAGGGAAAGTCCTTTTTCCTTTAGGAAACTAATTCCCAAAGAGCTTGATTAGGGCCACCACTTAATCCTTTTCTCTTTAGGCATCTTAGCTAAATACTTCAAGTCCCTTTCTCTCCCTTCAGCAACTTAGTTGGGTTGCCATTTAGTCCCTTTCATTTTGAGGAAGTTGATCCTCAAGGCAACTACCTTGAAAAAATTGCATTCCAAGTCTCCTTCTCTCATTCGGGCAACTTCGTTGGGCTTTCCACTTAGTCCCTTTCCTTTCTTTCAAGAAAGTTCTTTGAGGTAACTAACTTGAATTTTTTTTTATCACTGCACCACATTTTAAAATATATATATATTGTGCAAAAAAAAAAGGTTAAAAAGTTAATCATAGTTCATGTACAATAAAATTTTAATTTTTTTTTTCTTATTGAGCATTGTCCTACAATTGTGTCCAGCCCAATGCCACATTCAATTTATTGCACTTGTTTATTGCTTGCCCATCATGCCATCTAAGATTTAGCCAAAAAAACACTCAAATGTGATTCCTACAAGCATTCATGAGATGGTTGTTTCTAAATAAAAGGCTATCAAAACCTACATGTGATCTTACATGACATTGCACACTTGAAGGGGGAGTGTCATTATGCAAGATAGAGTTCCAAAATGTGGAATGGAGTGGTATTAATGAAAAGTGTGGCAGAAATAGTTCACATTTCTTTTTTCCAATTTCTTGTTTCCAAATCAACATGATTGGGTTTTTCTTTGTTTGTGAAAAACACTTAATCATAAATAGTTCAAACTCCATGAATTTATTGTTTCCAAAGTAAATATGATATGGGGGGGTTTCTGTGTGTGCACAAAACTGTCAAATACATTTATAGCAGCTGACTGTCACAGTGATGAAAGGGCCAAAAAAGACTTATTTTTCTCACAGGGAAGGTGATATATAGTACATAAAAAAGGAGATGACTAAAGTTATTTGTGTCATATGAGGATTTACCTCCACCACTGTTTATACAAATGAATCCTTCCTTGCAGGACATCCGAATGATCTAATTTACTCATAAAGGGAGAAAGGTCACAATGATGCAATAATCTGAAGCCTAACATGAGTTGAATATGAGTACTGATATGAGTACTGCAAGAATGTACACACTACAATCCCAACAGGGAATCTCTTCTAGTGCTCCAATAGACATGGAAAATCTGCTTACAGGTACTCAAAACATCTATGCTGGTACCTTCACCTTCTTGAGTGAGGCCTCATAGTGGCTATATTAAATCTGGAAAATGTTAAATTTGGACTCGGAGACCATGATTTCACCTGTGGACAACATAAAGAAGAAACCCAAAAAAAATTGGGGGTTTTTAGTTTCTACTACCGTAGTGTTGGTCTGGTACAGGCTTTTGAAATCTTTCATACTAGCTTGGTCCTGGTCTTGGGTCTAAAGACTGAATTTTGGCTAATATGAGGCAGGCAATATACCTGGTATCAAAACTTGTATAAAACTGGTACAAAGTTGGTAGCAGTTTAGGTCCCTACTAGGCTGGTGCTGATACAATGCTGGTATTGCCTCAAGTCATAGCAGCCAGGTAAGGTCCTTATTACCAGTATTGCTACAAAGTGTTGATACTGGGTGTAAGCCTCTGTACCAGTCCCAAGACTCATTTTTACCATGGTACCAGTGTAGGGGCTGCTTAACCCAAGGCCTCAAACAAACACAAATTTTACAAGGTTCTCACTTGCAACAATTCCTTTGTGTGATTGTGTTCTTGACAAAAAAAAAATTTCCTGGGAACCTGGCTGCAGTCTCATAATATTTTCACTTGCAGTTGAAGAAAATGAAATTGCCACAATAGAACGATCAGAGTGTAGTTAGGGCCCCTTTGTGGTACAAGACCTGGATTTTCTGTTGTAGCTGCTGATGAAGGACCATTAATGGATTTGAGTAATTTGATTGGTTTCACAGGCCTCACACTAGATCCCCTTCAAAAATGATTATCACCCAACTGACACCATTTCAACTCAGGGCTTTACATTACACATTACATTACACAGAGTTATGCAGAGAGTTGTAGAGATGGAAGTAGACAGTTCCATACAGAAAGAACCCCCTATCTGAGTCCTCATGTGTTGATAACTTATAATCAAAAGCACGGACAATCTGTGATACTCTAGTGGTTTCACTCCAAGCTCTGAAATGGGGATATAGTCTTATACAAACTAATTGCATGGTCCTTCATCCATGTGGTGCTGCATTGATGTGGCAACAATACATTATTATTCATCGCAACTAGATTCAAAATGAGAGAGCTGAAATAGGTACTGGATGATTCTGTTTTGGGCATGTCCAATTTTATGGTTTCCTTTTTTTGGTGATGGGCCAATCAAAGTGGCTTCTTGCAACCAAAAAAAGGGAATCTGGATGTGCTCTCCTGTATAGGAGCTTACAATTTCAACTCTTCTTGATGGCATGTAAACCAAAGGTACAGAGCTAAGTATCTCTTGTCTCAAGAAAGGAAGAGAGAGAGAGCAAAGTGATTGCCAACCCATCAATTGTAAATATGAGCCTCTTCACCTTTCAAGTACCATCTTGTGGTACATATCACACTACAATAGACCATGTGGGTGGGACCACTTGGTTAAACAAAGTAGTGCCTCTATCACAGCTCATACGAGGGTACATCATATCCTTCACTAAAGTACCACATAATTTATAGACCTCATTTGGAATTGAGGGCATGCTAAGTACAATTGTTCTACTTGCACTTCATCCTTCCAGGCTCCAGCTAGTGACTAAGTTATTGCAGCTTTTATTGTTTCAGAAATCCAAATGCTATCATTCGAGGACATCATCACATGCCCTGCAAATATCATAGCAGACATGCCCACCAAGCATTCAGTTTGATGGACCCCCCTTGTATCAACTGAAGGGCCAATCAACCAAATTCTTATTTTACCCTGATTGGGAATCTTCCTTAATTCAAAATGAAAAATTAGAAATGGAAAAAAAGGATGGATTTTCCAAAAAAATTGCTATAATTTTGGTGAGAAGAACCATTAATGGTCTATTTTCTGTTTTACCTTTCCTTGTTGCAAAGGCCCTTCATCTGGGGAGCAAAGAAAGGAGTAATACATGGATCAGGCCTTGGTATTGAAGAGCTTGGAAAATTAACTCACTCTTCAATGAAGATTTTGTTTGAAAGCTTGAGTACTTGATCACGAGAGTAAACTTTGTTAACATTAAAGTTATTTGTAAAGTGGCCAGAACTAGCAACCAGAACCCCCAGTTTCATTAAAACAAGGACCTTGGTGAAAAATGCAAGGATATGACTTTTAACATAATGAAAAAACAGGGGATGAAACTCCCTATTGTTCCAAAAAGTCAAAAATGGAGTTTGGACCTCAATTTTATTGTTGCCCAAGGCAAATGGTCCAAGCACCCTACCTTTATACCCTGCCTTTATTATCTCAAAGAGTGAAATTCTGTCAAATGATGAGTTGGTCCCCAATTTGTGAATATTGCTGCCCATTTTAAATGACTTTATGAATGTACTACAACTGGGCATGAGAGAAACAAAGGTTCAAACTAGTGTCAAACTGGGTTCACCATTATATATAACTTTATTAAGTTTGAACACATTGGTGTTTTTATTGATGCTTGCTAATTTTTCAACAAAAAACCCCAAATTTTGTTCCTTTAGAGTTCTATCAAAGTCACCATTGGAAACCCAAAAGTTCCATGATTATTTCTCTTTTTCTTGCCAAAACTCCCAAGGATGATGTCCATATGAAAATGCAAAAGTTTGACCTCACAATTAGTTCCCATACTCCTCAATGACATCCAAAGTTGATGGCATATGTAGGATTTTGCAAACTTTTTATGTAGGGATGCAAACTTTGGGAACTTTGCTAGTAAAAGTGTTTTGGATGTTTTTATAATGAATTCTTGTCTAAATATACATTTGGAAAACACTGAAGGTGTTAAGGAGGCATCAATATTAAAGTTCTAACTTGTAGGCCCAAAAATTTATAATTGGGTTTGATACAAGTTCGGTAGATTTTTCATCATCCCTGCATGATCTTGTTAGCTACCCACATGCTTATGTTCGTTCCATCATGCTGGAAGAGAACAAAACGGACATTAGAGGAGTGATCAGGTGATGCACTGACCTAAATATGAGCTGTGTCAGGTGCTTCTAATTAGTTGTGGACTGGCAAACCATTAAACCATCACATCCAAATTTGGCAGAAACTTTGCACACCCCATAGAAGGATTTGTGGGAGTTCACCAAATGACTGCCCCCAATGTCATCAAAGACTGTAAAATATTTACATGTTTTGCTTACTTGATGATTAAAAGCATGAAGATACATTTTACAACACCAAAACTACACATTGTGCTGATTGTGTTCAGATCATACAATGGGTTATGAGATGATAGGGTTACAAAACTTACAATGCATAAACTTGTGTCGCGAGAGTTCAATAAGAAGGTTTGCATTCAAATTCTGAAATTAGAGGATCAATCATCATCGTGGTACTACTTATAACGTTGGCTAATGAATGGTACTTTTGTTAGGACGCAACTTAATGATATTCTCTTTATGGGCACATTCCAAAATATATTTGTTATATTACTATCCGCCTACAATTGTACAAATGCATTCTATTGAAGTCCAGACACACATGCAAAAATTCAGTTCAAATCATGTCAACATGTGTAAAGGTATCATCAATTGTATTGCCGTCATGTGATCACCTTCAAGTTGTTCATGATATGGCAGACACATTCTAGTTAAAGGGCCAAAGTGAACCAGCACCCAAGAGCACACCATGCAGGATGCATGGATGGATGGTCTGTGGACAGAAAACACATTTGTGTTGTATTTACTAACCATTCACATGCATCTACCTACCTAGTAGCCATCAAGTGTCTTATGTACTTACCTAACTACACCATAATCACTTACATTTCCTACCTCCTTAGGTATGATATTGCCAGACTTTACATAGGTAGTGGGAAGGGGAATGAGGAGGTTTTAGGGTTGTAGTTCATTCACAACTGAGTCATAACAGGTTTGCAATGGATGTTCAATGTTTACTTCATGCTCTACAAATGGGTAACCCATGGGTGGGGAATATTTCAAAATTGGAAGCATGGGTTTGGGACATCCCCAAAATGGGGGGCCTAAGGCAAGGCCCATGGGTGATGGACATTTCAAAAATGGTGGACCTAAGATAAGGCCCATGGATACAATTCCTTATCATTGATAACTTTTTTTTTTAAAAAAACATTTTTTTACACTTGTCATATGAGTTGTGCAATGTAATTATCTTGCTTATAATGTATTTATTATGTTATTTTAATAATTTACACCATAATATGGATTACATGTATGTTGGAGTATTACACCATAATGTGCTTTTGCCCTCATGCATAAAAGACATTTTTTTTTCCAAAAAAATCACCTAATACCTTACCATTACGCAAAAGGGTCAATTTTTCTAAATACTCAACCTCGAAACCATTGAGTATGACTTCAATGCAAGTTTTATGGTTCAGGTTAAATTCTTTTGTAAGCTCTGGCTTCTGACTACTAGGGGGTTACACAAGGGGCTTAGGATTTAGGGTTTAGAGATAAATGACCTGCTTAAATTTTTCCATAGTGATACTAGACCAACATGGTCTTGGCAGTTAATATTAGAGAGGTGAGTTATTTGACCAGTTCTCATCAAATTTCATACTCAACGATCTAGTTTTCCATACCCTGCCCCAGACCTGACAAAAAATGATATGTTTTTACCCGAGTCAAAATCCATACCCAGCCAACACTGAACATTACCCTCCAAGGTCCATGGGTGGGGTACATTCCTAACCCCACCTAAGGCAAGGCTACTCATTGGGGATTACCCTGCAAGGCTCATTGGTGGGGGATATTCCCAAGATGGGGTTGTTGGGGGGGGGCGCCAAGGGCAAGGTCCATGGGTGGGGGACATTCCCAGGAAGGGGGCCCAAAAGCAAGGTCCATGGGTGGGGGACATTCCCGGGAAGGGGCCCCAAAAGCAAGGCCCATGGGTCAGGGAGAAAGGAAAGGGGTGAGATACATTCTTGAAATTAGGGCCCTACTAGGGCAAGGCGGTACCTTGCCTTAGGCCATTACTTTCACAAAAAGAAAAACACGGTGAGTGGGCAATGGTGGTGGGCGAGATCAAGTTGGTTAAACCCTAAACCCTTTGAAAAAAAGATTGAACGAGTGGTTGATGCCTGGCAAAGTCAAGTTAGTTAAACCTTAAACCCTAAAACTCTTTTTTTAAAAACGAAGAGTGAATGGACTAAATGGTGGACCAGATTAAGTTACTTAAACTCTAAACTCTGAAAACCCCTGAAACCTTAGAAGGAAAATTAAGTGAGTGGGTGAAGGTGGCCAAGAAGATCAAGTTATTAGTTAAACCCTATAAAAAACCCTCGAATCACAAAAGTTGATTTGACAAAGAGCATATAAATTTTTACTGTATAATTGTCAATTACAGGAGCTCCAAGCGGAGGCGGTGAGGAGGCACAAATCTTTCCAGCCAAGCTTCAGAGTTCCTGATTGCTCTACGAGCGTATACCCATCACTCGGAAACATACCCAACAGGAGCGCCGCCTGCGTCGCAGCCTTACCACTTAACGAAACCGCCTTGAAACCTGCCTGACGAAGCTCCTGTTGCCATTGCCCGAATCTCGTCGTCGTCGGCTCTGCTTGCGGTCCACCGCCGCCGCCGAAGCCGTCTGTCGTCGTGCTCTTGCTGCTGCGACGACGCGCAGGTCCGCCGAGAGCCAGAATGTTCTTAATCTCGCAAGACAAAAGCTGCTGTTCCACGATATGTCGTTGTGTACTTTGATCGGCGGGCGTAGCACCCAAAGAATCGAACAAAGCAGAGTAGTAATGAAGAGCTTCGACAAAGCGGTTGATGAAACTCCCTTCGTGTCGCAGATCCTGTTCCACTAGAGTGATCACTGTGGGAGACAGCCGTCGCAGAAGACTTAGGGTTTGAGGATCAGAACCCGTGACATCGTAAAGCGAATGTTGCATCCAATGCACAGCCAAAGCATCACGACCCATTCGCACTTTCAATGCGGAGGGGTCCACATTCCCGATCCGATCCGCAACCGCAATGTACTCGAAGGGAAGACCGAGTGTCTGTGCGAAATCGGAAAGTCTCTTCCCCGTAGCCTCCAAAAGCTCCATGGAAGTTCCAAGTCCCGTGATGCGCACGGATTGTGGCGGTCCTCCGGGTCGTAACGCGAGAATGTGAAAGAGTGCCGGCCATTGCAAGCCGTGCATGATATCGATGTCGATGATATGCACCTCCCGCATTCCTTCGAAAGCTTCCACGATTGCTTGATTGGCCGTAAAGTGCGAGAATTTCACGAAAGGGCAAATGTCGTTGAAGACTTGTACTGCAGACACTATCTTGTGATTGCTGATTCTCTGCATGATATTTCCTGCTGGTAATGCTGCTGGCGATGATTCCCAGTCCCAGATGCTGCTGCCTATGCATGTCGTGAAGAGCCTGGACGCCATCCCTTCCGCAAAGTACGCCACCACTCTCTGTACCGAACTTCCGTAGGGAGTTGCAAGCTCGCTCAACTGCGGTAGAATGGAATTCGCTTCCTCGATGTTGTTTGCCGAGACTGCCTCCGCACACTGCAAGAGAAGAGCTAGCAGCTCCAGTCCTTTCTCGTCGTAAGCTGTTTCCGACACAAGATACATGCTAGTAGTACTGGAGTTTGGGGGAGCTGCAGCTGGAGCTGCCGGAGGAGGTTGTAGCTCGTGCTGATTGTACTGATAAGCGCGGGACTGTTGTGCGCCAGTGTGCAGATCTTGGTTCACGTAAGCTGAAGCCTGGCTGCCATAGCTGCTGTGGTGCGGTTCTGTACTTGCAGGCAGCTGCTGCAATGCACTTGGAGAGCTGTAGTTTTGTGAGTTTTTAGCGGCTAATTGCTCCTGCTGCAGCTGGCGATGATGATGGTGATGATGATGCGTCTGCAGCTGCTGCTGCGGTGATTGTTGCAGCTCATGCAGCTGATATCGTTGTTGCTGCTGTAGGTCTGGCAACAGATTCATGTCGACGTTCCGGGGATCCAGCGACAGTTGCAAAGAAGCTGCAGCTAGATTGGAACCAGCTGGAGCTTCATCAAGAAGCAGCTGCGGCCTTATTGCAAAATTTTCGGAGTCCGCCTGCTGCATCATGGGTGGGAGAAGAGGAAGAGAATGAGGAGGAAGAGGACTGAAACCACTAGTGTGCGGAGCTGCTGCGGTGAGTTGATTGCTGCGTCGGGAGGGGGGATTGCAGCTCTGAAGGGGGTGAGACGAAGCTGCTGTTGCTGTTACAGCTCGTCCCGCGAGACGATGCTGATCTCTTTGGAGCTGCAACACTTGATTGTCGCGTTCTTCACGCGCATGCAAGTCGTCATTCGTATTCTCACGCGTCCTCTTGTTAGAACCTGCAACATGAGCTTGCGATTGCTTCTGGATTTTCGACCCGGCTGCTGCTGCAGCAGCAGCTTCACGAGGAGTCCCAGCTGCAGAGCTGCTGAGCGCGTGGAATCGAGCTGCAATTACTTTCTCTAATTGCGTATTGCAAGGCTCGAAAACCTCGAGAAGCTTCGCAAACAGATGTTGAAGAGGAACGCCAGGCATGGCTGCCATCAACTCTGCAATCCTCCCGTCCACCCATGCAGAAACCGTATCGACCTCTGCATCCTGCACCTGCTGCATGTCCTCCTCCTCCTGACGAGCTGCTCTAGTCTCGACGACCCTTTGGCCAGCTGCTGCATGATAGCTGCTAAATCCCCCACACGCTCGCGACGGAAGAATCTCGTACTGGTTAGCAGCAGCAGGAGCAGCGACACCGAGGAATCGCTGCTGCTGGGAAGCAGAAGCTGAGCTAGCTGCAGCTTCTGCCACGCTCGACAACTGCAGCTCCCCCCATGAGGAAGTATCGCAGCTTGCCAGACTTCCTGTCGTCGACCGAATAGCAACGACGTCGGGCCGGGGCTGTGCAGCAGCGTTCGAATTTGGGTAGAAGAGTCGGTTTCCAGTCTGATCATGAGAAGCAGCTGCTGCAGGAACACTAGAGAAAGGAGAACTCCACTGGAGATAAGAGGTAGATGCAGTCATGGCGGATGCGTGACCTGCAGCAATGCCAAGATTGAAAGCAGCAGGCACTGGAGCTGATGGAGTACGATCAGCAGCAGACTGATGAGGAAACTGCCGCATCGATGACCAGTCTCCGTATGAGCTGGTAGATGCTGCAGCCGATGCACGAGGGACGAAGCTGGAACTCCGCGCGAGAGCGGAAGAAGAAAAACTGGACCATGTTCCTCCTGCGCTTGTTGGGCCCGTTGCTCCTTCTGCACAGCTAGTAGGCGCAGCTGCAGAGGCGGCGGAGTAATTGTGGCAGGAGGTGGAGCCGGAGGAGACAGTGGTGGACGAATCTTCAGCCATGCAAAACTGCTGCAACTGCTGATCTCCACGGGCGGCTAGCTCATGTACAGCAGGATGATCGCTAGAGGCTGTGTTTACATGATGATCTGCATGCGCCGCGCAGAGGCCCAGTCGAGAGATCATGGCAGTACCCGGAAGCACGACAACATGCCCTAATGTCTCTCGTGGTTGATTAGGGCAAACTAAAGCCATGCTCGATCGCGCGCGCTCCCCCAGCTAGTTCCCCGCCACCTCCACCACAGTACTAGTTTCCGAGGATCAATCCTGGACATCAATTACCCACGAGCTGGTCGCCGCACAACAATTCTTGAGCAGTGTTGATCAGCAGTTGATCTTGATCACTTGCAGAGACTAGCTAGATCAGCGAGTTCGATGCCTGAGAGATCTAGAGCTTCGACAGTCGACTCGACTGCGTGCAGCTTCTTGCAGCATGTACTTCATCTGTACTGATCTGCAGGCATGATCCGCGGCACTACTGTAACCCTTCGACTTCTTCGCTGATCAATCTCCATGGTCCTCTACATGGGTCACCTCATCGATACGGAAGAAACTGAAATCTTCTTCAACTTGAAGAGCTTCAGATTCTGAACATAGTATTCTTAATCCCATGACAGTGGGCTGGAGCAGCTGCAGGCAACAAAAGACAAAGTTACACTAAAGAATTAGCTTCCAGGATTTGCATGCCTGCCTGCCTTGTCGAGGACTCATGATCTCTAGATCCTCGACACTAGAGGTCCTGTACCTGCTGCAGCCAAAGGGATTCATTGACCAGAAACAAGAAGAATGCTCTTGCAAAACCAGCTTCAAGGAGACTCGAAACCGTCACCAAATTCTAGCTAAACCGAAGAGAAAGAACTGACAAGATTCATGAAAAAGAATCAAAGCTGCCACAAACAAAAGGTGCTTCGGATTACAGCTGCACTAGCACTTGGCGCTGCGGTGCCGGAGACAGTGTATGAGTTCGACCCCAATTGGTAGGGTGGCGAGCTCTCCTAGTGTCAAACTAAAGATTAATGAGCTGCATTTACCGCAGCGAGACTTGTGTAGATCTACGAGACGCAGCTGGTGTTGGAGAAGATTGCAGCAACACACAAGTCGACGCTGGAAGTCTTACAAGGAATTTTATATATCTGCGGACGGAAATTGCTAGTTTAGATTGAAGCACGAGTACTTACGGAGTCAAATATCCAAGATTGTCGCTGTGAGCGCGCCCAGCCAGGGAGCTGTAAATTTGATCATTTACGAGCAGCTGCAGTCTTAGAAAAGTACGCGCTGAAGTCGCAACTGGAATCTGATACACCACAATGCGCCAGGTGCATGCCGATCGACACAGCCCTGAATTAGGGGATCTTGTCTGATCCGGCGTCGCAATTGGCAGCTCTAGCTAGATAGCACACTACTAATTCTGTCTACCGGCCACGCAGCGCCTGGTGTGATCAATCAACAGGAAAACTCTTGAAAGCTGCTCTCTTGCAGAACTGGAAACTAGAGCTTCAAAACCGCTGCTCTAGTCCTAAAGCTCTCTCTCTCTCTCTCTCTCTCTCTCTCCCGCGTGCTCATCACGTGAAAGCCTGGATCGATTTCTTCTACTAAATTAGCTGCTGATTATACATGAGTGCCACCCCCAGTACCGGCAAGCAAACAACAACAAACAACAAACAACAGTCTAAGATCATATAATTTCGCAACTCCACGATGACGTGCTTTACTCGGTCACAAGCTGCTGTCCACACAAGTACAAATTTATGAGCGAGAGTCGAGAGAGAGAGAGAGAGTCGACACATGCACACACACAACACACATGTAATAACAGAGCTCCAGAAACTTACCAGCTGTTTATAATTTTGTTTCTTCTCTCACATGAGCAGCTGCAGGCGCCACAGCTACAATGAAAACATCACTATTGAAAGCTCGATATATAGACCATCTCTCTCTCTCTCTCTCTCTCTCTCCCTCTCGCCCTCTCGCCCTCTTGCTTGCTTTCTTGCTTTCTTTCTTTCTTTCTGTCCGTGTGTCTATCTGTCACATACAAGCCATGAGTTGAGCAGGAGCAGCAATGGGAGGAGTGGAGCTCCAGTTGCTTTAATACTGGAGGAGGACTAGGAGGAGTGTGAGAGCGAAGCTCGGCTGAGGAGCCTGTCTATGTGGATGGAGCTGTGAGTAGTAGAGGAGGAGGAGGAGTAGGAGGAGGAGGCGGCAACAAGAGACAGGCGGGATGGAAGAAAGGAAGGCAGGCAAGCAGGCAAGCAGGCAGCAAGCAAACAAACAAGCGAGCGAGCGAGCGAGCGAGGAAGCAAGCGCTGGCACAAGCTGACAACAGACATCGTCAGCTGGTTGCCGCAGACACCAATAATCAAATGCCAAAATGAAGGCGTAAGTAGAAAAGCACCTAACACCGTCTACAGAGGACCCTGCAGCCCCAGCCGTATTTATAATCCCTCCTCTATCTGTTCATTTTTTGCTTCAGAAAATGGCCTGACTGCAATAACTCTATAACTGTCTCTCAATTGTTTTTAATATACCAATAAAATAATATATATACACCATAAATATCTATCTATCCTTCACACTTCCTTCCACACTAATTATATTATTTTTTGAAAAGTTCGAATATTTTTCAAAACTTGGTTATTTTTTTAAAATTTTAATTTTAATTTTTTTCTTAGTTTTTATAATCCCACTTCCCTCTAAAAGAAAAAAAATTTGGTGAAGGAAAGGTATTGAATCCTTGGGGAATATTGGAATCTTTGTGAAAATTTCAAATTCAATTCATTATTTGATTAACATGTGCGAAATTACCAATGTACTATTTACTACCTATGATGATAGAAAGGATTATTTTTTAAGTAACACAATATGGTGTGATGTTCTTTGTTTAAGAGAACAATCCATTTTTCTTTTAAAGGATGCCTTAGATTGTGAATTAAAATTGCAATTCATTATGTTTACATTTGCTTCTTCCCCTTCTCTAATCATTCCTCCTCCCCCTTCCCTCACTCCCTTCCTTCCTTATCACCTTGCACTATGCTTTTTTTAATTTTACTATGAAGTCAAAATGGCCTGGGTAACAAGATCTTCATTAAGAGTTGTTTTTTTGATATTTTTTCGAATTTTTCGTATTGAACCTAAGTGGCTATCTTCCTTAGAAAGATATTAAAAAAAAGTGGCAATCATCCCTAGGAAGATTTAGCTATAAACCAGATATGAAGCTATCCAAATGTGTAATTTTTCCTTCTACACACTCTGGAAAGCAAATACAAAAATATATGATGATTTTTATTCTTTTCTTGGCTCCCTTCTAGCAATTGAAAGTTGAAACCCTTCAAAATCATTTCATTTTTTAATCCTATAATTTGAATTTCACTTTCCGGCAAAACTGTGCCAATTAAAAAAAAGACTATAAACTAGTGCTATCCCCTTCTTTAAGTGGCTACCATATTTAATTGGGCAAATGGGGACTCAAGACTATGATTTAGTCTCAGGATGGTATATTTTGTAAATGTTTAGAAACAACGATTTAACTAGTGAAGTTTTATCCAAAAATGAAATTAAAGGATCAAAACTTTGAAAATGAAATGATTTTTGAATGAAGTAAAAATGTAACCAGATTTTTTTCTTTCTCAATAAGTAGTCAAAGATATATAAAAAAAGAATGATTAAACTATTTGTATTTCATATCTTGTTTATAGCCAAATTTGAGTGAATCTTCTTGGAGATGATGGCCATTTTTACTGCATCTTCGTATGGATGATTTCTTTCCACTTTGTTATCATCCACGGTGAGTGTCTAGTGACCACCTGCAGTTTAGATGCCTTTTTCTTTCCCCCTTTTTCCGCCCTTTTCTTTCCCTTTGAAGTATGTAGAGCCCACCCGCCTTGGGCCAGAATGAACCAATAGCCACCAGCACACCATGAGGCAGGGATTGGATGGCAGGTGGACAGGAAACACTTTTCCATCGGGTTCCAGTTCCCTAGGTAACCAGGGCAGTTAACTCAGTTTCTTTTTTAAAATCCCTACCTACTTGACAACCCACTAATCTTTAACCCAGGTACTAAACCATCTACACGCATCTATTTTCCTACCTACCTATTATATGACCTCTCTTTTGTAGGAAAGTTCACCAAGATCAACTCTAATGTCAACTCAGTTGGGTTTCATCCATAATCAAGTCATAATAGACATCCGATGGATGGTGTGTTGGTACATTCATTCTTTTAGTTTCTTTTTAAAAGGTTTTAGGGTTTAAGGTTTAACTGACTTGATTTTGCTCACCATTTGGTCACTAACTCTGTTTTTTTCAAGGGTTTAAGGTTTAACTAACTTGATCTCATCTCGCCCACCAGCACCTACTCAATCTTTTTTTCAAAGGGTTTTAGGGTTATACACTCTGACCCCACTCTTGAAGAGTACTTAGATATTTATGACTTGTCACTGAATTGAGGTCGAGTAGTAAGAAGATGAAGAGGTTTTAATTGCCGGCCCGGCACGGGGTCAGTAGTTAGATGGTGAAGAGGCTCTTATTTATGATTATTGGTCATAGATATTGTATTTTATTCATGTTCATTTATTAAAGAAGTTCCCATTTTTTTCTTGCAATTTAATTTGTGTTCAGAAGCAGGCAGTGCCAACTTAGCTTTGGTTTGGAAGGTCTAAGACATACCACCTGGATGGAGGAGGAGAGTGGAGAGGCGGTTTGGGTTTCAAGACCTAAAGAGTCTGGAGGCCCCACTAGAAATGTTAAAAGTTTAAAAACTTCTGAATGCGGTGGGCCTCAGGTAACACCAGTACTTACACCTGTACCATGGTAGTTCCTCAAAGAAAAATAAAAAATAGAATAAAAGATCGATGGCCCATTGGAATCATCACAGGGGAGACAAAAAGGTTAGGCCAAAGAAAGGCCAAAAGACGAACAGCCTGCAAAAACCAAACGAGAGAGAGAGAGAGAGCTAGTCCCTCTTGTGGTAAATTGTTTCCTCAAAGTAGTGTTTTAAATTGCTGGGGAATTCTCAGTTTTTTAACCTTAAAATAATGATGTTAACAAGCAAAACAAAATTTTTGTGAAAAAAATGGTCCAAATGTTTCAGATTTTGAATTTCAACCAAAAAAAAAGTCACCAGATTTTGACAACAAGTTCCAGCATGTAGCCAAAATATATGAAGAATCTTTAATTTTTAAAATTTTCATATGTGGTCTAGAGTCAAATTCAGCTAAAGCTACTTGTGGATAATTGCCAGTTTGGCTACATCACAAAATTGAAAAATAAAAATAAAAAATCCCTACCTGAAACGCTTCCTTCTGGGTTGTTTCTAGAGATTATGAATACATTAAAGTTATCCGTGAAGTCAGCCGATTAGGGGGCGAGAATGGCCAGTTTCGACATAATAAGGCATATCTGGGAATGAAATTTCACGACACAAAATAACTGGGACCCAAACTAAATTTTCCACCAATTTTGGTGGTAAACTGAGTTTCATCCCCTCTTTCCTTTTTCCCGAGCGCCTCCAATATTGCTCCGTATATTTTCACTGCTCTTACTTGTACAAGTACTATAATTACTCTCGAACCTTGTGCATTAAATGCTGAGTATCAGCATTTCATACTGAGATTTAATAAATTTCCTTAGTTTGCATATACCACTGAAAGAGGGGATAAGGGGTGAAGGAAGAGGGGATCGGGGGTGAAAGAGAGGGTGACTTGACAAATAACTTTATTGTCATAAAGACTAGATCAAGGTTACCAAAGTCCAAATTTTACATGTCGCTAGTTAGAGCATCCCCACCAATACATTAGAGTTGTCGGTAAAGTGAGAAAAACACAGCACCAGAACCCTGAGTTTGTTCATACAGAGGGTGAGATTAAAAAAAACCTGCAAAAAAGTAAATTAGCATTCAAGGGGGGATGAAACTCAGAAAATCATCAATTTTTTGTTATAAACTGAGTTTCATCCTGTCTTTCCTTTTTCCCTGAGCGCCTCCACTGGTGCTACATATATTTTCACTGCTCCGAACTGTATAAGTACTATAATTACTCTCGAACCTCGCGCATTAAATGCTGAGTTTCAGCGTTTCACACTTAGTTGGATATGTCATACTGAGATTTAATAAAAACGTCTTTACTTTGCGGATACCACTGAAAGTGGGGATAGAGGGTGAAAGGAGGCCCAAAGACAGGGGGAAGACAGGATTACTTTACAGATAACTCTATTGCATAACATATTTTGAGTGAAAATGGGTAAACATTTGCCTGACAAGTTAAGTAAAATAATTATGCCCCAAGCATTTTTCCTCTATGCTGTGGTTGGTAGATATCATATCACAATCTAACATCAGCTCTTGATTGGCCAGATGTATTGATTAGTTCAAATGTTTTGATATTAGTAAAGTTTTGATCTTTTACTCTCTCAGATTCATTGTTTATGGATTTAGGGTTTAGGGCTTGGAATTAATAAATAAATAATTTAGAATGAAAGAAATATTCTTATAGGGTCATATGTCAAGTATGGATAGAGCTGCTCTTCGATAATAGATTCAAAGATGCCTCACTCTAAGAGGCTAGAATGTGAAGATGCTAGTGTAGGGTTCACTATAGGCCTCAGTCAAGAAAGTGAAGGTACCTATGTAGGTGCTCCTTGTGCCCTGGAAGGCGAATGTGCCGGGTGACATTTAGGTTGATTGTCTCCCCCATCGAGTAGCAAAAAGCTAAAATTACCACTGGCCATAAACGATGGTTTGGAAGATTCCCATAACAAGGGGTCCTGAGACCCCCTTGGTATGAGAATATTCTTACAACGAGGGTTAAGAAGCTTGGGCTTGTTTGTGAATATATGAGATGAATATTCAAAAAACTGACTAGGCTTCTTATCCCCTCTTCACACAAAAGACCTCTAGGCTTAGCAAAAAGTTTTCTGTTGGGTTCCAGTTGCCTAGCTAACCATGGTGGTTAGCTTAGTGCTTGCTTTTTAGTAGGTAGGTACTAAAAACAGCACTTACCCAAGTATAAACCATCTGCTTACCTATCTACTTACATATGAGACCTATTTCTTGCAAAACTGGTTACCGAGATGAAATCAAATATTAAGTCAGTTGAGGTTCATCCACAACTGAGTAATAATCGGCATCCAGTGGATGGTGCGCTGGTGGGTGCTAAGTTCACAGTGGCCCTTTGATTACATTTCAAGATCCCAAAGAAAATACATTTGTGTGAGGGTTGAAGCCACGCCATGGGATCCTTCCCCAAAATATCTTCTTCAAGCGGTTCATTGAGATGGGGGTTTCCAAAAAAGGGAGTCCATTTGTTGGCCTTGCCTGCAAAGGCAAGGATATTCTGTTTAGATTCACTATAGAGTGTAGTAGCTTAATGGATTTTGGCCCATAGATAATAGGTCTATTTTTATATGAGGATTTTTGAAAGATGATATTTTGGCTTGTGTTGAAGCTTGAGATTAGTTATAGAGATATAATATCTTGAAGGATTTTGGTTTCTTTTAGAGGACTTTTTGAAGATTATATTTTTGCATGGTGAAATATTTGAATTTCCATAATTCTTCTTTTGCCTTAAGATAAATGGCAAAGGCCAGTGTGACACACCCCTTGTTGTTTATTTGTTGCAGAGTAAGTTTCAAGACCTAGATCTCATGACCTAGTGCTACAACAAAGTCTATTAGAAGACATCCATCTTGTAATTTGGTTGTCAAGGATTTTTCCTTCTTTTGTTGTACTACCATAATCAGTGTAATTTTTTTGGTGGCTAAATTCCTCATCCTGACAACCCAAAGAAAAACAAAACTGAAATATATTCTGTCCCAGTTGTGAGGATTTTTATCCCCAAAAAAATCCGTTAAAAATTTGACAAAAATATTGGTTTTTGAAGAAATGTTGTCACTTTTTTAACTACCCCATAAGTGTGTGACCATTTTGTTGCTATTTGGAGAAAACCATGGACAATATTCTGTCAGAAATAAATGCTAAATCTACTTCGGGATGCTCACCACCTATTCCTACTTCCCAAAAAAATTGAGAAAAAAATATTGAACACACTTTTTCCCCTTCTTTTGGTGCACTATGATCACCAGTCTTTTACCCTTGTCTCCATTGTACTATATTGATAACCCCCGTGTTTGAAAATACCATTTCCATAATGCCTTGTTGCCTTGGTCACTTCAGCACAAATTATACATATATATTTTTTAATGCCGAAATTTTCACATTTTTCTCAAAAAGAAAACTTTTGAGAAGGAAAAAGGAAGAATCTTCTGAAATATTCTTTTATTTATAATTAATTATTCAGCAGACATGTGCCCGAGCCCCCCAGGTACTAAAGTGTTTTCAAGTTGGGGAGGTGTGTGGGGCAAGGGACAAGGGG
>Ga0209611_10006456_pt1 | contig 19212 bp, 13 predicted proteins | sample S1TSphgellanicum_3_FD_187693 | JGI IMG/M metagenome (GOLD analysis project Ga0209611, IMG submission 187693) | Host-associated microbial communities from peat moss isolated from Minnesota, USA - S1T2_Fc - Sphagnum magellanicum MG (SPAdes) (version 2) | ecosystem: Host-associated > Plants > Peat... | reverse complement strand
AATAAATAAATAAATAAAATGCCCCCCCCCCCAACACACACAGAGACTGTCATGCTGATGATTCTGTCTTATCCTCCTTCACCGGTGACGTCAGCCCGCGATCCCGTACCCGGTGACCGGAGGCATGGGAAGAGGCGGGGCCCTGGGAGGCGGGAGCACGGCCGTTCGATCCCACTGACGGGCGCCGTTGGAGACGAGACGAGACGAGGAGTTGCGTTGCGTGCCTGTTTGTCTGCCCGTCCGCCCGTCCGCCCGTCTGCAACGCGGCTGCTTGCTGCCTGCACAGTGGCCTGGGCGCAGCACGCAGGGCCGAGAAGCTCTTCTGCGCTCTGTCTTCTTCTTCGCTTCTTCTTCTTCTTCTTCATGTTTCCATCTCCTCTTTTCTCTCTCTCATCTCTCATGTTTCCTATAAAGCTTTTCTTCTAATTGGATTCTTCTCTTTCGTTTCCTCTTTCTCTCCATTGATTCACTTCTTCTCTTCTTCGCTTCGCTCTCTCTTTGCATTTGTGTTGTTCTCATTCTCTGCTCTTCTATTCTCTTCTCTTTTGTTTTTCCGGTTTTTGTTTTTCTCTCTTGTTTGTTTGTTTGTTCTCCGTTGCTTTGATTCCATTCTTGTTATTGTTGTTTTTGTTCCTTCTATATTCTATTTTAATTTTTAATTTTTCTCTGCGCAGAAGGACAGAGCTCTGTAGGTTTTTGGACATACTCCCCCTAGTAGCTTCTGTTTTTTGGGTTTGGGTTTCGTCTGTCTGTCTGTGTCTGTGTCTGTGTTTTTTGGTTTGATTTTTTGTTTTTGCGGATGGGTTTTGCTGTTTGTGTTTGAGGTTGCTCGTTGTTGTTATTCTTTTCTTTGGAGACGGGGGCTCCTTCAGCTATTCTTCAGCTTACCAACACCAATCTCCTTGGACTCAAGCTTCTTGTGCACGCAGGCAGCAAGCCAGGCTCCGAGACCAGTTCCCTCTCTCTCTCTCTCTCTCTCATCTGTCTAGCAAGAGCTCTTGTTCTCTCGTTTTCTCAAAAACGACTCAGAGTCTTGTCTGTGTGACCCTGGTAACTGCTCTAGCACCCCCTGTTTCTTCTTCTTCTTCTTCGACAGAACAAAACCTCGCTCGCTCGCTCGCTCTCGCTCTCTCTCTCTCTCTCTCTCTCTGACTGGAATTCTTGCCGTGGGTGGTTTGGTGCCCATGTTGTTGCTGTAATTCCTCCACACCCACTTTCTGGTTTGCACGATCACGTCGCCGAGGGTTTGGTACCATCTTCCGCTCGTTTCTGTTTTGTTTGGTACAGGTGGTACCTTCTTCTACCGACTACTGCCTGTCTGTCCGTCCCGTGTCTTGTTCAAATTTCACGAATCCCGCTCCACTTGAATCTTGTTTTCTTCAGGACTTGTGTGTGTGTGGGTGTGGGGAAGAAGAAGGCAGAATTGGGCACACAAGTATTACTCTGTTGCTCACGGTAGTGAGGAAAACACCCCAAGTAGCACAGAGGATCTCTTCTGCAATAGAAGTTGAGAGCGATACCGGACATCGCGTGCATTGCATTTGCAAAACAACCTCGGGTGGTGGATTGGATTGTTGACATCCACAGGGAAATGCCGCCTGAGGGTGCAGACGAAGGAACTGGTTAGAAGAAGAAGTAGAAGAGGAATTTCAGTAGAGAGAAGCCAAGAGCAGGACAGATCATGTCTGCTGCTGCTGCATTGGTAAGCCTATACTGTGTAGCATAGGCATCCCATCTTCCATGATTCCTTATCCTTCTTCTTCTTCTTCTTCTCCTCATATCTGTTGAGAAAGAATTACAAGAAAGTCTGGAAGCAATCTCATTTCTCCAGCACCAGCTGCTTTCAGAACAGAAATCCCTTGAGAACATACATCTCCTGATTCTTGATGCACAGATAGACACAGAAAGAGAGAGACCCACAGAGAGAGAGAGAGAGAGAGAGGGAGAGGGAGAGAGAGACGCAGAGTTTAGGAACTGCGGCACCCACAGAGGTTGTACTAAGGGAGGCTGGTGGAGATGTATTCCTATAGCCTGACTCTGGACACCTCGCCGGAGGCTCTGGGAAGGACCACCAGCAACAGCAACTCCGATGCGTACTACAATGGAGCAGCAGCAGGGGAGGACGGCGGTGGTGGGATTGATTTTAGGAAACTTCTGGAGCTTAGGACGCGGCCAATTCCGATACCCATCGCGCCGATCAGGACGACGCTGGATGAGAGGTCTCTGAGCGAGATCATCTCTTCGGGGCTAGCTTCACCGCGACCACCCAGGACGCTAGAGAGTGTGAAGAGCTCCGAGTGCTTGGAGGGTTTGTTGTCTCCCAGCATTCGCTCTTCCGCTGGTACCCCGCGGGATCATCCCTCCTTTGAACCGCATCCGATGATCGCTGATGCTTGGGAAGCTCTCCGGAGATCATTGGTGTATTTCCGCGCCCAGCCTGTTGGCACCATCGCTGCCATGGATCCCTCTGAAGAATCCCTCAACTATAACCAGGTGAGCTTCAATGGGTTTGTTGTGAAGATTGTTGTCTTATGCATTTCTGTGGCATACCGCAAAATCATAGATTGCTCAAGGAAACTGCTTCTCTGGAGCCCAGCTTCTAGGAAGAGTGGAAGGAGAACTTTTTTTCTTTTTCTTTTATCTCCTTGCAAACAATCTGTCTTTCAAGCTCTCATGGCCATCTTCTGACAGTTCTTGTTGAAGAGCCCAAGTACTCTAACAGACCTGCTCAAGCATCAGCTCTTGATTGATCTTTTGATGCATCTATCTGATCTGCCATCTCTTCATGGTGACATATGTGTGTTTATATGTATGTATGTGCAGGTTTTTGTGCGGGACTTTGTACCCAGTGCTCTTGCATTTCTCATGAATGGGGAACCTGACATTGTGAAGAATTTCTTGTTGAAGACCCTGCGGCTTCAATCAATTGAGAAACGCATTGACTGTTTCACTCTCGGTGAGGGAGTTATGCCAGCCAGTTTCAAGGTTAAAAGAAGCTTCAATCACTCACCTTTGTGCAATTTCAGATCTCCTGTCATCATGGCAAACAATGATTACTTGTAATACTCAATATCACTGTATCTTGATCTGACCCTCATCTGTTTTACTCCCATCAGAATTGAAGGTTTCCAGCACCATCTTCTTGGCTTTTCATTTACATACAGACAGATGGGACTGTTGTTATAAGGGTTTTTGAATGGATTCAGAATGTTGTTGTTGCAGGTGCTTCATGACCCTCTTCGCAAGACAGATACAATGATTGCTGATTTTGGCGAGAGTGCAATTGGTCGGGTGGCCCCTGTAGATTCCGGATTCTGGTGGATCATTCTTCTTCGGGCATACACAAAGTCGACCGGAGACCACAGCTTAGCAGATATGGCAGACTGCCAAAGAGGCATGCGGCTCATCCTTGAGTTATGCCTTTCAGATGGTTTCGACACATTTCCAACTCTCCTCTGTGCAGATGGATGCTGCATGGTTGACCGGCGGATGGTACGTGGGTTTGGAAGAAGAAGAACCGTCCTTCCCCTTTGATTGTTTAAAGAGTATGGCACTTTAAAGAGTGTCAATTCTTGGCCTACTTCTTCACTTGCATTACAATTGCATTGCTTGACTGCAGCAGAGAAGGTGGTCTGTTTCTCCATAATCAAACGTTGAGGTCTATGCTGATGTATGCCTATGTTGCTGCCTTCTCTTTTTTTTCTAATGATGCTTTGTGCAGGGTATCTATGGGTATCCAATTGAGATCCAATCTCTGTTCTTCATGGCGCTGCGTTCTGCTAAAAGTCTCCTAAAACCAGGAGAGGGTATACAGCTTCTGGAGCGAATTGATAAACGGCTGCATGCACTCAGCTTCCACATGCGTGCCTACTTCTGGCTAGACCATACCCAGCTCAATAACATTTACCGTTATAAGACAGAAGAGTATTCGCACACTGCTGTAAACAAATTCAATGTCATTCCAGATTCAATTCCCAATTGGGTTTTTGATTTCATGCCAATCAAGGGTGGTTACTTCATTGGGAATGTGAGCCCTGCCCGGATGGACTTCCGGTGGTTTGCTATCGGCAATTGCATGGCAATTCTCTCCTCCCTTGCAACACCTGAACAATCTTCTGCTATCATGGATCTTTTTGAGGAACGCTGGGAAGAGCTTGTAGGCGAAATGCCTCTGAAGGTGTCTTATCCTGCTCTGGAGGGAAATGAATGGCGCATTGTGACAGGGTGTGATCCAAAGAACACAAGATGGAGCTACCATAATGCAGGCTCTTGGCCAGGTAAAGAAAAAAAACAACCCTCACTGATCTAATCATCATTCAAACTTTGATAAAGAGTGTTTTGTCTGCAGCAGAATTTGACTAATTAAGGTTTTTCCATTGGTGTTGCAGTTCTTCTGTGGATGTTGACAGCAGCATGCATAAAGACGGGTAGGCCCCAAATTGCAAGACGAGCAATTGAGCAGATAGAGAAAAGGCTGTCAAAGGATGGGTGGCCTGAATATTATGATGGGAAGCTGGGCCGTTACATTGGCAAGCAGGCACGCAAGTTTCAGACATGGTCTATTGCAGGTTACCTGGTTGCGAAAATGATGCTGGAAGACCCCTCACATTTGGGGATGATAGGTTTGGAGGAAGATAAGAAGATGACAAAGACATGTCTTACTAGATCAGCATCATGGACAGTGTAAGATGCAAAAGAAAAAAAATTTGCTCGTGCTTGATGTGTACCAAGAAAGAAAGATACCTAAAATTTCATTTTGCTTCATGATCTCTTCATTTTGGGACTCAAGAGTTGGGGCAGGCAGGCAGGCAGGCAGGCAGAGAGAAGATTCTTGCAGGCTTCTCTTTCCTAGTCACTTTGAGCAAGAATAAGTACCTACACGAGATGAACTTCCTGGATTCTTGTTTTTGGCTGGGGAAGAAGAATCTGGGGTTGGGTAGCCACAGTGAGAGGGGGCTACCTTGTACACAACAATCTTGAGAAAACTCTGGTGGATAGGAACTTTGAGTTTTTCTCTGGATTGGGAACCTTGACAAAATGCTTCTGAAACTATGAAGGCGAGGAGTTTGGAGAGGGTCTAGGGCTGTCTGTGCTGGAGCTGATTTTCCTTGAGATATGGACTGGCAGTGGGTGTAGGGAAAACATAGATCATTACATGTCAACCTCTATCAATTCTCTGAGTCCTTGTCTGAGCTTCAGAGATGAAGAAACTGATTTCTTTTAGGTCTAGATTGCATCCTTAATGATTCTCTTAACCAACAGGAAAGAGAGAAAACATGCACATCATGACTGATGGTGGTGTATGATGATGATGCAAGAAGAAATTAGGAGGGCCATGCGGGAATAGAGAGGAGGAGCCAAGCCAGGAGTAGAGTGTGTAGATGAAAAACATAATAGGGGCTCTGCTAGGTGCGAGCCTGTGTGTACTGGGCAAACTTTGAGATGTGATCTTCATGTGGATTTATACCATTTCTATTCATTTGCTGGCTTTCTTCTTCTTCCTGGAAGAGTTTGCCAGTTTTCTCACTTAGGGTTTCAAGTACTCTGCTGGTGTGCAGATGATGCTCTTCTTCATGTTCAGCTCAAAAATGACATTGGGTGTTTTCCATAATCCCTGAGGTAACCACCATTTTTTTATCCTGTCTGATTGCTCTAAAGTTCAACGGTGTGAATGCTGCTCTCACCATCTATGACTGGCAAGTTTGTTGTCGTATGGAAGATTACCTCTTGATTTGCTATATATATATATCCAGTTGCCTGCTTGGGACCCTGTTTTTGCTTTCTCTAGTACGTACTCAATGTTGCAATAGCCCCACCAGAGTCAACAATTTGCAAATTCTGCCACAATTTTTTTGTGTGTTGAATGAATTTCCCCACTATGGCTCCTACATTATCAACTTCCCTATACTGGAGCTGTTTTGACAACTTGGGTATATGAGCCCCATCCGTTGTGTCAAGTTGTTGGAATGTCCCTGTTCAGTGGTCATCACGAGGCATCACTGGGATGGTTGCTCCAGCTCAAGATCAATAGTACACAGCTTGCTTTGAAAAGCAACTTGGACCATAGACATTGCTGACTGGATTATCATGAATTTATGGAGTTATATACCTATGTAGCACCATTGGAGTGCACATGATTGAAGCTTGAGAACCATAATGGGATCTACTTCTTCAGACAAGGAACATGACAAGGGACTGGTCCAGATTATGATCACTGGCGAGTGTGGCACAATTCCATTACTGGTGAGCAACCTTCACTATTATTACTGGTGAGCAACTTCCTTCATGCCTGTGTTACAATGATGTACTAGTTTGCTTTGCTTAAAAAGGGTCTGATCAATGAGATGTGTAGTTCTAGATTATGGGATTGAAGATCAATGAAACTGGTGTTGCTTCTTCACTCACCAGTCTAAGGTGATGCCCTGTAGGTACCATGACAGTGGCAAAACTGAGGGGATAGAACCTTATTCAAGATACAGAAGTGTCTTAAAAGGATACGTGATGCAAATTGCATTGTAACAATTGAAACAATTGAACGAAGGAAATGTCTTGCAACTTTTACTTGTGTATAAAAATCCATGGTAGTGCCACATAAGTTGCCATGCCATTACGAGACAACATTTGAAGTGGTTGTAGGAACTTTAGGAGCTTGGGTTGATGGAAGTGTTGAGAGCTCTAGAGTTGTGCAATCCCTCTTCAGTATATTATGCCACATGCATATTTGAGAAAATTTAATCGAGTTATGAGAATTGAATGTTGTTCAACTCTTGGATTTGCTATTTGTGCTAATGTAAGTTTTCAAGCAATAAGTTTGATTTTTGTTAGATTTTGGATTCTCAAATGTAAGAAGGTGTGTGACAATTGATTGAAGATTTCTTATTAATTAAATGAGTGAAACAAATATGCATCCTCAACACAAAAGTTGCTTTTTGTCTTTTCACAAATAGAAAAGACATTCATAGCATCATCAACTCAAAAAAGGAAAGCAAATTAAGCTTACATGCATTGTTTACCTACAATTTTGAAAATAAAGGGTGGTCAATTAGTTGACAAAGTTGCTTCCAAAATTTACCCTAAATAGTGTCCTTGAAAGAGTACATGTGTTGCTCAATTCAAAGTGTTGGATCCAATCTCATATATTGCAAATGACCATTAAACAAATCAACAATTCAGCATAAAGTACATCATTCATAAGGAAAAATTAAGAGATAAGTATGTAAGGGAAATGCAATATGACGAGTGTTGTAAGCTTGGTCCCCAACACAATCAAAACTAACAAAGTCACACACATCAAAACATCGAAACTAACAAAGTCACACACATCAAAACATGCACGCAAATGTTTGAGATTCCAAAGCACATGAAAGAAACACAATTGTTGTTTTGTGTTTTAATTTGGTTTGAACTTAGATTCTTGCAATTTGCAAGCAAGAATTTTTTAAGCATGCAAAATGAGATTCGAGTACCACACTTTGAGAATACAAGCCCTCAAATATGAAAAAATAAGAACCATGTTCTTACTGAACTAGGTTCCAACAACAAATAACAAACTATAAAAAACTAACAGCATGTAATAAATACTTGACAAATGTCTTGAAGAAAAGCGTAAGAGATTATTGATGCTTAATTTTCATATTGTGTTTGAATTTGTGCACAACATGCATGATCTTTAGAAGTTGTTGCCAAGGCTAGGAACTCTTCTTCAATAGCCCCAATAAAATTTCATGCAGGGTTAAAATCACACAACATTACATATCATACAATATGCAAAGAGGAACAATAATGTTCAAGGAATTTATTCTATTTCAATTTCTTTTGCGTAGTGACAAAAAAATCATGAAATTATTAGAAAAGTTCCTAAGAACATAAATTCTACTATTTCAAGCGATTTCAACCAACAAAAATTTATATTTTGGAGGAAGCATGTGAGAGTTTTAGAAGCTACTGATGAAGGAAGAATCAAAAAGTCTAGATGCAACAAATGCACTAAACTATACTTCCTTAATCTTGCATCATTTCATTTTGGGTTTTAGGGCTTTTTTCCATCATATGTTTATTTCAACAACTCAATATGGTTTTAGCTCAAGGCCCAAAATCACAAAAATCCCACAATCACAAAAATCCCAAAATCATAAAAATAGATTGTGAAAATAACAATAACTTTTATTATATACATCTTGTTAGATGTTCAACTATTTTGGAGTGATTCATTCTCAATTATTCAACACCAAAATCACAATTTATTGTTGTGAATACAAGATGAAGTTCACAAAGCTTTGAACATGATTGCATGAAGAGAAAGGCTAGGTGCCACAACAAGGAAGACACCTGCAATCATTCTTCGCAAGTATATGTTCTAATGTGAGCGATATTTTTCCAATCCACTATAATTCCTCATGTGGAGAATGTGTGTATGAGCAATTTTTTCAATTGTGCCTTATTCCTTTTTTTCCCCCTTCGATTCTGTCCCAACACCCCCAACCCTTGTGACAAGTTTTTCTTTTTTGAGCATTTAAAAAATAGCTATTGTGGATGACAAGTGGACAATTGGTGAACGAAATTTACTCATTATGGATAAAAAGTGGATGTCACAATAAATTCAGTGACGACGAATGAATTTCATTTTTTATGGATGAAAAATGGATATTCAAGGGCAAACTTCATTTATGAACAATAAATTAATGAGCTTTTAAAAAAATTATGATAAAATTCCTAATATATGTTTTAGGATCTATCTATGACACCTAAATGACATATGAAATGGGTTGGATGGAATCAATTACATGGATGAAACAAAGAGCATTGAACTTGATTCAACATGCATGGAGTGAAGCATATGAGTGGAATTGCACCATATGGTTAAAGCTTCTTACATTAGTGAAATTGACAATACAACCGATAAATTATATAGAAATGACATGCCCATTTGGATGGCACTATTGAAACATGCCACGTGAATGCAAATAACCATATGGATGGATAATTATTACATCCATGTGTTGTCAATTTCATCTATGCTATTATTTCCCTTTACGAGGTTCACATCCATTCATGTATAATTCCTTCCATGAAAACAATTAATTCATTTGTAGTGAAGTTTTTTCTAAACAATAATTAGATTCATATGTTTAATTGCATGTGTGATAAATTTCATCTATGAACATAATTCTATCCATATAGGGTGCATTTCATTTGTATTGACAATTTCATAAGTGGTAGTGTAATCCAAAGATTAAACTCTTTGATGTCACATTTCATTTGTGTGACCCACTACATAATTATGATCAATTTATCCATGAACATTGATTTTGTATATTGCATTATAGATGCCATCTTATGTTTGTAAAGTTTTGTTAATTCAACAAACTTTTTTCATTTCATATTTCTTTTCTACCATTCATTTTCCCCCTTTCCCTTGGAGTTTCCCTCTCATTCCCTTACTCCAACCCTCTTAATGTGCCTCCCCCACTTGCCCCCTCCCCAAATCCTTTGTATTCAACCTTCTACATACACACACACACACACAAATTCCCGTGCAGTTTTATCCACCTAGCAAATTAAAATTGCAACAAATAATAGAGTAGAAATGATATTGGGTGTTTTTAGTATTAACCAAATTTTCCATAGAATTATTGTCTAATGTCTAACCCTTTCAAAACTTATTTTGAATGGTTGCTCACAAGAGAATGACAATTTGCATTTTTTTATTGATATACATAAAATAGTTCTTGTTAATGTGATCTATCTATGAAAGAAGGTAGTTTGTTGGTTTTGTTTGTTTGTCATGTTGAGTTCTCCCAAACCATAGTGCCTCTTGCCATGCTCTTGGTACCATTGGAAAGCCCTTACGAGTAGGGGATGCACAAAGTTGGTTTCATAATGTTTTGACATCTAGTCAAAAATTTATTGATATTGAACAAAATTTCACTGAAATTTTATTTAAATTGAAACTAAGATTATATAGGAATCTATGTGCACTCCTGATATCATTGGATACCTTTTAATGAGTAAGATTTAATGGCGGTGATTTAGAATTTTTTAGACCTAAGGTGCAAGAGATATTGAATTTTGAATATTTTTTTGTCATTGAAACTTCAATAAAATTATGAAAAATGGTTTTGGATGGAAAAACTAGTTGGGTAACAAATTCACCCTTGGATCAACAACATATGCTACACTACGTATTGTTTAAAGTGGTTTATAACACAACTGATTATTTTTAAAAAACATGACTCTGACATCCATTTTGGTTTATGAGGTCTTTGTATACTCTTACACTTGCTCCTTGAAAGGTATCAAGTGATTCCCATAAACTCACATGAAAGGTAATAATTTATCAAACTTATATGTAAAGTTACGTACTTGCTTAGTTAAAATGGTCAAGTGCAATCCAAGGCATGACGCCCACCAAACCATAATTGATTTATATTACATGTGGATCCATGGATGTAGTGCTTACACAATGCCTAAGAAAATAAATTCCTGTCTCCAGGGAACAGTCACATTAAGGTTGGTTTTTTTGTTTTGCGCATGTCAGAAATGCAACAAGAAAAACATGTCAAAAAAGGAAAAAAGGGTATGAAATATTTTTGCATGTCAAGATTAATGAGATTCAAAACTAAAGTGAATTATTGTCAAAAGAACTATTGTCATGAAAATCGTTATAGTAAGGTTGTTACAAAGTTATTGGTGTAGAGTTCTCAAAATGGGAGGGACAGAGAGATACATACATGTGTGTACATGCAATTTAGGGGGCGAGAACGGCCAGTTTCAGCATAATAGGCCACTAAATGCGTAACTGAGAATGAAAATTTTACAACTCGAAATAACTGGGACCCAAACTAATTTTCCACCAATTTGGGTGGTAAACTAAGTTTCATCCCCTCTTTCCTTTTTCCTGAGCGCCTCCACTGCTGCTACATATATTTTCACTGCTGCTGCCTGTACAACTACTGTAATTACTCTCGAACCTCGTGCATTAAATGCTGAGTTTCAACATTTCATACTGAGATTTAATAAAATTTCCTACCTTTGTGGATCCCACTGAAAGAGGGGAGAGGAGATGAAAGCAGGCCCAAAGACAGGGTGACTTTACCGATAACTCTATTTTCTTTTTGAGAAAAAAAAAAGTCACCAAGAGAAAAAGTATAAAGTGTAACAAATTCAACCCACAATTTCTAACAACCATAATTCTAATCTTTTGTCAAAAATAAGAAGGCTGCCACAAAAAAAATAGCCAACAAATGAAAGAATAAACTTCCAAAAGACAAGGGGGCTATGCTTCTTGCCCTAAACTCAAATGCATGTACACAATAAATGAAAAAGAAAAAAAATAAAAATTCCCAAAAAACAAGGGGGCCATGCTTCTTGCCCCGAACCCAAAAACATGTACACAATTTAAGGAAAAAACAAATCAACTAATAAATAAAAGCAAGGAATGAGACAAACCATGCCACATGTATATTAGATGTCAGAACACCCAAAAGACAAAGGGTATAAAAAAAGAAAAAAAACAACCACAAAAAAAGGTTAAAGATTGAGATGCATATTAAATGTCTCAAAAAGGTTTAATAAATATGCTTGCTACCCCAAGCTAGTAGCCCCCACACATAACTTGTTGTGCTTCTTGCCCCAAACTTAAAAGCAAAACAAATATAAGAAAAAAACAAGCCAATAAAATAAAATAAAAAATGAAACAAATTTGGATAACACATGTACATATTCTTTGTTCAAAAACACTCAAAAGACAAGAGGTATGAGAAAAAAATAACAAAAGAAAAAGGGTTAGAAAGTGAAATGTATGTACTAGCTCTTTTCCACAAGTTATTCAAGTGTTTGGTGCCCAAACCAAAGGCCTTATGCACATTCTTGCTTCTACTTCTTTCCCCAAACTCGCCTCCTTACAAATCAACCTTGAGCTTGTTCCCTAAATAAACCAACAATCCAAAAGCTTGTAAAAGCAAATGTTGCATAATCAAAAAAATTATTAAAAAAAAAATTTCAAAAATTATGCACATCAAAGGTGTCACACACTTGTTGAGCTAATTAAAACCAGCCAAGATTTGAGCTTAGTTACAAATCAAAGGTTTTAGATGAATGTCATGTGTTGTCGAAGTGTTGAGTGTGGAATAGAACTTGGACTTTTTGTGTAGGTTATTTCTTCACCTTCACTTATTTAGGGCTTACATAACTTTAGGGTTTTACACCTTAATGGATAGATCTACACCCTCACTTATTTAGGTCCTCTTGCTCCCAATCTTTATTATAAAATATTTATTATAAAAATTTCAATATATAATAAATTCTAAGAACTCAAAAAAAACATTAAACCCTTTGGATGTAGACCCTTGTTTAAGAAAAAAATAAATTATAGTTTTAAAAATCACTTTTGAATATTTTTTAAAGAACTCAATAAATTATTTTTTGTGCCATTAGGTGAAAGCATGGTAAAGTATATAAAAAACGTTGTCAAAAAAATATTAATTCTAAAAAAAGGTAGTTTTTCATGAAAACACAAGAAAATATATTCAAATTTTACTTAAATTTCATTTTGAAATTACTGAACTTCAATTGCGTTTATTGTAAATCAATTACAAAAAATTTTAAAGTTTGAAATAATAAAAGTAAGGAATAAGTAAATTTGAAATTGATTGGTCAATACAGTGTTTAAACCTATTTTTTCATTAAAAAATTTAATGAATATACATTTATGCAATTATAACATAAAGATCATTGTATATTCAAAGACTTCACCAAATTTTATTTTATTTTTTTTGGTAAAATATACTTGACACATATTTGAATCAAATGTTACATTGTAATAAGTAAGTTTTAAAAGCTAGTTGCATTTAGAAAAATTTACTTGAAACTTACTTTTATAATATAAAATTTAAAATTTAATACATAATAATGAAGAAGCTAATATTTTTTAATTTATCATTCAACTAAAAAAATTAAATATATAACAATTTTGTGATGAGTTTTGATCCTATTTCTTTTTCACTTGACAAGTAGACTAACAATGTACTTTAGTTGAACACTTTAATATGCTCTCACCCCGATTGAATTCTCTTCATTTTTTTTCTTTTTAAAGGTGCTATTAAAAAACTACATCACAAAATAATTTAAAAGTTTCATAAGCATTAGAAATTATAATAAAAAGTTCAAACACCTTGAAAGAGTTGCCACCCCCAGATATGATCTAAATCCTTCTAATTTGCTCAAGTTGAATTTCACATTAGAAGCATGATCATGAATTGCCAACTAAAGTGTCCTAATTCTAAGACGTTATGTGACCCATCCAGGGAGATCCAGTTTGGTCAGAATATGCACTGGCTGCTTTGACACAATCTCACCAATTGTTAAGAGTAAAGCCATGGTGAATGATGTTGCTACGCTTTCAACTCCTTTAGTTTCACTAGTAGAAAAGGAAGAGCTTGAAGAAGCACCACTTGATGTGAATGTCTTTTAACGGTCGTGCAAAGAAGAATCGTTTCGAAGAGTGGTGCGCACTCGAATCGATCATTCGGCATGGGATTGTCGATTGTCTCCTAACCCACATGCTTTAGCAATCTATTTAGAATTTGTTCCTGCTTGTGGAGTCGCAATAGAAAAGTTTGAAAAATGTCAATGTGAAAATGACGATGTTCGTTTTCATTATCGAACTTGGGTTCCCAGTGATGGCCATTATTGTTGGCTACGAGGCTCAATCAACCCCCTTTCCATGGAGCATCGAGCCGAATACCTAGCTCACATCATTCGTCGCATTCTGGAATTTTTGCAATTGTGATCTATCCCCTTAAAGTTGTTTACTAAGTTGTAATCCACCTGAGGCCATTCAGATGGAAATGTTAATACCTAAGTTTGATTTTGATTCTATTAAAGAGTTTAATAGAAATAAAAACTAAATAAAAATGTATTAGGATTGCATCTTAGAAATCTTTCAAGCACATCATTCGTGCTTGAAGATTATTCTACAAACTAACTTAGTATTATCATAGCGAAATGTTATTGTTAATTATGGGCTTGTATTCACAAGATATCAATAAATCACATTTAATTCTACATCCCCTTTCCCTTTTTTACAACATAAAAAGATATTGCACTTAAAAAGGTTTACTAAATCCTAAAGTTAACTAAGCCTTGCATTAATTTAAATAAAAAAGTCTACTATGCTGAAATATCCAAAGGCTAATTCAACTTTTGATAATTATTACTTGGAGGTTTATCAAGATTCAAATCATTAATACTAAGGAAAACTATGGAACTAAAGCTTAACAATTTGTGATATTATAATCCATGACTCACAACAAGAAAAGATTGATTATGTATGGAAAGATTGCAAGAACTTCAAAAGCGAATAACTTCACCTTAATATGCTACTAATTTATTTCCAATATGTTTCAACCTTTTTAATGTTTCTTCAATTTTCAAGTTTCCAACCATTAAATTCCACTTCAAAGATGTAAATGGTAATGGAACTATACATTTTGTGGCGACTCTAGAAAGGAACTATACATATCTTTGTACGTGGAACCTTTTTATTGCCTCACCATAGTACCTAACTTTGAGGAAGGACCATTTATTAATATCATTGGTGACCTTGCACAACAAACCATTAAATGATTTTTGATCGAATGCATCAACAAATTGGTTAACCATCAACAGATTATTCAAAGCTTTAACTTTCAAGCCGAGAAGTTCACATGTTTTTAATCATCTATAAGTAACAACTTTCACATATTGGTATTTAAATATGTGTTATAATAGTTAAAGCTAGTACGATTGATAAACTATTCCTTCAGCTATACCAATCTCTTTTGTTTCTGAAATTGTGTTCTATGGTATTTTTGTGTTTTGGTCATTTAGGGTAGCTACCCATCCCAAAGATATTTTCAACCCACGTGTTTAATTTTTAAGGTTCTTATTGGATTTTATGTGTTTTGATTTTATTTGTTTGGACCTTTGTGGAGAATTGATATCATTGAAAAGCCTAGTAGTCATAGTATGAAATTGTAGAGCAAAAATTATTATTTTTGAATTTTTTATCCTAAATGAAGAATCTTCAACCGCTCACAAAAATAATTATTCATTGAAGATAATCTACAATAAGCTTAGATAACTCTATTCATACAACATCAACAACTTTTGCTTATGAGAGTTTCACAACTACCAACATACCATATTAACTATGTAATCTATACGATCCATTCAATTCTTTTGGAAATATATTGAAAATTTAAATGTCCTTCAAACCAAATATTAGTCATCATGGTTTCGTACATTACTTCTGTGAGGTTGTGCAAATCATGGACATAACTACATTATTTCAAAACCTGTGATTAAAGCACAACACATTTCTTCTTTTTGATACATCCCCTCCATTTCTTTGAATTTCAGTTTGTATTGAAATCCCAAGTTTTGCTAACAAGACATTAAACCTCAAGACTAGCATGTAACCCATTAGCAACACGTTTGGTAATATGTTAACGTGGCCCCCACATGACCAACCAAGGTAATTGTTTAATGTGAACATTTCGTTCACTTGACATGATACTTGAAAACCTTTTCGTTAGAGCTAGAATCCAATTTGCATTGGCTATGTTAAAAGCAAACTTTTGGTGACCAATATTGTAAGCTACTAAATTTTGATGACATAATCACCTTAAATGTTTTGACATAAATGTTGTCAACCCTGTTAATGGCAAGGTATTGTAATGAAAATTATAAATTTTGGTAAAAGTGTCACAAATTTTTAATAAAATTAAAAACTAGTTACACCATAGTTGTAACAAACTTTCAATATAGTTGCCAAAAAAAAACACTAAAATTAAAATATAGTGGAAAACATATGTAATATTTTATCTATCATTTTTCATTTTTCATCCATTCATAAACAACATGGTCCACTAAATTAATCAAAGAGTTGACATGATGTAACATGGTTCATAATCTCAAGTGAACTTTTTTATTATAATTTAGTTGTATTTTCAAAAATCAACCCTCATCAGTGGTCAACATTGTAGATTTATCAAATTAGTTGATAGTTTAATTTATTTAAGGTGCCAAGTGATCCACATGAAATTTCTTGAAATAAATATAATTAATATGTAGTCAAAATGAAATTGAGGATGGGATTGAACGTATGTTGCTTAAAAAAAAACATTTTTTCTCTTAATGTATGCATTTGGCACATTGCACTTTTTTAGCATACATTTTGACACACCCAACTTGTTTGCAACAACCAAAGCTACAAAAGAACCACCATCCATCACAATTGTTTTCAACAGTTGCAAAGCCAAATCTATTAAATAAAGGGGAAACAAACCTTTTATGTTAGCTTGACAAGCTTATCCTTATTAGTAGATTGTACAAATATGACCCAATTGACCTTGAACCCTGTTTTCTTAGCAATAATCCTTTTAGCAAATGCTAAACAAATTGCTTTATTCCCTTGACCTCTTTAATATATCACACTATTCAACTATTTTATTCTTGTAAATTGTATTTAAGGTGGATAACTTTCACCCTTGAATTTGAACCCATTGTGTCCTTTCCTGAGACCCTAGAGTTTGATGTGTAACATTACTTGGTTCCATGCTTGAGTTCAAACTCTTGTAATCTAGCAACCTTTATGGTATAATGGCACAAATTACTCACTATTGCAAGATCCAAGTTCCTCGATACAAAACCAAATTGCTCAAACCCACAAAATGCACCACAATGAAACTGTAATGAGGGAACTTGGAAATCACAAGCAACAAAAAGCAATCAACTAATCCTTAGGGTTTTACATACCAAATTTCACACAAGAAAGCTTGAAATTTTAGAGCTCCAAGATGCACTACAAAGACAACAAAGCTGGGAGGCAGCCACTAGTGGTTGCTGTGGCAAATCATGATTTGACTAGTGATGACCAGTTTCCACACAAATAGATTTGACCAAGTAATGATTCTCAACACAATAGCCCTGCCTTACAAGGCGGGGCCACCAAACAAAGATGACAACCTTAACACAAGGTGGTAGCCACCTGTGCTTGGACCTCAAATGTTTATTTTGCAATAGCCCTCATCCAAAGGCATTAATAATCACATAAAGAATTCGATAAAATGATACATTCACTTCCCTCTCCCACTTGACAGCCTCCCACAACAATAAGCCCACAATTGTATTGAATTGCCAAAAACCTCTAGTGTATCTAGACAGCATGTTACCTTGAGCAGAATTTTCCTTTGCCAAGGGGGAGTGACATTTTAAAAAGTGGAATGCTCACTCTAGAGAGCATTTCATTTGTATTCTTGTTTTCCATTCCATATCATGGGAAAAATGATTTTTTTTTCTTTTTGCTGCTGCTTTATGTTGATTAATGCCCAAGAAGCGGGGTGTTCGCAAAATTAGAGCCCCTTGACACCAAGGGGTGCTTATTTCCAGGAAACCCCACTCGTCGGCCATTACCCTACCTATAAACCCTAAACCCCACAACAGAACTGCTTTCCCAAGACATTTCAAAATACTTTTGATTTAAAACTGTTAAATTAACAGTTCATTGCTCTCAAACCCAATATAACGGCCAGAAAAGTATCGGAAAATGGTGCCCGTCCGATGAGAAATGGATGACCGTCGATTGAGCACTCCGGTTCAAGCTTGAGAAGCCCGTTTAGTTCCAAAACTGCCTTGTTATAGAACTCCCTCGGCGCCGCATGCAAAGCGGACTTGCTTTGTCGTTGGTGTTGTTATTGCAGGATTGATCTCCAGGAGTGCGTTGAACCCACACAATTGTTTGTAGTCTCTTGGGTCTGGATGCAGGCATTGTAGGCCATGAGCTCGAATAGGAATTCCACGTCCATTAATCTCATCAAATTTGTTTCTATTGTAAGCAAGCTGGTAGACTTGTGCGAGGTTCTTAAATGGACTCATGAGGACCAGACTCGTTAATACATGTTTGAGTATCGAAGCTGGTGTAGCGAGACTTGATCTCTTTCTTTCTCTTACTTATAGATTCAGTACGGGAAGATAAATAATTTTGATTTTCCTGCAATTTGGCTCAGTTCTTTTGTGATGATCCCTGCAGAAGAGATTTAAGGTCACCTGTGGGATTTGAGATTCGTCGTAGCTAGGCAAGATTGGATCAACAGCTAGAGCTTCCATGGCAGTGGTAGATCACCAGCTACGATTGAGTTCAGGCCGATCGGATCACGATCACGGCATGAGACTTAGATCACCTGCAGTAGACATTGCAGCTGCATCGCCTGGGCAAATGCAGCAGCATGGGTCGCGCAGGCCAAGAACCGGCCACAGTACGTCTAGTTTGTCGAAAAGTTCGACATCCCGCGTAGTACTGCAGAAGACTCAGCCGGGGCGACCTGGGACTCTGCATCATGCAGCGGCAGTAACGGTAAAGTCTCATGCAGCTGCTCATGGGCCTGGCCTGGCTGCGATGATGCAGCAGCAGCAATATCACGGCGGAATGTCGACAGCGGCTATGAGCAGCTGGAGCAAGCCGGGAACGTGGTATCTGCTGAATCTCAAGACCATGAAGCCCGTGAAGAGCTATGAGCAACTCTCCCGCATCATGCAGAACCTGGGTTGGTCTTTCTATGTCCTTCTGCTCATGGCTGGCGTAGTACTGCAGAAGAGCTCCGGCAGAGCTTCGACGTCATGACTCATGTCCAGCAGCTCTCGACAAACCTGCAAGCTGGCGAATTTCTCTTGCATATCCTAGTGCACCTTCCTGAACATATCAACTCTGAACATGAATGTCAACCACGGGACACTCGAAGCTATAAGATCTGCGTATACTAGGCCCTAGTTCTAATTCCAGGCAAAGCGACTCAAGATCAGTGCTGATCCAGGACTGCAACTTGTTGCGGCTCTTTCGGTAATTCCGCCTTCTTCTTCAAGAGCTTTGCAATTTTAAGATTCTAATTAGGTGAATTCATACTTACCAATCAGCTTCCTCATATTTCTGAACCTGCTCGAATTACCCGGGGCATACAATCACCAGTACTAGCTAAACAGGATCATGTATCAAGGATCTGGAGTCCAACTAGCGAGAGCCAACCACGCACGTCAATGGACATCCTTACGTGGCCAGCATCTGATGCCAGCATGGAGAACTCACTCGCTCGAGCAGTAGTCGACGTTCACGAGACTGGAGGATCGAATTGATGAGGATCGAATGGATGACGTTGGCGGCTGCGGGCAACTACTTAC
>Ga0209611_10006455_pt1 | contig 19213 bp, 14 predicted proteins | sample S1TSphgellanicum_3_FD_187693 | JGI IMG/M metagenome (GOLD analysis project Ga0209611, IMG submission 187693) | Host-associated microbial communities from peat moss isolated from Minnesota, USA - S1T2_Fc - Sphagnum magellanicum MG (SPAdes) (version 2) | ecosystem: Host-associated > Plants > Peat... | reverse complement strand
TGGAGGAACTTCAATTGTGCCACCTTTAGTACTATTGGTCCAATTTCACACTACTTGATTTGATTGAGTGAGAATTTGGTGCAAATTAATGCAACCTTTCAGAGTGGAGTGGGGTGGGGGGGGGGCTTTACATTTTCATTATAACACCTGCCATGAAAATGGAACGCCTACTCAAAGGGTGGAGGAAATATTATGTGGTATATAATGTGCCTTCCCTCCACATAGTTTACCAGAATTTCTAAGAGCTTTTACAAATATTGACAATTGCAAAGATTTGGTATCAATAGGCAATTTATTTACCATCTACGTAAATTTGTATGTTAAATGTGGATTTGGATCTTGATGTTGATCTTTGATGATGTAGTTTAACAATTTTTTTATTTTTTTATTTTTTTCAAGATGTACATAAGGTATTAAACAAAATTACAAGTAGCTTGCAATGAAGAATGAAACATTACGAATGACAAGAAATGGTCAAATTCGGAATATTTCATAAATTACAAGTAACTTGCAATGAAGAATGAAACATTATGGACAACAAGGAATGATCAAATCCAGAGTATTCCGTAAATTACAAGTAACTTGCAATAAAGAATGAAACATTATGAAATGACAAAAATGGTCAAATCCAGAGTATTCCATAAATTACAAGTAGCTTGCAATGAAGAATGAAACATTATGAACAACAAGAAATGGTCAAATCCAAAATATTACATAAATTACAAGTAACTTGCAATGAAGAATGAAATGTTATGAACAGCAAGAAATGGTCAAACGCTGAGTATTACATACATCAAGAAAACATTTGTGAGAAACACAAAAAAGATGTGCTCATTAGCACCTAATGTAGCGATGCTAAACCCTCAATACCTTTTTTCTAACTTGTATTGAGAGAGCCTTGTGAGGAGAGGTCTTGGATGAGAAAAAATGAATAAAAATTTGAGAACCCTAACTCGCAGCTGGCTAGGGTTGTCATCGGTGTGGTAGTAATGGTACCTAGGCACACACATGGGTTTCTTGAAATTATGATAACTTTGAAGGTAAAGCGAATTGCGACCAAGCTTACACCCACATTGATATTATGATAACTTTGAAGCTAAAGCAAATTGCGACCAAGCTTATGCCCACATTGATAATCGACTTTTCAACCACTAACACTAGCATATAATTTATAGTGCATACCTATGTTGGGGTGATTCATTGAATTTGCTAATAACCTTCAAGTCTGGTTTTAGGTTTGAACAATACTGTTGTGAGAATTTTGAAGAAATCGTCGGTAAGAAGCTGAAATTTTCTCAAAAAGAAAAAAAATTATGAATTAAAAATGAAAAATTGAAGGAATTTTTTGGGCTTGCAACTGCCAAAAGTAATTATAATTTTTTTTAAAAAAGTGCCATAATTCTACATTGGGTTTCCAGTAGAGTCACTAAAAATAAATTAAAAATATAGAAGGAATGCTCAAAATTAATTTTTCGACTTTCACAGCTATGTATAGCCAGATTTGGCTAAATCCTCTTCCCATGTTTGATTTGTGATTTCCCACTGATCTGATCACCACTTTTTTTTACATCTTTTTTTTTAATTCTTTTTTTGGTTTTTGTTGTGGGTTGGTTTTTCACAGAAATGGACAGTGGAACACCAATACCACTTTGAAATTTGGGTACTTCCATCACAAACAATGGATGTGTTTAGGGTTTAGGGTTGTCATTTACATTAAAAAGTATATTAAGGTAAAAGAAGAATTATGGAAACTCAAATATTTCTATGATGCAAAAATAGATTTTTAAAAAATTCCTCTAAGAGAAACCCAGAATCCTTCAAGACATATTATAACTCTATAACTAATCTCAAGCTTAATAAACACGAGCCAAAATATCATCTTTCACAAATCCTCATATAAAAATAAGCCTATTACTTAGGGGCCAAAATCCCTGTAAGCTACTATATTCTCTATAGTGAATCTAAACAAAATATCCTTGCCTCCAAAGGCAAGGCCGACAAAAACCGAAAATTTGAGCAATAAAAAAAACAAGGGGTGTGTCACATTGTGGCCTTGTCATTTACATTAAAAAGTATCTTAATGCAAAAGATGAATGATGGAAACTGAAATATTTCACTATGCAAAAATATAGCCTAATCTTCAAAAAAAAATCCTCTAAAAGAAATCAAAAAATCCTTCAAGAGATTATAAATTTATAACTAATCTCAAGTTTCAACACAAGCCAAAAGATAATGTTTCAAAAATCCTCCAATAAAAAAAAATAGACCGACTACTACTACTACTACTACCTAGGGGCCAAAATCCCTGAAGCTACTATACACTATAATGAATTGAAGCAAAATATCCTGGCCTTGGTAGGCAAAGCTACTATACTCTATAATGAATCTTAAACACAATATCCTGGGCTTGCTTGGTAGGCAAGGCCAACAAAACAAAACAACACTGGCAAAAAGAAGAGTAGTAGTAGTAGTAGTGTGGAGGCAACAACAACAACTACTTGCAATAAAAATAAAGTAAAGTAAAGTGCTCAATCAATCAGCAGCAATGTGTAGGTGGTGGTGGAGGTGGTGGTGGTGCATCATGAGGATTTACAGTTCCAATGATTAGAAAAAGGAGGGCTTCTAAGTTGTTTTATACTATCTAGCCTGCTACTTGACAGTACCTTGGGCAGTGTCGGTTGGGGTGTGGTGGGGGGAGTAGAGAGAGGGAGGGAGGGAGGGAGGAGGAGGAGGAGCTTTGCACTGTGCACTGAGTGTGAAGGAAAAGGCTTTGTTAACTCATCATCCCCAAATCTTTGGCTGCTCCCCTTCCTGATCCGGATCTGACTCACGTGTTTCCTAGATTGTGTTGGCAGTTGTACCCATTTTCAGGTCCAGTAGGATCTCTACTTTCAAGGACAAAGTGCCATGTTCCATTCATCCACCCATCCATCCATCCATCCATTGATTGTCCAGAGTTAAGCCATCAATCCATTTTCCATTGTGCATCCATTGATTGTCCAGAGTTAAGCCATCAATCCATTTTCCATTGTGCATCCATTGATTGTCCATAGTTCACCCATCAATCCATTTTCCATTGTGCATCCATCCATCCATCCATTGTCCATTTCATTCATCCATTTAGTTATGTAATCTCACACAACCGCCCCCCCCCCCCGGCCTCCTCCTCCCCCTTCCCGAATTCATCTCACGCGATTGGTTTCTTCCGATAGATGGCTAACTAACTAGTTGAACTATGGTGCGGAAAAGATGGATAGATAAATTGGAACCCTTTTCTTTCCTTCGTCTCAAATTTGGTCTTCAAAAATAATAAAATAATAAAAAATTCAGCCACATCTATTTTTTTTTACTTCCGGAATCAAGAACTCATCATCATCTAATACAAACTTTTTACCTTGCCGAAAGGGGGGGAAAGCACTACTGGTTGAAAAGGGCGGGGTGGGGTGGCGATAGGGGGTGGTGGTGGGAACCTATCGGTTGCTATGTTGTCTTGGCGGGGGAATTCCGTTGTTCATGTCGTCATGGTTTCCACCATTACATACTTAAGTGTCCATTGCCGACCGACCAGAAGGCAGCAAGTGTACTGGGTGAGGAGGACGGACAAAACTTACTTTGTTAGTAAATTGTAGTAGTCTCTCACGGTTGCAATGTGTTCCCTAAGATGTTCCCAATAACACTTCAGTTTATCGCATTTTACTTGGCCCCAGCTCCAACTTCCTCGTATATAAATTGTATATGGGGGTGGCAACGAAGGTTATCTAGGCATCTTCTTGATGAAAAAAAAATGTAAAAAATTAAAATTAAAATTGAAAAAAATAAAAATAATATATATTTTTATTTTTTATTTGGTAATAAAAATAAAATTTTCTTGAAATTTGTATGGTTGATGTGAGAAAAAAAATACCAAGTAAGTTTTCACTACTTAGGGGGCACACCACACCACCTAAGTTTTTAAGGGAGGCAATCAAGAGTAATGTGAAAGAAATTTCGAGAACTTTTGGCATTGTGAGCAGCTGATTTTGAGAAAATGGACATTTAGTGAAAAACATTTTAATTACTTCCTGAATGGTAAAGGTACTATGGTATCTAGTAGGCTTCTATGTATGCACCCCTTATTAATTAATTAATTAATTAATTAATAGAAGCATGAATAAGGACCCCTGATTCAGTGTTTTTTTGGTGCGAAATTTCATGAATTTTTTTTTAAAAAAAAATTGTTACAATAAAATTCTCGGTTAAAAAAATCATCAAAAACATCAAAAAAATAATAATTCTTCACATTTGATCTCTAATTTTACTTTGGTAGCATCTTTTCAAATAGTGTTTTTTATTATTTAGACAGGTTTTATTATTTATCAACCCATTTCCATTTAATGCTAAATCCCGAGCTATAAATGCAACATCAATTATTTTTTTAAAATTAAAAAAAAAACATTCCCCCCATCACCTAATATTACATTACTATGTGCATTGTGGATGGATGTCAGAATTACCCAAATAGCTTACATAAATAATTAGTGAGAAAAGTATGCAAAAAAAAGAAAAAAAAAGAAAAAAAATTTAAAAAATAATAATAAATAAATAAGTACATATATATATATATATGCAAAACATGTCAAATACCTGCCTAGGTATGCAAAACTACTGTACTTGCACCTGCATTTTAACATAAATTACACCATGCAAAAACACAGGAGGAGAGTCAGAAAATTGAAAATCCCAAAACTTGTTGAGATGGAAACAAATACAATAATAATAATAAATAAATAAATAAATAAATATTCTTAAAGTCTTACAAGAGTCCACACAAGTAACACTCTTAGATTGATTCAATTGAAAATTTGAGTACAAAATTGAGTTTTCCATACTGACAAGTACAAAACAATCTCCCATATTGATTGACAGAGGTTTGAGTGATAAATAAATAGATTGACAAAGGTTTGAGTGAGTGTTTTGATTCTGAGTTCAAATCCTTGGGTTCCAGGAAAAAGGGCAGAAATCAGCTTGCAAATCCAACTGACAAAATACACTTGGGGAGTTGAGTAATAAGTGCAGCAGTTTTCTTCTAATTTTAATTTTTAATAAATTTTTAAAAATTATTAAAATTTCTAATTTTGGGATGTAGTATGAGTGGTGATCATTATAAGAAATTTTGATTAAATTTGGTTAAACTGGGATTTTAAAAAATTAATGAACTTTTTTTAATTTTAAAAAAGCATGTTTTTATTTTGTTGACTATCTCTATCAGAAACTGATGTAGAATCTGTGAATATTTTTTTTAAAGTTTAAAAGATTTTCCTGAAATTCAGTAACATGAAACCCCTCAATAAAACACTGGCTTTGTGCAGCAACCCCAAATACCTTGAGATGAGTGAACATTATAAAATGCATTCCACTCGTAACTTGTAAGTGAAAGGACGATCTTATATTTTCCCTTCTTTCACCCATGTTGATTGATTCAACCTTGGGAAGTCATTTCCATTTTTTTTTTCCCTTCCCAAATGGCATGCAAAAACACGGAGGGTGCAACTAATTCACTAGGAAATAAATTTTATAATTTACTAAAATATTATAAATAGGGTGCCTAAATATTCTATGAGAATAGATTTAAAATATTTTTTTAATATTCTCAATTGCAATGAAATGTTCTTTTAATATTTCATTATTTTAAGCATTTGAAAAAGAAAGAAATTAAGAGAAAAGAAACTCCCTCCCCCCCCTCCCCTCTTCATCTTAAACGTTTTGAAAAATTTAGGAAGAATAGTGATGTACCAGAGCAATTTGACACCCAGCCTTTATGCCCTCTTCTAATTGCAATTAGAATGAGGACACAAATACGGCATTCTAGATTCCAATTGAAACTACCTAGTCCCAACTATTAGAGTTTTCCTTAAAGTCACCCTGTCTTCACCCTGGTTTTTGGGCCTCCTTTCACTCACTATCCCTTCTTTGAGTGAGGTCGGCAAAGTACGAAAATTTTATTAAATCTGGGTATGAAATTTAATGCACAAGGTTCGAGAGTAATTATAGTAGTTGTACAGGTAGGAGCAGTGGAAAATATACGTAGCAGCAGTGGAGGCTGCGCTCAAGAAAAAGGAAAGAGGGGGGTTGGTCAAGCCTCAAGATAGCATGAAACTCAGTTTACCACAAACTAAAAATGGGTGGTGCATTTCTGAGTTTCACCCCGCTTGAGTGCTAATGTACTTTTTTGCAGGTTTTTTTTTAATCTCACCCGGTTTTGGACCAAACTCAGGGTTCTGGTTGCTGTGTTTTCCTTACTTTAATGAAAACTCTATTGAGTTGAAACTTGAGGGCAGCCTTATTTTTTTTCTTGGTGACAAATCAGAAGGCAACTTATACATAGGATTTTTTGGGGGAAAAAGTGACCCAAAGTCCCCAGATTGAGACAAAATATTTGGCTAAGTCCTCTTGTGGATACCTCACAAAATTGGTAAAAAATATGATTAAGAAAAAAAAGGCCTGGCTGAAAGGAAAGGAAAGGAAAAGAAAAAATAGTTATGTTGTACCTGGTCACTACAAAGCTAAATACCTAAGTGGTTGGTGTCCTAGGAAGAAACCCTAATTTTGAATGGAAAGACAAAGAAATAAAATTATATATTTTGTACCGACTTGGTCATTACGAAGCCGAATAAGAGATAGTTTGTCCTGATAGCTAACAGCAATTGTGGCATTCCCAAATCCCAACAAGTACTCCCAAAATACTCAAAATCTCTCAATGTACCCTAACAATAAACTTGAAGTACTTTCAATCATGTGCAATAAGAATGGTGAAACCCACCCCCTATCGAAGTTCCCTCCCTCGGAATGAGAGGTTAGGTGAAAACATAAATCAGTTGTTGAGGGCATTGCTATTTGTAATGAGAGAGACTTCCTTCCTTCTCATGGTGTTCTTGGCAAAGGCAAAGCAACGCCATGTTTGTATGAGGGAGGATTGAGATTCAATTGAGATTTGAGGGCGATGAACCATCAACGGTCACACTCAAAGAACAAAGCTCACAAACAGCTACAATGATGAACAATTTGGTTCTCACATCCAACTCTCACGGGCAAAACCATGATGGGCCATGGAAGGTATTGAGTGGAATTTGGTAATGAACAAAAAATGTTTAATAAGGGGAATAAAAAATGAGTGGGATTTCATGGCTACCTTATGATTTCATTATGATTTTGCTAGATACTCATCGTGCCACCGATCCAATCATCTCTTGTGATACAACCGGTCATTGGCCATCAAGTCCAGGCTAATAAGTAAAAGCTCCACTTCATTGTGTGTTAATCCTCACATAATGTCATAAAAGCTCAACGCCCACATTTTGATTTCTTTAGAGTACTATGGGACCTGGACGGCACCGTAGGACCCATTTCACGTACTACTTTGTAGTAGTACTAGTATTAGTACGAACATGTTGATCCTGGTAACCATTCCAGCTCAAAACTAGTTGAAATTTGAGGCCAGTAAGAACCACTATAGGATGAGAGACACTTGAGATGCTTTCCTTTCTCTCAAAGCTGTTCATTAGGCGCCTCCTTCAAAGCATAACTTGTGTTTGTCACTATTTGATTCACATCACTATAGTGTTCATTATGGGTGTTTTGCATCACAAGTGGAACTGGCAAAACCAAAAATAGAACTAGCAAATGATCACTTGTCACACCTGGGAAAAAACAATGAATGTGATTAGAGAAAAACTACTAGTGTTGGCTGATTCAGTGTACTAGGCTCGGTATCTGGATATCGAATGTGTTTAGAATTTTGCTGGAATCAGATTTGGATTTGGACCGTGCAACTTGTCTCTCGTTGAAACTCAAACTTAAAACTTGGATCAGGTTGTAAGAGGAAAAAAACAAGGGAGACTAGTATAAGATTGAGGAATAACTCTAGTTGAGAATTCAGCACATAATTTTTTTAAAACAAGCTTTCAATCAATTTAAAGGGTTTCTAAATACCAAGACTTAGCCTCCATCCTATTCTCTCTCCAACACTAGACGCAACATATGTATATATATTCTTGAAATTTGCTTTAAGTTCAGTCCATGGCAAACAAGAGGCCTATTGCACGCACAATGGTTTTGCTCATTATGGTAGGTTCAAACAAAATCATGAGTGATAATGGAAACTTTGAAATATGATTAGGTAATCTAAATGAAAAAATGAAATTAATAATAATAATCGAAAGCAGCCTAAAGAATAAATAAACCTCAAGTTCAAGCTAAAATTTCATCTCAGGAGTCAGAATCCCACAGTGGTTGTTGCAAAGTCTCATCCCTCAGAGGCAGAGAGCCCACAAAGGGGATTGATCATTTTGTAAAGTGAGAGACCTCTCCATAGCAAGATAATAAGAATCATGCAATAGCAACTAACATCATGCATGCATCCCAGGTTCACCCAGCCATTGATTTTTGTGGTAGTGGTTGAGCTTTGCAATTTCTCAGATAATCCGATCTCTTTAAATTTAAAAACACTGAGGAGGAGGATCTATAAAGTTAAACCAAAAAACAAGAGGGTACAATAACAATCCAAACTATAAGGTTAAGAAAAGTGATTATACTGAAAGTCAAAACTATAAGAAACTTAACATTAAATGGCGTATAGTCAAAATCCAGACTACTACGTTAACAAATGGGCATAATCAAAACCCTAAACCACAAGATTAGTAAATTGGGTTGTCATGAAAATCCAAACAATGTGCTGCTGAGTTTGCTAGTGCTGCAGCACCAGCACCAGCAGAGATGAAGCTTCAATCTCCCGCTAAAAATGTGTCCATATTGAGATTTGCATTTCCAGTTCCAGCTCAGGACTGAAGTCTGGAAGGGACCAATTTTTTGGTATGTAGCTCAGGATTGAATTGCATTGCACACTACTAGAAAGCTGATCATTTCTAAGGGGTCTACTCACAACCCCAGGATTGGGGGTTATGATTCATAATCTGGCTGCAATCAATCCATAAATGACGTTCTTCATGTGCTTTTGCAGCTTTTCTAGTGGGCCTTGACATATTGATGCATCTTGCAGGTAGGGAATATAGAGCATCTGACACAAAGCTAACAAAGTGGTCCAGTGCACCACATGCCCCAATTGCCACAGCAATCTTCTTAATATTAACCCCCACAATGCTGCCAATTTGAGGACCATGTGTATGAAGAAGGACAGAGCAAGTGGGTGGTACCTCAAACAAAAAAAGAGGGTGTAGTAGCTCTCTCTCTCTCTCTCTCTGTGAATGTGTGTGTCTGTGTGCATACATAGGAATTGCTCCTGAAGCTCTGCATTGTCCTATTGTATCCATAACATTATTCTGGAAATTTTTTTTTAAAAAATTTAAAAATGAAGAAAATATCTTTCACTCCTTTACATGGATGGGTGACATATTCAGATTCCAGAACCAATGAAGGGAATGAAAACCATAATCTTCACTCAATCTCAAAGAAAAGTGAGAGAGGGTTTCTTTGTTAGAAATCTGACTGACACTTTCCAATCACAAAACCAAAAAGTCTAGAGCAGCAGCAGCAGCAGCAGCAGCAGGCAGCAACAACAAACAACAACAACTTATATAAAGTGCCCTTCCAAATAAACTAAACAAAATTTTCTGAGTACTTTACACTGTGCTTTAGTAAAACCCATCTCTTTTCTCCAAAACAAAAGAATTCAAAAATTCTTTATAAAAGAAAGGTTAAGGGACTCTTTCATTCCTAGGGCCTTGAAAGGAAGGACAAGGCTGTTGCCTCAGGTGTTCAAACCCATGGAGCACTTTCATATGTGAATGGGTGCATGGTGGGTGGGTGGGTAGGTAAATAAGTACGTAGGTAGGTAAACGATAGGTAAGTAGGAAGGTGGAATGGCTGGCTTAAGTTTACACACAAAATTTTGTTAATCTTTTTTTTAATTTATTTTGAAATCATAAAGCTTACAAAATGTATTAACAAGTATAAAATAAATTTGAATATTAGAAAAATAATGAAAAGCTCTACTCCTATGTACCCAAAGCTAATATCTAATTATTTCACATAAGCAACCTCTCAAGCACGCACTTATTTCAGGAATGCCTTGTTATGAGGGTGTTCCACTACTCACGAGTGTTGGTATCAACTACCCTACATAATAAGAATTCCATAATTCCAAACCCTCCTAATCAATGTCTTTTTTTTTCTGGTCAAATTTTCACCACTTGTAAAATTAAAAAAGAAAAAGGGTCTAGCAACATTAACAAAGGATTTGCTTGAAAAAATTGACCTAAATTTGACATTTAAGAAAACTGTCAGATTTCTAGTATTTACCATACAGTCCAACAATATAGAAGGATTTTTTTAATAAAAAAAGGGTATTGTCAGATCTAGAAATTCTATTGTCACCACATGTTGACAATAGAAAATTTACAAAAATTTAGTTTTTCTAGTGTAAATTCAACTAATTTTGGCTAAAGTTTTATAAATTTTTGTCGAAATTTCAAAACCAAAAAGGTGAGGGCAAAAAGAAAGAAAGAAAAAAAGAGCATCCATCACTCCCAATTTATTTTCAAAAATCACAAACTGTACAAAAATGTACAAGAGGTGTAAAATACATCTAAGTGTTCAATTTTTAGAATTTATTTATGCATTTTTTCTGACATTTTGTTCATTCGACCAAAAAAAACTTGTGAAATACTTCTCTAGTGTAAATTAGACTAATATTACACTAATTATTTGGAAAAAAAAAATTCACCAAAGTTTTGGTATCACAAAATTAAATTAAAAAATAATTTAATTTAAAATTTTAAAAAAAAAAAAAAACCCTGCTCTTACTGACGACCTTACAGGCTAACATCTAGAAATCCTCAGGTTCACATAACCAACCAACCAACCCACCAACCTACCTACCTACCTCTCTCTCTCTACCTTCTACACTCTCTACAAGTTGGTAGGTACATAAGTGTTGATATTAGCTACAAGCTAGGTACCTACCTAGCTAGGTACTAACCAACCTGTCTTTACCTAGCTACCTACCAACCAACCTGTTGTGTCTACAATTCAAAGATCTCTTTCAAGTGTTGGTTGCATCCCTCATATACTTCTCTAGTGTTGTGGTTGTTATTTGAGCTTGTGAAGGATTTGCACTTGAATCTCATCCAGACTCTCTTCCAAGACTCTTGTCTTCTGTACCCACCTTGTTTTTTTCCTGGATCCATGTTAGAACCCTTCTGTGTTTCCAGCTTCCTCATTCTCTCTCTCTCTGTGTCTCACAAAGTAAGTAGCTAACTAGTTCCAAGTCCTCTTCTCTCCTCTTCTCCGAGCAGTTTTTGTGTTTTTTTCAAATCTTCTAAACAACTACTCTCCTCAAGTTTGTTGTCAACTGTTATTGTTGTTGTTGTTGTTGTTGTTGTTGGTATTTTGTTTGGTTTTGGTTTTGTTGCATTAAATTGTTCACTTGGTAAATGAGTTTTGAATCCTATCTCTTCTTGATGTGCTCTTGGTCTTTTGTCAGAGAAGAATTTTTGCTATAACTTGGGGCTTGCTTCATCAAGCTTGGGTTTTTCTGGTTTTGAATCTCTCACTGGGTGGTTCTCTACCCCTTCGGACAGTAACGCATTTTGGAGTTTCTTCTGTGAGAGAGAATTTTGCTACACTTGCAGGCTGCTAGCTTGGATTTGGTTTTGAATCTTTGGGTGTTTCTCTAATACTTCGGACAGTAACGCATTTTGACGGTGTTTGAGAGAGAGAGAGAGTGTTTGTGTGTGTGTGTGTGTGTGTTTGGCCTCCGTAGTTGAGTTCTTGAGTTCTAGTTGCAATTTTGATTGCAGCAAAGTTCTGGAGTGGAAGTCAGAAGGCGGAACAATTAGTCTCAGCCTTTCGTACAGTCATTGTAGTGGTAGTTGGAGGTTTTTGTTGTTGTTGTTGTGATCATTTGCATTTTGTTTGTTGGGGTTGCAATCTCGTCTAGAGCTGCCTCAGAACTCCTCAGGAGCACCCATTTTCACATTCCCTGTAACTGTTGGTGCTCAGGCTTGGAAGTGTTTTTTGAATCATCTCATGTTGTTTGTAGAGAGAAACAGAGACAAAGAGCCGGCTGCATGCCATAGAATTTCTTCCGGTAGTTTTGAACTGTTGTGTTGTTGTTAGCATATAAGAATTGCAAGAAGCTCCAAGAGCTGACCATCTTGTGCTGCAAGAATTCCTCCGGACACCAGCGCCGATCCATCCTTTGTTGCATGCTTTTGGCACTGTCGCAATTCTACAAGATTTCAGCTCGCGGATTCTCCTGCACTTTGCTAGCTGCAGTGCTACACCAATTTGAAGAAAAACTTTGCAGCTTCCACAATTGCATAGTCCTCACTGATCACAGTCTGAACTCCAGCTGAAAGTGTGAAGAGAAGGGAGCTGGGGAGAAGAACAACAACAACAATGCCGCCTTATTCCTCCTACGTAGCAGAGGCATACAGCAGCTGCCAGGAGCAACAGGAGGAGCTCCTGGACAAGGGGAGAAAAGCCGGCGACGAGCATGACACCAAGCTGTTGTTCTGCAGCAGCAGCAGCACGCGGGTGTCGCAGGCGGTGTCGCTAGATTCTTCTTCGCCGACGTTCTGGAAAGGGGCAATCGTGGTGGGTGCTGGACCTGCGGGGCTGGCCACGGCTGCGTGCCTGGAGCTGAAGGGTGTGCCATGTCTGATTGTGGAGAAATCCGATGGCATTGCGTCTCTGTGGAAGCACAACACGTACAACCGTCTGCACCTGCACATACCCAAGCAGTTCTGCGAGCTACCGCATCTGCCGTTTCCTGAAGATTTCCCAACCTACCCAAACAGGCAGCAATTCGTAGAGTACTTGGACAGGTACGCGGCGCGCTTCGATCTCCACTTCCGCTTCAACGAGAAAGTGATTGCGGCTGCCTTCGACACTGCTGCAGGCTACTGGAAGGTCACCACCACGCACTGCAAACACAACAACACTGTACTGGAAAGCAGCGGCGGCCGAGGAGGAGTGTTGTCGGAATTCCGCGCGCGTTGGCTGGTCGTTGCTTCCGGTGAGAATGCGGAGGCCGTATGTCCCGTCATCCCTGGCGCCGGCCACTTCAAGGGAACTGTCGTGCATTCTTCCCAGTACAAGAGCGGCGCGGATTACAAGGGCCGTAATGTTCTCGTCGTGGGCGCTGGAAACTCCGGGATGGAGATTGCGCTCGATCTCTCCAACTTCAATGCCAGACCCTCTCTCGTTGTGCGCAGTCCGGTACGAACTCCTGGACTGATAAGAAGAATGCCGCCGGCCTGAGCTGAGCCGAGCATTTTTGGCTCCATTTCTTGAGATTGGTTTTCATGAGCTTTTGTCATGAGTTTCTTGTTTGCTTCTTCTGCTTCATCTTCTTCACTTGGGTTTATATGTGATCGATCTGCTGCCTCCTCCTGCTTCTTTGGGTTCTTCTTGACACAAATTTTGTGCTTTTGCTAAGATTTTTTTCATGAGCTTTTCTGGGTTTTTTCTGTTTCATCTTCTTCTTCACATGGGTTCAATTTCATGTGAGATCTGCTTCTTTGGGTTCTTCTCGAAAGATTTTTTTTTTCCCGGCCTTTTGCTCAGATTGTTTTCATGAGCTTTTGTCATGAGTTTCTTGTTTCTTCTTCTGCTTGATCTTCCTCACATGGATTTTGTGCTGATCTGCTGCTGTTGCTGCTTTGGGTTCTTCAACAGATTATTTACAACTTATTGATTCTTGGGTCTTCACTGGGTTTGTGCTTTTTGTCCATGGCCAGGTTTCCAGTAGAGTGGGTCTATTGCTGCCACTTCTTCCTTTCCTTCCTTCCCTTGTGATTGTGCATTTTTTGTATTTCTGAGGGGTCTTGGTGAATGAATTGACAGGTGCATATTTTGCCACGGGAAGTGTTTGGGAAGTCGACTTTTGCTGTTGCCATGAAGCTAGTGAAGAATTTTCCACTGTGGTTCGCAGACTCCTTCCTGGTGTGGTACACTTGGGCTTTGATGGGTGACACCTCCAGCTATGGCTTTCACAGGCCAGCTCAAGGTCCCATGACCCTCAAGCTTAAGTTTGGCAAGACTCCAGTTCTCGATGTTGGCACCTTTGCTAAAGTCAAGAATGGAGACATCAAGGTAACAACAAGCACACATATATAATTCCTGTTTGTCTAATTTCTACTCTCTTCTTTCACTACCATCGATTGAAAAAGCTTCCCCATAGCAAATCAGAAATCCCAACTGCCACTCACTTCTTCAGGTATGGATCCAGCAATGGAGCTCAGAAGTTTCAGTTGTCTTTTGCAGGTTGTACCAGCTATTGATCACCTGACATCAGATGGAGCACAGTTTGCCAATGGCCAAGTCCAACAGTTTGATGCTATCATCTTGGCTACTGGGTACAGAAGCAATGTCCCCCAATGGCTACATGTAAGCTTTTTTTTGCTGCCTAAGTTGCAATTTTCCTTGGGGGGAGTTTTTCCTTTGGGAGAGATGAGGGGGAGTTTTTTGGGGGTTGGGGGACATGCATGCTATAGCAGCTCAATTCACGATTTTTTTCTCATTATTTCTGGTGAAGAATGGAATGGAGGGAGTGAGTGATAACCCAATTTAGCTGCAATCTGATGCTACTTGCTGTGTCATCTATGTTGCAATGAATGGGGCAGGATAAGAGCAACTTCTTCTCAGAGGAAGGGTTCCCACAGAACTCATCAGCAGAAGGTTGGAAGGGGGAGACAGGTCTGTATGTTGCTGGTTTGGGCAGGAAAGGAATTTTGGGAGCTGCCTTTGATGCCCAAAACATTGCACAGGACATCAGCCAACTGTTCTTTGCAGCTGAGCTTGAATCTCATAACCGAGTTCAACCTGTCCCTCAGCAGCACCAGCACCAGCAGTTTAGATAACTACTGATTTCATATTTTCCAACCCACTCCACCCTTCCCAAGAAATTTTGAAAACTAAGTAGAGCCCCTTTTGGAGAACTGATTTTCAGGAACTTTTGTCACTTTGACTAGAATCACATCATGATCTTGGTAAATAGAGGGAGAAAACACTTAGTGCTAATCCTTGAGTTTTTGTGAGTTTAGTGTTGAACTACAATTTTCATTTGGAGAGGGGGATGGAGGGGGAAGCATACTACTTAGTGCTGCTAAAACTTCACAATGCAAGTTTTGTCTAGGTGGTTGTTCATCCTGTTTTTTGTACATGAGATTTAAGGGTAACTATGCAACGAGGAGGATGGAGTGTTTAGAAGAAGGTGGAACTTCTTCTGCCTCCTTGTACCATAGCTGGTTTTCTTTTCTGTAGTCCTGAGCACATCACTTGAATTGGGAAATAAAAAAACTGACATAGCAAATCTGAAACACAGTTGATGACTCTTTGTATTTTCACCAAATGGATTTTTCATTTTCCTTCCATTGAATGACAGGGGCAAAATTTTCTGCACAACCCATTTTGAGAATTGCTTTCCAGATGAAATGTATGCTGCTTTCCACATTTTTCATATGCTTTTCACATCTCATGTTGCAGCATCCATCTATCATAACATGAGATCTAGTGATAATTTGTCAACAATTGGCACTTGTTTGGAAAACCACCAGTAACAGCAGTTTCTTTTGTGGTAAAATTGACAGAAAAATAAAGAGCTGTGAATCATACAAAGGGTTTTTTTTGTGAAAAATGACCCAAAGTTGCCATAATTCCAGGATTTTTTCTGAAGTTGCCAGATTTAAATCATATGTTGAAGTATGTTGCCAAGATACAGCACCATTCCAAAAAAAATCTACTTTCCTCTCTGACCTGTAGCCAAATTTGGCTAAGTCCTCTCATGGATAATTGCCAGTCCACCTACCTCACAAAATTGGGAAAAAAAAACCCTGACCAGTGCACCTTCTCGCCCAGAAGGTTGAACATTAAATCAAGGATTTGGCTCTTGCCTGATAGTGAAGCTGAACTCAGAGTTCATTTGAACATTCCATATCAGCTGTTCCTGAACTCAGATGGCTAGCAACTATGTATAATGTTCTACAACTCCTTTGGTCTTTGAAAAAGAAACCAGAAATCCACCAGAGCAGCAAGCAGCAGGCACTCCACTGCAGAGCCAAAACAGATCACCCGATTGCTTCCACAACTACAAATTATTACACAACACCTAAAAACCTGCAGTGCCAAAACATACTCAATTACTTCCACAACTAAAAACTATCATGTAACACTGAAAAAAAACAAAGAAGCGAAAAAAAAAGCAAGAACACTTGTGCTAACAGTCATGATGATTCATTCCAGAGTGAAGTGCTGATGATTAAAATCAATCCTTGCACAATGATCAAAAGTGCTGAAATTTTGTGTTCACATGTTGTTCCAAGCTGTGATGAGTTAGTTGCAGGAGGTATATTTCTGGGACCCGAAGGCAATCATGATAGAAAATCACAACTCGGAGGAGGCCACCTCCAGAGCCCACCACCATCTTTGTGGAATCAATGACAAAAGGATGATGAATGCATGGAGTGAAATTTTTTTTTTTCCCCTTTTTGCACTTGAAAGGATCTTCTTATAACAATCTACACCAACAACTTGAACAGTCAATGTTCTGAAAACATGAAAAAATTGATACCCCCAGAACTAACTACTACTGGCTTGACTATGAACCTCTTCTCTTTTTCTAGTGCACTCACTCCTCCTTAGCTGCCTTTATTCCTTCTCTGAATCCTGCCTGTGAGTTCTCAATTCTAAACAACTCCCAGCTTTATTCCTTAGGCTAAAAGCCTCATTCTCTCAAGGTTCATGGTTTGCAATTCTTTGTGAGTAGGCAACCTTGAGCTCCTCTACAGTACAGTACCTATTGCTTCTCTATTCCCAGAAAAGTGGGGTGCTCAGTGTGTTTTTTTTTTTGGTTGCGGTTTTGTGATGTAGCTAAAATGGTAATCATTCCTATGAGTGTCTCCAGTGGTGCTCAGTGTGTGACCCTGCAAAAATATTTTTCACATCCAAGTTTTATTTACTCACTTTTTCCTCAACCCCACTCATAAAACTAAAATTGGGACTGCAAATAGGTGGGAGACTACTGATAGCAACTCACCTGGACCAATCAAACTATCTATTGAATCAGAAAGAGGGAGCAATCAATACATACGATTTTGACTGTGGTTATTAGACCGTTCATAATCCCAGGACTTGTAGAGAGCCTTTGAAAGATGTGCATTTTGCGAGGGTCATAGCAATCATCCAGTGAATCCACTGGATTTGACCGCTGCACCTGGTTCAAGTTTTCTCATGCAGGGCCACATATTGAGTGTCAGTGGAGATGCTATCAGCTAGTTTAGCCATATTTGGCTATAAACATATGAAAATTTAAAAAGTTTAAGAATCCTTCACATTTTTGGCTACATGCTAAGAACCCAATAGAGAAATCTGGAGATTTCCCCACCTTTTTAAAAATGGAGATGCTATCAGCCAGTTTAGCCATATTTGGCTATAAACATATGAAAATTAAAAAAGTTTAAGAATCCTTCACATCTTTGCTACATGCTAAGAACCCAATAGAGAAATCTGGAGATTTCCCCACCTTTTTTTTTAAAATCCTCATTTTGAAATTTGGTGACTAGAAAAACAAAAGAAACACATTTTTTAGCTATTTTGAACATAATTTAAGCAAACTGGCCAAATTTAGCCAGGTCATAAAAATGTGCTGCTGCTGGCATTAGGTTTTTGTGATCATCGATCCATGTAGTTTTCCATGACAGAATTGGATTCAACAACTTTGTGTGAATAGGTCTGATAAATTATGACTTTTTGCATGAGAAGTTGAACGTCTGCATATCATATCATCATGGCATAGAGCTTATGCAAAGCTCCTATATATTCCCTACATTTGATGTAGGTAAATATGTATATATCGCAACACTGAAATTTCTGAGCATAGCATAGCTTCAGGTGTTGAATTTGAATAAGTTTGTCTTGGTAAACTGAACCTATTCTCCCTTGAACCGGGGTTTTCTTTTGCAAATTTTCACCAATTGGTGACCAAAAAAAATCCAACGTGACTCATACAAAGGATTTTTGTGAAGTTTTTTTTTGCAAAAGTTGAAAATTTCAAGGATTGTTTTTTCCCCCCTGAAATTGCCATATTTAGACAATATGTTCTAGCAGGTTGCCAAAATCTAGTATGATTTTGGGTTTCTTTTAGAGGATTTTTTGAAGATCATATCTTTCTTTGCATGGTGAAATATTTGAGTTTCCATAATTCTTCTTTTGCCTTGAGATACTTTTTAATGTAAATGGCAAGGCCACAGTGTGACACGCCCCTAGTTAATCTTAATGTAAACACAAGATCAATGTTTCTTAAATCTAGCTTTGTGCTAATCATAGCAAGATTATACAAGAAGGAAGGAGAACCTCTCACATAAAGTTTAGATATAGTTGTGATTCATCCATGACAACCTCCTACTTTGCAACACCACAAATGACAGCTATCAACACAACTATCACACCAACATACATCAATTGTGACACATATTCATGTGAAACAAGTGACACATGTAATAGGGATATTGTTTACAACACATTTGTGTCATAAACTTTGTGGTTTCATCCATTGAACTATCCTAGTATTGAGGAAGTTTTGTAGTTCAATGTCTTGTTTTGTCATGTTGAGATCTCCCTCTCCCAAACAACAATGCCCCTTGCCTTTCTCTTGTCACTATTTGAAAGCCCTTGATGAGTGGGGGTGGCATCAAGGTGGTTTTGTGATGTTTAGACCTACAAAGTATAAGTTATTGAATAATGTGGTCATTGAAAATTCAATAGAATCAAAAAAATTTGGGAAATTGAGATGTGCACTTCATGCTATTGGAAAGCCCTTGATGAAAAGAATTCTATGGAGGTGGCATTGTAATTTATAGATCAAAAGACGAGGAAAGTATTGAATTTTGAACAACTTTTGTCACTAAAAACTCAATAAAACATTAAGAACCAAATTTTAATGTAAATTTGACTATTTACTTTAGGCTTAAAAAGGTGTAGCATTTCCCCTTTTCAAATTCATTCTATAGATATATATTAGAACATGTGCTCATTGGCACAGGCCACACCAATGTAAAGTATTTGTGGTGTTTAGTGTTTACTCCAATTTACAATTAGTGCAATATATTATCATTTCCAGTATTGCTCAAGTTGAAATCATGTGAAGGTCTAAAAATTTCCATGCAGATACAGCATTTGGGCCCCATTGGGTTGGTGAATGGGAGCTGTCTGTAGGATC
>Ga0209611_10006454_pt1 | contig 19214 bp, 19 predicted proteins | sample S1TSphgellanicum_3_FD_187693 | JGI IMG/M metagenome (GOLD analysis project Ga0209611, IMG submission 187693) | Host-associated microbial communities from peat moss isolated from Minnesota, USA - S1T2_Fc - Sphagnum magellanicum MG (SPAdes) (version 2) | ecosystem: Host-associated > Plants > Peat... | reverse complement strand
CCCCAGACTGCTACTCCCCGTTAGTCTTGCTATTGTTGTTGTTCGACTTCATTTTGCAGGGCCACCACCTTGAGCATCAAAACTGCAGGTCCTTAGAACGCTAGCTATTTCCAAATATTCAACTCTAGTAGTTTTGCTTCCAAATACTCGATTCTAGTAGTTTTGCATTTGTTACTTCGCATATGTGTGCAAGCTTTTCATAGTCTGTGAGAATAGTAATGGCGGACACGTCCTTACTAGTGGCAAGTTGCACAATCCCTATAATTTTGTCGTTGTTACTAATGTCCATCGCCACCGTCGCCATATTAGAGTCAGAAGTTAAAAACTTCCTTATGTAAGGAATCAAGTAGCTATGCTGCATTGATGTAGCAAATGTCTCCAATAGCGACAAACATCGTCAACCAATCCAGAGCTTCAAAACCGAACACAACTCCACTCCAAACGTTGTGCAGAATCGGTGAGTGGTGAGAGAATTGAATCTCACAAGACCTCTGAAGGAGAATCTTGACACATATTTTTGTTTTTGATCCACAGCCAACGAAAGGCGCATAGTGGGGATGAAGCCTTGGCATGATTTTGCTCAAGACCATTGCAAAGTAAACTATCAGGCTCGGAGCCGGAAGAATGGAATGGTGCACTATGGACTGGAATGTGAAGGTCATCAAGTTCTACCAAGCTCTTGGTGCTGCCATTTTGCCTGAGTGTGGATTTTGTTGCCTTGTAGCGTTGTGGCCATTGCGCCGATGTTCGCCATTACTATGGAGCTCGTGAGCATGGGTCACTCTGCAACGCCATGGCCGTCATGTCGCTGTTCGCCATCATTGCAAAGCTCACACACGTGAGTTGTTCTCCAACATCGTGGTCGTCACTCCGCCATCCATTGCGTCGTCATCCGCTATTTGTTATGTCATCGTCACCCTTCCGTCCATTAACATCTGTCTATCGCCATTCATTGTCGTAACCCTACTTTGAGAGAGTGTGAGGATGAAATTCACACTCCCAAAATTGGGACTTGGGAGACTCTGGGACTTTCAAAACTTCAAAGTTCGATTATAGGGGCCAAAACACCTCCCATTAGGATATTCTTTATATCATTTCATTGTCGTAACCCTACTTTGAGAGAGTGTGAGGATGAAATTCACACTCCCAAAATTGGGACTTGGGAGTCTCTGGGACTTTCAAAACTTCAAAGTTCGATTATAGGGGCCAAAACACCTCCCATTAGGATATTCTTTATATCATTGGAAAACTATCAAAGTGTAGATGTTAAAAATGGGCTCACATGGGCCATTTGGACATTTGGACATTTGCAACACACGTTATGGCAAAATGAAAGGTCGGGAGTCAAACTAGCAGTTTGACTCCTGACCATTAAAAGTCGAGAATCGACCAGACACCGATGCGTGCAAGTGGAGTGCGATACACCGTTGGAAAGCTCTTGAAAAGAGATAAAATTTTTCTTTAGACCTCATCCCAATTGGAGGTCTGAACAAAGAGTTATGACCTTGCAAAATCCCGGGAGTCCAAACCAAGACAATTTCGGGACTCCTCCTTGGAAGTCCCAGGACAAAAAGCCATTTGGATGTAGGTGCCGTGGAGAGACACAGAAAATACTATATGGGGGAAGGTGGTGATTTCCCCCGAGTTCAGGTTGTGGTGAATCTTGTGAATCCAAAGTTGCCCGTGACTTGTCCAAGCACTAAAGGTGCTCCAGAAAGTGAACTAACCAACTTGTTGGTTGGTTTGATGCAGGTTTGAATAAGTAACTAAATCTTGTCACTCTTCCTAGTCCCATCCCGGAGCCTCAGCACGCCCCTTTACCCCTTCTAGTGTTGAGAGTTGAGAGCATGCCTTGAGCTCCTCACAATTCCACTGTTTGAATAACTTAGTCCCATCTTGGGTCTAAATAGGAACTTGGGAGTGTGTCATTCATCCTCATCGATGCACCGTATTTTTCAAATTGTATGTATTATGAACATACGTATCTAATACCATATTCTTCAAATCATATGTACATATTATTCAAGATTGTATAGAGGTTGTTCAAATTAATATGTACATCTACATACTCTCGTATTAATAAATACATCTACATATTTCCTATTAATACATATATCTACATTATTTTTGTATTAATACATACATTTATGTAATCTTATTAGTACATAAATATTTTTTTTTTCTTCCTCTACTTTGTCATTTAGCACTAGTGATTAAGAAAACTGAAAGCTACTTAGGGTACGTTTTCTAAAGCACTTCACATTTCAGTTTCCATTATGGTGGCATTTAATTGCATAGGTTATGTTAGAACTTTATAGTTAGTGGTTTGTATTGTTACAAAATTTTGGGGCATGGGACAACACCATGTCCTCGGATGATGAAAGCATTACCGTTCAACCAGAGTTAAAGTATCAACTATGAAGTAACACATAATCATTTGAGCCAATTTCTTTGAGCTCACAATCTTCACAACGGTACCATCAAGGATCTACAACGCCACTATCATCAAATACAACTCCTACCAGGATTTTAGGTTCGGGTTACATTACATCGACAGTACATTAGAGTCCATTTGGAGGGGTTAATTAGTGGGGTATGCATGTTGGCACATCAGCTTTCACACCATCACCATATATTCTGCTATAAGTCGTTACCTCTACACCCATATATACCATGGAGGTCAGTAGTTCCTCTAGGAAGATTGAGAAGTTCAGTGAAAGGCCTGGTACCATTTTTTTGAGGGGGTTGAAGGTAACTTTTTCAACTATGGTTTGTGAATTAAAGTTCAAGTACGGCGCTAATTACATTAAGGCATTCGCATTCAAACAACGAACGAGTTATGTGCACTATGAAGCATTGGATGTCTACGAATAACATTTTCTTAGGATTTTGGGCATCACCTAGATCCCCAATCCAGTTGATTCCACAACCATGGTCACCGCCTTTCAAGTTGCACTCCAAGCTACTTGTCCCAACCCCACTTTGAGGGAAGTGTGAGGTCGCCACTCACACTCCCGAAAATGGGACTTGGGAGTCCTTCGGGACTCCCAAAAACTCAGAGCGTGATTATGGGGGTCAAAACACCTTGCATTGAGGCGTTCCTTATATCGTTGAAAAGGTCTTGAATTGTAGATGTCCAAAATGGCCTCTCATGAGCCATTTGGACATCTGTAGCACAAGTTATGGTCAAAAAAAGGGTCGGGAGTCAAACTAGCAATTTGACTCCCGACCACTAAAAGTCAAGAATCGACCCAATCCAGGTGCGTGCAGGTCAAGTGCAACACACCCTTGGAAAGCTCTTGAGGAGAGCTACAACTTTGGTTTAGACCTCGTCCCGATCCGAGCTTGGGGCGAGAAGTTATGAATGCCCAAAGTCCTGAGAGTCCAAACTAGGACAATTTCGAGACTCCACTTTGGGAGTCCCGGGAAAAAGAGCCATTTGGATGCAAGTGCGGTGGAAAGTTGCAGAGAATACTATATAAGGGAAGGTGGTGGCTTCCCCCGAGTCCGGGCCGTGGTGAGTCAAGTGAGTCCAAGGTCGCTCGTGGCTTGTCCCAACACTGAAAGTGTGCAGAATGAGTTCTAACCAACTTGTTGGTTGGATTTGGATGTATGACCAATAACTAAGTAAGCTTGTCCCTCTTCCTAGTTTAATCCCGGAGCTTTCAGCATGCCCCTCTCACCCCCTTTAGTGCTGGAAGCTGTGAATGTGCCCCGAGTTCCCCATACTTCTGCAACTTGAGTGACTTAGCCCCAACTTGGGGCTAACAAAGGACTTGGAAGCGCGTCACTTTATATCTCCAAATATTCATTTGAGAAAAAAAAAGAGATTTTATGCGTAGTCCTTAAAAGTGGGAGGGGGATCTAAACCCTATAAATAAACCCTAAACCTCTCTTAGTCATAAGGAGTAAACATAAGAACTCTCCCCCATCCTATGCCTCATTATGTTGATATGTTTAGGTTCATGATAACCTTCACTTGTGCTTTATAATGGGTAAAACCAGTGGGTGCATTGATCAACCGATGTTGGGTGATTATGTGCGCCTAAGGATTGGGGTGTTATTGAAATAACAACATTAGATTTGTAATTTAAAAATGATTTTTTTAAAAAAATCGTTTCTTTTTTCATAATATTTAATATCGATGTAAATTTGAATTTTTTTGAAATTTGTCGAATGTTGGATATACATACAAAAATATTAGATACATGTGGCAAATGGTGGTATTGAATGCATGGTCAAATGTTGCACATCCATGCCTATTAATGTTTTTATAATGTAGGAATGTTTGTTTTTTTCATATGTACTTCATTAAACACACATAATCTTAGTTATCCATCAAACAAAAAATAAACATCTATTACGATGTTGATGCATCTAGGGGACCAATGAAGATATGAAAATGCCCTTTGCTTTCCACATCATGTTAGCACATTGATGAAAAAATTATCGACTTGTTAATGCAAACACCCAATGACCTTTATGGCTAGAAGGAAAAATATGTTTGCTATGTATTGATCAATAAAAGCCATCTTTAGCCCGAACCACAACTGTCATGCAACCCCACAAGGTAAAGTTATTTGCAAAACCAAATTTGTTCAAATGGTGTCAACGGTGACGACATCAAGCAACATTGAAACACCATCCATTGAAAACCACAATGTCAACTTATTAACACAAAGACGAAAAGGTAGGTGACGAAAAAACATGAATGTTTTCACATAAAACATGAAATCTTGCATCCCTCATGATAGATGCAAAGGCATCTTGTAGAACATCATGGAAAGTGATCCTCTTCTCACATTGGGTGGTGTCACCAAAAAGAAAGGGCTACCTAATGTTGCCTCTACTACTAAAAAAACAATGAAGAAATACAATTTGGAAATATTATGCATTAATACAAAATAGTATAACAATTATGAAGTCAATAAACTTCCATTTAACCTAATCACATTGGATTATGGACCATGAGGAATTAGGTTTTCTCGGGCTTCGCTCTCTTGACCCAATTAATTTATCATGGCAATTCCACCAACAATTCCCAATATTTCATAATGAACCCCCCCCAAATACCACATATAATGACGCACCCCCAGGCACCTTAATGGACTCAAATGTGAGTTTAGATTGAAGACAACGAAAAAGTAAGGAGTCGGGGCATGCTCCCTGGCTCACAGCACTTTGAGGGGTAGAGGCGCGTGCCCGCAACATGGTATTCGCATTCTGATGTGTAATACTAGGTCGATGAATAACCTTGAATTCATATTCTTCAAATATAAGTGCTCGACGAGCTAACTTACTAGTAAGCTTATGGTTGGTCATCAACCACTTGATAGGTTGGTGGTCGGTATACAAAGTGAACTTAATGTCACAAATATAGGGCCTGAAATGTATGACGGCCCATACAACAGCAAGACACTCCCCTTTGTATGAAGAGTAGTTGCTCTCAGCCTTGTTGTTGTTTCAAAATGCATAAGCGATAACATATTCCTTGCTTTCTTCATCAAGTTGACTAAGAATATCACCAATACCAAGAGCACTCCAATCTGTGTAGAACGAAGACCTTGCTGAAATTAGATCTTTTCAAAATGGGGAACTCTGAAAACTTTTCCTTGAGTGTGTTCAAAGCTTCCTGAGCGTCTTCGCTTCATGTCCAAGCAACATCCTTCTTTAACAATGCATAGAGAGGATGGGCAATAGTAATGAAGTCTTGGACATAAATCTTGTATTAATTACATAGTCTGATGAAACACTTCAAAGTGTGAACATCAGTAGGATTCGGCATCTCCAAAATGGCTACTACTTTCGCCCAATGAGCCATAATACAATTTGGCAAAATTCTATGTCCAAGGTAGACTACTGAGGTGATAACAAACTCACATTTTTTAGGATGGATCTTCATATTAATTTCATGGAGCCTCTTGAATAACTCCTCAAGATGAGCCAAGTGTTGTACGAGTCCCTTGTTATGCACTAGGATGTCATCTATGTAGCATTTCAGGAAATGAGCCCTTTTGAGAACCTGGTCCATGACTCGTTGAAAGAAAACATGTGCATTTTTCAATCCAAAAGGCATCATAAGCCATTCCCATAACTTGTTACTTCTATGGAATGTCGTTTTCTTACGATCCTTCACAGGGAGCACAATTTGGTTGAAGCCTTGCCTTAGATCCATAATTATGAAGATGTTTGAATCTTCAATGTTATCAAACAATTCTTCAGGGATGCGCATGGGGTACTTGTCTTGAGGTGTAACTAGGTTCAAAGGCCTATAATCCTTGCACATCCTTTTTTCAGTCCATAATCCAGTTGAATATTTCATTGTTGGCATTACTATAGCGGCTACGAAATCAAAACTTGATGGTTGAATGAGACTAACTTCATGGAACTTTTTACATCTTTCATCTACCAATTCCCATTCATGCCTACACAACCTATGCTTCCTCCAATAGATGGGTGTCTCATCTGTAAGGTCTATAGAGAACTACATGGTCTTACACCTACCTAAGTCTTTCATTGAGAATGCAAACACATTTTCATACTTAATTAACAAATATGTGACCAAGTTTGTGACCTAGTCTCTTTCCTTTTTGGTGAATTGGTTCCCCATAATGAAAGGGTAGTTGGAAACACATGGAATGGAGTTAGAGAGTGTGTTTGAAAAACCTAATGAATTGGGTTTTTCATTATCCAATTGCATAGATTCATAAAAGGTTGTAATTATTTCTCCAGAATCTGATGTACCTCTAGTTGTATCAAAAACAACTTGAGTCCAATTACATGGTACCTCTTCCCCCCCCCAACACTAAGAGTGAAATGTAGAGTGTTAAAAATAGGCAAGTGTGCTTGGTCGAGGTGCCATGTGGTCGCATCGCCAGAACTACAAGTTGATTGAATGAGCGTTAATGTTGTGTACATTTGAAAGAGTACATATGATACCAATTTAATTATAAAAAAACTGTTTTTTGTCGTTTAATGTTGAAAGCAACAAATTTTTCTTAATCCCCCCCCCTTGCATTATTACTCCTTGTTGGTCTCACTTTTGTTGTTCGTCTTCACTCTACAGGGCCACCACCTCGAACATCAAAACCATAGGTCCTTGGAACGATGGCTGCTTCCAGAGACTCAACTCTAGTAGTTTTGCTTCCAGATACTCGACTCTAATAGTTTTGCATTTGTTACCTTTCATATGTGTGCAAGCTTCTCGTAATTTTCAAGTTTGCGAACAAGAACAATAATGGCGGACACGTCCTTACTAGTGGCGAGTCACACAGTCACTGTAGCTTTGCCATTGTTGTTGATGTCCACCACTGATGTCGCCATATTGGAATTAGAACAGAAAGACTTCCTTCTGTAAGGCATTAAGGAATTATGTCGCACTAATGCAACAAATGTCTCCAACAGCGACGAACATCGTCAACTAATTTAAAGCTTTAAAACCGAACACAACTCCGCTCTGAATGTTGTGCATAATCGGTCAATGGTGAGAGAATTGAATATCATAAAACCTCAGAAGGAAGACCTTGACACTGATTCTTGTTTTTGATCCACAGCTGACAAGAGGCGCATCGTGAGGATGAGGCCTTGGCACGATTTTGTTCAAAACCGTCGCAAAGCAAACTGTTAGGCTTGGAGCCGGGAGAATGGAATGGTGCGCTTTGGATTGGAACATGAAGGCCGTCAAATTCTACTAAGCTTTAATGTTGTCATCTTGCTTAAGTGCAGACTTTATTACCTCATAGTGCCATGGCCATTGCGTCGCCATCCGCCATCGTTGTAGAGCTCATGGACGGTTTATAATGTCGACGTGGTCGTTGCATCACCATCCGCCATCGCTGTAGAGCTCGTGGATGCGGGTCGTTTTGTAAAGCCATGGCCATCGTGTCGTTGTCTACCATCATTGTAGACCTTGCAGACGTGGATCGCTTTACAGCGTTGTGGCCATCGCGTCTCATTGTTGTTTGCTGTTCGTTGTGTCACCATCTGCCATCCATCGCATTGTCGTCGCCCTTCTGTCCATTGACGTTTGTCCATTGACGTTCATCCATCGCCATTCATCCCTGTCAACATGCCGTATGTACGTATTCTTCAAGATTATATATAAGTTTTTAAAAATTAATACTTACATCTACATACTCTTGTATTAATACATACATCTACATATTTCATATTAATACATATATCTACATTATTTTTGTATTAATACATACACATATGTAATCTTATTAATACATAAATATACAAATCTTTCTTCTTCTATTTCGTCATTTAGCACTAGTGATTATAGAAACTAAAAGCTATTTAGGGTACATTTTTTTAAACACTTCACATTTTAGTTTCCTTTATGATTGCATGTAATTGCATAGGTTGTGTTAGAATTTTGTAGCTAGTGTTATGTATTGCTACAAAATTTTGGGGCATGGGACAACACCATGTCCTCGAATGAAAACGTTACGACTCAACTAAAATCAAGGTATTTATCGCAACTCTAGCCTTTGGCTCGTGACCAAAGCAAGGACTTGTGAAGGTATGAGCCAAGAATGAGCCTAGGAGTCACATTTCATGCTCCTAGGAGTGCAAGAGAGTGTGAGGGAATGAACCCCCACACTCCCAAATGAGCTTTCACTTTGGGAGTTGGAGTCCCAATGGACTCCCAAATTTTCAGAGGGCAATTGTAAGGGCTAAAACTCATTGGATTGAAAAGTTCCTTATATTATTGGAAAGCTATTAAAACTTAGATGTTTAAAATGGGTTTGCATCACCCATTTGGATAATTAAAACATAAATTATGGTCAAAGGAAGGGTCAAGAGTCGAATTGGCCAATTTGACTCCCGACCACTAAAAGTTGGGAATTACCTCGATTTCTTTGCGTGTAGGTGGCGTGACACATACCATTGGAAAGATCTCAACAAGGCCTACAACATTGCTTTAGACTTCATTTCATTCGGAGGTTTTCACATAACGTTATGGGCCTCCAAAGTTGCGAGACTCCCAATTTTGAGAATTTCAGGACTCCCACTTGGGAGTCCCAAGACAAAATGCCATTTGGGTGTTGGCCCCGTGGCCAGGCATATAATATACTATAAGGGGGAAGGTGGTGGCTTCCCCCAAGTTTGGGCCGTGGTGAATCTTGTGAGTCCGTGTTTGCGCGTGGTTCGTCCGTGCACCAAAAGTGCTCTAGCTATGCATTAACTAACTTATTCTTTGGTTTGTGCAAGTTCATGTGAGTAATTGAGTTGCTTGTCAATCTTCCTAGTCCCCATCCCGAAGCTCCAGCACACACCTCTACTTTTGAAGTGTAACGAATCAAGGAGCGAGCCCTTACTCCTTACTCTTTCGTTGTTTTCACCTTAGACTTACATTGGAGTCTATCAAGGAGCTTGGGAGTGAGTAAGTATCAGCTACAAAGTAACACACAATCATTTGAGCCGATTTGTTTGAGCTCAAGATCTTCACGACAATACCATCAATCGTCTACAATGCCATTGTCATCTAGTACAACTCCTACAAGGAATTCAAGTTCAGGTTACACTACATCAATAGTACATCTGAATCCATTTGGAGGGGTTAATCAATGGGGTACGCATGTTGCCGCACTAGCTTTCAGACCATCACCGTATATTTTGCTGCAAGTCATTACCTCTACACCAATATATACCATGGAGGTCAATAATGTTTTTGGGAGAATTGAGAAGTTCAAAGAAAGGCCATGTACCATTTCTTTGAGGGAGTTCAAGGCAACTTTCTCAACTGTGGTTTGTGAATTAGAGCTCAAATATGGCACTAATTACACCCAGGTGTTTGCATTCAAACAACTGGCCCGTTATGTGCACTATGAGGCATTGGATGTTTTTAAGCAACATTTTTCGAAGATTTTGGGTGTCACCCAAATCCCCAATCCAACTGATGCCACAACCATCACCATTGCTTTTCAAGCTGCACTATAAGCTGCCATTGCACATCATGGGATTGTGCCCAATAATTCAGATTCGGTACCTACTTCAATAAACCTTTTTCTTTAACAACTTGTTGTTGCTAACACAAACAATCCTCTCATCATCGATGCACCTACTTTTGCTAATCCAGTGGGGGAATTTTTTCAAGTTCTTGACTTCGAATTTTCGGTTACAAATTCTAAAAAAATTCTACAGCTCGTCACCTTCTTTCGGCAAAAGGATGAAACCTTCAAGATGTTTTATACTAGGCTTCTCAAGCTCAAAGAGGATACTTAGAGCATCACAAACTTGAAAGTTACCCATCGGTATCTCTGTTCGTAGGAAAGTACTTCAACACTCCATCCACAGGTTTTACAATGGGTTTTTGTAGAATTTGGAGATTTGTACACTTTGCTAGATGTGTACAACATTTCTAAAAAGTTAGAATTAGTTCATGCACACTATGAGGCCAGTACTATGAGGCCTCCATCACATTCAAGGCCTAAGCCTCCACTAGCTGCACCAACTAGATCATCACATTCTTCTTCAAGGGCTAAAGCAGTGCACTAGACTACATCCATCCTACCTTCTTGCAACTACTTGTGGGAAAAAGGGACATCAGGAAGCTGTTTGTTTTGCCAAGTTTCCGGAACGAAAACAACTCTAATTACCACGGCAAAATCTGCTAGCATCTTCCGTTGCCCCTCAACCAAAAACCAAGGCACCTCAACCTTCCACTTAGGCTTTCCCCACTAAGGGTAATTCTAGTAAAAATGTTAAAAAAAAGGAGCACAATGCTCACAAAAGGGAGGTGCTTCAAGCCCATGTTGTTGAAGTCCAAACTTTGCAAAATGAATTGGATTCATTGAGGGCCCAACTTGCTAATCTAAAAAACAAGCCTTCCTAACCAGCTAGTCATGCCCAACCTCTACAGGGTTCAGGATCACGGGAGGGACCTCCTAGGTCATTCTATGGCCTCTCACACAATGCCATGGTTGGGGAATAGGTTTTTTCCAGTGCACACAATTCTAGTCTCACACCAGAATATGCCACTTCTTTTTGCCCTTCCCATTTTGTAGCATAAGAGGCTAGTGTGGCACCCAGAGTTTCTGCCATTAAGTAGGTAATTCAGACTAATGGACTTGTATCTGGTTCAAGTCCTATTACCAAGGCTAGAAGAGCTCGAACAGTCATGCCACAATCTTTTCGTGCTCTTAACACGGAAGAAGAACATTATTGCAACCCTAACCTTGAGTTCGCGACCAAAGCAAGGGCTTACAAGGGTGTGGGCCAAGACTAAGCCTGGCAGTCCCCGGAAGTACAAAAGAGTGTGAGGGAAAGAACCCTCACACTCCCAAATAAACTCCCCATGTTGGGAGTTGGAGTCCCAATGGACTCCTGAATGCTCAAAGAGTGATTGCAAGGGTCAAAACCCAATGGCTTGAGGATTTTTTCATACCATTGGAAAGCTATTGAAACATAGATGTCTAAAATGGGCTTGCATGACCCATTTGGACATTTGAAACATAAGTTATGGCCAAAAGAAGGGTCGGGAGTCAAATTGGCAATTTGAATCCCAACCACTAAAAGTCACAAATCACCCCAATTTCCTTGTGTGTAGGTAGCATGTGACATACCATTGAAAAGCTCTCGATGAGGGGCTACAACTTTGTTTTAGACCTCATCTTAATCGGAGGTTTGCACACAAGGTTATGGGGCTTGCGAGAGTTTCAACTTTGGCAATTTCGGGACTCCCACTTGGGAGTCCTAGGTCAAAAAACCATTTGGATGTGGGCCTTGTGGAGAGGCACAAAGTATACTATAAGGGGGGAAGGTGGTGGCTTCCCTCAAGTTCAATCTGTGATGAGTCTTATGAGTCCGAGTTTGCCCGTGGTTCGTCCTAGCATAAAAAATGTTCTGATTATGCACTAATCACCTTGTGTTGGTGTTGTGTAGGTTCGTGTGAGTAGTTGATGCTTGTCACTCTTCCTAGTCTCATCCTGGAGTTCCAACACTAACGCGCCCCCAAGTTCCTAGTTAGACCCAAAAGGGGTCCAACTATGTTAAAGAGCAGAAGTAGTTGGAACTTAGTGTCGCTCCCAGCTTCCAGCATTAAAGGGGGGTGAGGGGCGTGCTGGGAGCTCTGGGATAAGACTAAGAAGAAGTGACAAGCTAATCACTCATTTGAACTTGCATAAAAACCAACCAACAAGTTGGTTAGTTCACATTCTAGAACACCTTTGATGCTAGGACAAGTAACGGGCAAACTCTAGACTCACTTGACTCACCACGGCCCGGACTCGGGGGAAGCCACCACCTTCCCCCATATAGTATTCTCTGCGTTTCTCCGCTACACTTGCATCCAAATGACACTTTTCCTGGGACTCCCAAAGTGGAGTCCCGAAACTGTCCCGGTTTAGACTCCTGGGACTTTGGGCGTTCATAACTTCTCGCTTTGACCTCTGATCGGGACGAGATCTCAAGCAAACTTGTAGCTTTCCTTGAAAGCTTTCCAATAGTGTGTCGCACTCCACCTGCACACACCGGGATCGAATCGATTCTTGACTTTTAGTGGTCGGGAGTCAAACTACCAATTTGACTCTCGACCCTTCTTTCAACCATAACTTATGCTACAGATGTCCAAATGGCTCATGCGAGGCCATTTTGGACATCTACACTTCAAGGCCTTTCCAACAATATAAAGAACACCATGATGCAAGGTGTTTTGACCCTTGTAATCGCATTCTAAGTTTTTGGGAGTCCCGGAGGATTCCCAAGTCCCATTTTCGGGAGTGTGAATGGCGACTTCACACTTCCCTCAAAGTGGGGTTGCGATAAGCATGATATTCTACCCCTTAAAGTGCTGCGAGCCAGAGAGCGTGCCTCGACTCCTTGCTTTTTCGCTATCTTCAGTTTGGACTTGTCGCGATCCTAGCCTTTGGCTCGCGACTAAGGCAAAGGGCTTGCAAGGGTGCGGGCCAAGACTAAGTCAAGAAGTCACATTCCCATGCCCCCGGGAGTGCAAAAGAATGTGAAGGAAAGAACTTTCACACTCCCAAGTGAACCCACATGTGGGGAGTTGGAGTCCTGATGGACTTCTGAATGTTTAGAGAGTGATTACAATGGTCAAAACCCAATGGCTTGAGGAGTTCTTTATATCATTAGAAAGCTATTAAAACATAGATGTTTAAAATGGGTTCGCATCACTCATTTGGACATCTGAAACACAAGTTATGACCCCAAAAAAGGCCGGAAGTCAAATTGGCAATTTGACTCCTAACCACTAAAAGTCAGGAATTGACCCGATTTCCTTGTGTACATGTGGCGTATTATATACGTTGAAAAGTTCTGGATCAGGGCTACAATTTTGCTTTAAACCTCATCTTGATCGGAGGTCTGCACACAAAGTTATGGGGCGCCAAAGTTGCGGGAGTCTGGACTTTGGCAATTTCGGGACTCCTGGGACAAAAAGCCATTTGGATGTGGGCCTCATGAAGAGGCACATAATATACTATAAAGTGGAAGGTGGTGGCTTCCCCCAAGTCCAGGCCATGGTGAGTCTTATGAATCTGAGTTTGCCCGTGGCTTGTCTTAGCACCAAAAGTGTTTCAATTATGCACTCACCAACTTCTTGTTTGGTTTGTGCAAATATGAGTGAGTGATTAAATGCTTGTCATTCTTCTTAGTCCCATCTCAGAGCTCCAGCATGCCCCTCTACCCTTCAAAGTGCTATGAGCCAGGGAGCGTGCCCTAACTCTTTACTTTTTCGATGTTTTCAATCTAGATTCACATTTGAATCCATTAAAGAGCCTGGGGGTGTGTCAAGACTCACATTTGAGTCCATTAAAGAGCTTGGGGGTGTGTCAAACGCACCTTGTTAGCGAAGGGGGAGGAGACTATTACACCACAAGTTATTAGGGCATCAAATTTTTGTATCCCACGAGTACATGTACATCAGGAAAACCCACAATTTTCCATTAATTAGCTTATGGAATGCCAATTTCCAGGTTTCACAATTGACAACTAGTTTGAGCATGTGTACTACTAAATGGATTAGGAGACTGATGGCCACCGCTTTGGATACATACCTTTTTATTGACATAGGAACCATAGTCCTATGGCTCACCATTGTATGCTCAAGGAAGCACACACTATTTCCTACATCCAACAAGCTAGCCATGAATGGATACAGGGAGATGAAGAGGAGATAGCTTACACCAAGCTATTGAAAGCTCAAGGGTGGTTCCTACGGACATTCAACACAAATAAGGAAAAACTTTCAAAGTTCCCCATTTTGAGAAGACCTGATTTTAACAAGGTTTTCATTCTACACACTCACTCAAGTGCTCTTAGTGTTGGTGTTATTTTTGGCCAATTTAATGAGGAAGGCAAGGAATATGTTATTGTTTATGCATCCCGAAGCAACAAGGTTGAGAATAACTACTTTTCATACGAGGGGGAGTGTCTTACTCTTGTATGGGCCGTCATACATTTCAAGCCCTATCTTTATGGCACCAAGTTCATTTTATATACTGACCACTAACCTATCAAATGGTTGATGACCAACCATAAGCTTACTGGTAAGTTAACTTGTTGGGTGCTTATACTTTAGGAGTATGAGTTCAAGGTTATTCACCGACCTGGTATTACACATTAGAACGCGGATACCATGTTGTAAAGACCCCCTCACTACCTTTGAAGATTTCTTAGAAGCCAGGCAAGACTTCGACTAGATTCGAACAATACATGTATCTTATGCATTTAGTTATCTTCCATTATTACAATGTAACCTGGTTGAGCATCCCATTGTGGATATATGGGAGGACTTGGACACTCTGAGGTCTCTTTAGCATGGGGGAATACCCAAGTTATATCAAGTCAACGGGATCACATATAATAACGATCTAAACGTTATTCATGGAGGGACAATCATTTCGTTCAATGCTTACCACAAGGCATCATAGTGGTTCCTTCACCACATGAACGGCCTAGTCTTATTCAGAAGGTATATTCGGAGCTTGGACATTTTGGAATTAAACATACTTATAGCCTTTTCGCTCCTCATTACCATTGGAGAGGTATGTATGCTCATGTCCGAAATGTCATTACTAGGTGTGAACAATGTGATAAAATGAGAACTTCCTTTTCCTTTTGATAGCTCACGCTTTCTCCACTCCCTATTTAGGGCATGTTTTATTGTTAATCATGTGATTTAGTTGGAGAATTACCACAAACCTTTAAAGGTAATGTTTACATCATGATTATGATTGAACATTTTTTCAAAGTGGGTCGAGCTTGTTACGTTGCCGGATAAGTCATCACACAGCACTAGTCGAGCTTTCTTACAAGAGGTCCTAAGTAAGTTTGGGGCTTGTGTTGAGTGCCTTATTGATCAAGGATCAGAATTCAAGGAAAATTCCAAGACCTACTTAATCATGCTCTCATTGACTATTATAGGACTTCAAGGGATCATCCCCAAGTTGATGGCCTTGTAGAGAGGATGGTTCAGACATGCAAGAAAGGTCTTTGGAAGATTTGCCTTACTGGGAACAAAGAGGATTGGGACCTGGCCCTACCTCACATCGCCTTGGGTTACATGATGTCCAAACACGCCTCTTTGTCTCATTTTGCTTTTTATTTTCTACTTTTTGGGAGACATCCCATTCCACCTTTTTCCATTATTGCTCAAATGGACCAAGTTGTCGACTTGGACTCCCCAGCCACTTAGGCTAGGGTCATCGCAGAGAAGGCTACTCTATTCAGGAAGGTTATGCCCATGGCCATGGAGAACTTGTTCATTGCACAACATCGAGACACCTTATGGTATGCACACACATGAGGTGGCAGTTACAAACCTAAGGTGAAACAATTTGATGTTGGTGACTTTGTGTATTTTTAGTGGTAACTTAATGATACTCTAAACATTTCTTCAAGTCGCACTATCTTTAGGATTAAGGCGATCAAGCCCTTAGGTGTGTTGGAGTTGTAAGGAGTTGATGGACGCACAATATGGGATCATTCCAAAAACTATGCGCCCTGCGACCTATCGAACTTGGATCCTACCATCATCATGTCGACTTGGATTCCTCCACTTGACTATCCATGTTAAATATGTTAGAAGACAAATGATGTTGATCAAATGCTGCTTTGAGATAATTGTAATGGTGGATACCATCTATTCTGTCCCAAGCTAGAACTCACTCAAGTTCTTGTCGGCATTTGGTATTGTTTATCATGTTCTCTTGTAGCCACTACAACAATAGGGGGTTATTTTGCGATCCACATATCATTGCAAACAACAAAGAAAGAAGTTTCCGAAAACCCGCATTTGCGAACCATAACTCCTCGCAAATTGTTAAGCCTTTGCGATACTATAACATTCGCACCCGTACAATCACAAGTCCTTCACAACTCTCGAACTTGATACAATCGTAAACCTTTTACGATTGTAACTGCTTCTATATACCGTTTGTGATTGACATTACATCGGAAACTATTTGCAACAAACCCATCGCCGCAACGACTTAGCGAATCGACTCAAAAGTCTATCGGTTTTTGAAATAAGGTCCATCGCAAACCCTTAGCGGCATTTTGAGAATCCCAACAAGTTTGCGTTAGATCTTATATCGGAAACCACGCAAACTTTTTGGGATTCTCAGAATGCCGCTAAAAGTTTGCGAAATCTATGATTTCGCAAATGTGTTTTGGAATGATTTTACCCCCAAGAGTGTAGCGATGTCTGTGACATGGTATTATTGGTCTTTTGGCTTTTGCAGTATTGCGAAGAATTATGACTCGCAAATTTTTTTGAGATGCACTGTGTATCGCAAGAGCATGGCACTGTATTCTTATTTTAAAAGTAGGGTTTATTTGGGTCACTTTGGGCGGCAAAAAATAAATCTATATCAAAATTTCAAAATTTACAATGTAAAAGGGTTTACAACCCTTGGGTATCTAACACACTAGCTGTCTATCTAGACCTCCTTCCCCTCTTGGATTTCTTCTTTGAATTTTTTTTCCTAGTGTTCTCTGGTGGAGGGGGAGGCTGCTCATCCTCCTCCCTCTCTTCATCGTCCCCCTGCCCCTCCTCCTCCTCCTCCTCCTCCTCCCTATTCTCTTTATCTTTGGCCCCTGTAGAACCTTCATTTCGACTAGCAAATGAACTGGGCCCACTGCTAGTGGTAGCACTTGGAGCAGGTAGCACACTGGGAGCAATGCTACCTGCTCTCTCCTCCTCATCACTGCTGCCCTCGAAGCTCTCATTCTCACCCTCAGATGCCTACATTTCAACATGCAAAGCTTAGTCAATGAAAATTTTGATTCAAATGAAAACAATTTCAACACAAATAGAAATTGAATGCCAACCAAACCCACTCACCAATAGTGCATCAACATGTTGAAAAAGATGCTCCTTGCCATGCTCTTGGCCCATATTCATTTCTGCAGCTGTGATCTTCCTCTTGTACCTCTTGTATTGTCCCCATAATATAATAGGTAAAAAAACGCATAAAGAATCTATTCAAGTCTCCAACCACTTTTGCAAAACAAAGACCTTCGCATACTGACACTTGCGAAGTAACTTGCGAAACAAATCGCATCGTATCTACTATTGCAAACCAAAAGGCCAAAACTCCATATACCTGTCTTTGCGATGCAATTCGCATCGCAAAGGTATCGCAAACAGTCCAATTTGACTTGACAAAAACTCACAAGCATGAGTCTTTGCAGGAAAGAAATGGAGGAGAGGGTTTAGGGTACTTACAAATGCTGCTTTGAAGTCGGGAATGCCACCTTGCCCTAGCATGTGGGTGGTGTTTGGAACCATTTTCACTCGCTCTGCTGCCTTCAGGAACTTCAATGGTGGATCACCAACCTCGTCCACCACTGATTGGCATTCAGCAAGCTTCAGCTCCAGTGCCTTCAAGGTCACGGTCAGACCTCCCAAACTTTCTTGCCTTCTTGGCCTTGGCTAGCTGCTCTGTGATCTCCTTCAGCTGCCTTGTTGCTTTCAGCTGCACCTCAGACTGGTAGAAGGCATTCTAGATGTCTTCTGAGAACTGAAGCGGCCTCTCCAAGTTCCTGTACACATTCAGGTCTCTCAGGTGAGCACGAATCTTCATCCTATCATGGTATCTTGCTTGAGACATTGAATTGGAGATCTTGTCTGCAATCCACTGTGAATCAAGCTCTCCTCCATTTTGAAATGCTCCCTTGACCTGATTTATCACTCTCTTCTGCTTTGCCTTTGAGAGAGTGCCCCACTCAACTCCTCATGCAAAGTTGGTGGAGACAATGTGCCTAATGGTGCTCTTCGCCCCAGTGTATGCCAGCTCGGTTGGAATTTCCTCCTCTGCCAATGTTATCAGAGGGAGCTTTTTCCTCTCCTCCTCCTTCTTCTTCAGGTCGAGCTTCTCCTTTTTGATGGCATCCCTCTCATCCTTCCTCCTTTTCTTCTCGAAAGTTCTAGGTGAGAGAGCTCCTGTTGTTACTCTCTCATCTCTCTTTCTCTTCTTCTCTGCTGCCTTGGCTTTTGCAACCTTCCTTGCCTCCTCATCTCTTTGTGCTTCCCCAGTAGTCAGCCTTGCTTGCAGTGCTTGACCTAAAATGGCTATCAAGGATGCCAACCCTTCAGGTATCCTAGTATCGATTGCAGAGAGCTCTGAAGCTCTCAAGTGATCAGCAATCATCTTCCTTAACCTTTCTTCATTGTTGTCACCTCCTCCAAACCCAGAACCCCCTCCACCAGTCCCAGCCATTGCAATCCGCTCTACCCAAGCTTTCCTTCGACAATTCTCGAGCAATGCTGAGAATGAATTCAAATTTCGACGTCGTTTCAATCTAGGACCCCAGAAAGATTTCACTACACCAGCTTCAAGGGATTCCGTTTCACTACACCTTAGGGACTTTTGGCAATTTAGGGCTTGCGATGTAACTCGCATCGGAACTTATGATACGGGTTTTATCGCAAAGGCCGTGCAATGTTGTTACTTTCGCAACATTACAGGGTTACGAAGTCGGGGACTTCGCTAATGTAAGAGGAAGTTTTAGGGTTTAGGGCTTTTGTGCGAAGAGGGATGCGATGGTGGGGGGTTCGCAAGGGGTTCGCAAAGTTTTAATTTATTCTGGCTTTAACATTTTTATTTTTATTTTTGCATATGCCAAAGGGTTTTTACAATATTGCCCCCTACTTCGAAATTGGTGTTGGGATTATTTGAGCAACGAGTCCTATAGGCATTGTTGAGCCCACATTGGATGCAAGTATGCATTTCTTTTTTGTT
>Ga0209611_10006453_pt1 | contig 19214 bp, 3 predicted proteins | sample S1TSphgellanicum_3_FD_187693 | JGI IMG/M metagenome (GOLD analysis project Ga0209611, IMG submission 187693) | Host-associated microbial communities from peat moss isolated from Minnesota, USA - S1T2_Fc - Sphagnum magellanicum MG (SPAdes) (version 2) | ecosystem: Host-associated > Plants > Peat... | reverse complement strand
AGGAGTGGGTCATTACTGAAATAAGGACCCCCTTGGTGTAGCACTGGCAGAGATGAAGCGGGTCCTTATTTCAGTAATGACCTGCTCCTGGGGTGTTACCCTACACATAAAGTACCAGTAGAAAGTTTCTTCTGTAGCTGGAGGACACATTATCTAGCAGGATTCCTTGTTGGCAAATGGGCATTCAGTTTTTTTCCCCTTGATACCCGGTGGTCCTTAGTTCTGTAATGCCCCTGCTCTGTGGGTTTTGCCCAACATAAAGAACAGCCAAAATTTTAAAACAGGGGTGACCATTTTGTAAAACGAAATGAAATACCCACCATACTGTTATATGGTGAGTGTTCCATTTTACGAAATGCTCATCCTGTTATAATGTACCCTCCAAAACTGCATTGAACTTAATGTACACATGTTCTAACATCTTTCAACTTCCACACAGAGTTGATAGGGTTTAGGGTTTAGGGTCTTGATGGCCCTTGGAACTCTAAACCTTGAGCATAAAAATTGCAGAGCACAAGTCACAAATGGTAAATCCCAAGTACACAAGTTCAGATTGGCAATTGGACAGATTACACAAACAGTCTGTCTATCTAGGGTGGCAAAACCTGAAGTTGTACAGATTTAGAAGTTGTTGCAACGATCTTAGACACAGTTGCATTTTCCAGTGTGTAAGATTTTTGTCATCAAAGCGTTTACTGCACAATTCTTCAGGAAAATTAGATGGGCTAGGCTAGGAGAAATTGATAATATCTACAATGCAATGACACACCTTTTCATTGTCCAGTTCAGAAGATGACCATGGTTTGCTTATCATCACTCAGAGAACAGAAAAAAAGCATGACTTTTCTCACTGAAGAAGAAGCTCTCATAAAACCTGCTACAAATCCTCTGCCATCCCAATAGCATACACAGGGTATGATGGGTTTCCCTCGCATCACAGAAGATTCCCGCAAGCTGATCTTTATGGAATACCAAATGGGTGATTCTTTTGTCAACTTCCCGTTTACTGTTTTCCAAGTTAACATCCTCATAATGGTAAGTTTGCTAGGTGCACACTGCTAAAATGCTACAATGTCTACTGCACTTTGCTAGGTGGCCAATGCAACATTGATAAATTGTCAAATTTTCAATTGCACCTTGCCAAATTTACAACTTTACTTGTTAAATCACCATTTTCACATCACCACTTTACATTGCAAACTTGACAAGTTTAATTATTTTATGGGCTGCCCAAAATTTTATTACTGTCCCCAAAAAAATCCATTCATTGCCCAATTTATTTTTTCAAGTTTTTTTTGCCCAAACTTTGTTTTTGGGCTGTTTTTTTTGGGGTGGGTGGGGGGTTTTGCATTAGTGGCCTACCCTCCTACCTCCTAGCCTACATACTCACCTATGTAGGCTACCTATCTACCTACCTACCTACTTATCTAGGTGTAGACCCCTATCTTCACCTACCTACAATTTAGGATACCAACTCATGAACAAGTTTGCAAGTATGCAAGTTTACAAGTTTGCAAAATTAAAAACTCTAGAAATTACAAATTAATAATTACAAATTGCAAGTGTGCATTTGCAAGTTCACAAGTTTGCAAATTTAAAAATTTACAAAATTAAAAAGTCTAGAATTTACAATTTATTAATTACAATTTACAACTTAACAAATTGCAAGTGTGCATGTTTGCAAATTTACAAGTTAGCAAATTTATAAAATTAAAAAATTTAGAAATTAAAAATTAATAATTACAAATTTACAACTTTACAAATTGCAAGTGTGCAGTTGCAAGTACGCAAGTTTGCAAATTTACAAATTTACAAATTTACAAACTCTACAAATTACAAATTAATAATTATAAATTTTCAACTTAACAAATTGCAAGTGTGTATTTGCAAGTTTACAAATTTACAAAACTAAAAAATCTAAAAAAAATCAAATTAATAGTCACAATTTTACAACTTTACAAATTGCAAGTGCACAAGTTTGCAAGTTTATAAAATTACAAAATCTAGAAATTACAAATTAATAGTTACAACCCTAAACTTAATTAAACCTGGTGCAAATTAATAATTACAAATTTACAACTTTACAAGTTGCAAGTGCACATTTGCAAGTATGCAAAATCACCACATTACCAAATTACAACATATAAAATTATAAAGCTCCAAATTGCATGTGCTTGTTTGTAAATTTCAAATTTAAAAAATTTTTAAAATAAAATTGCAAGTACATGTTTGCAAATATACAAAATTACCAAGTTACCATAATTAAAATAATTAAATAATAATAATTACATACTTACAATTTGACAAATTGCACGTGCGCATTTTCAAGTTCACAAGTTTGCACTTGTATGCAAAATTACCAAATTACCAAAATCACAAAAATTACAAAGTTACAAATTGCAAGTGCATTTTTGCATATTTACAAGTTTGCACATGCTAAATTTGTGTGTTTTCATACTTGCATGTACTACAAAATTATAAATTTATAAATTTCCATGGTTTGCAAGTTAAAATTCACAAAATTACAAAATTCCAAATGAGAAATGAAAATTTGCAACCTACAAATAACAATGTTTCTAGGTTTACAAATAATAAAAGACATGCATGTATTGCACAAAATTGCAAGTTTGCAAGTTACAAAATAAAATAAAATAAATCACAAGTCACAAATTACAAATTCACAAATTCAAAAATTAAAATATTACAGCTAAAAATTATTATTATTAATTAAAAATCTAGAAATTTACAACATGACAATATTACATAGTTACAAATTGCATAATTGAAATTTGCAAGTGCACATTTGTAAATTTGCAAATTTTTAAATGTGAAAATCTACATACAAATAATTTTGTAATTTCATAGTTTGTGCATGTTATAAATTACAAAATTATAAATTTGTAAATTTGAAATTGCAAGAAAACAACTTTGCAACTTTGTAAATTCATAGATTTCCAAATTACAAATCAATGATCATAAACTAGTGGATATTTAGGGTGCCCTATTTGGGTATTGCAACCTATATCCTAAAACCATTATTTATCTCATAGACATTTATGTGGAGTATTGCATAATTTGGTAAATGTTTTTCAAAGATTGACTAAATCAAAACCTAATCCCATAATACAATATCTACATACAAAAATGATACATCAAATGCAAGAAAGATGTAAGTCAATATATGATTATTGCCTTAAATGCAGGTATTGCATTTTTTTCACAAAAAATTAGCCCTTTTTTTATGAACCTATATGTAGGTATTTCATAATTTAATAAATGGTCCGCAAAGATTCATTAATTCAAAACCCAATCCCAAAATGCAATACCCGAAAATATATCAAGTGCAAAAAACATGTAAGTCAATACCTAATTGATTGTAGACTTAAACACATGTAATGCATTTTCTTCCCAAAAAACAAGTCCCTCTTTTGTAGACCTATATGTGGGTATTACAAAATTTGGCAAATGTTGTGATGTTGTTCTTTCAGGACACATGTGCAAGTACATTACTTTGTGGCAAAAATCCAGTTATTATTTTTGATGTTTATACGCAAGTATTGCAAACATGGGTAAAATAAACACAGATTGGTCACAAAAGACAATTACATGGTTCACAAAGCATATGGGTAACAATGTATATGATACACAAATCATAAACATATGGGTCATGACACATATGAAACACAACAATCATTCTATTATGTTCATGTTAACATAATTTACTACCTAATATTTTCTACGTATTTGAAAATTGCAAGAGAATCTAATACCAACTACAAAATTGGTTTCTATCTTTTGAAATTGATAGAAAACTTAAATTTGTTCTTGAAATCAAGGCATCCACTTTTGAGTTGTAGCAAAGTAATTTTTTTAATTGATGTTTCTCTCTTGATTATTTTTCAAGTGTTTAATTTTGTAACATGTTCCCCAAGTTCCAAATGGATTCCCAACAAGCTCCTAATAACATGCCTTATTGTATCCCATACAATATTTGCATTATGTTCAACTATTGTAATATAATTTTCCCAAATACATGTGTACAAGAGTAGACAACAATTAATCTATATTGGTGTCATCTAATGTTTCAACTTTTTTTTAGTGATGAAGCCATCAAAGATGACCACATAAATCAAAAGAAAAAAAAAAAAAAACTCGATGGTTGGCACAATTGATTGATACATTCAAGGCACATTATATCACATATATAATGCTAATCTACTAAATCTAACTCATCAAAGCCTTTCAAACAACCCATGATTATTGAATTTTGATTAGATGTATTATATAACCTTCTTCATCCATAGGCAATGGGCATTAGTCTATTTTTGTAAACCATGTAAATACTTACTTTAGGTTGTGCATTTTGTCGATTACACACAAGGGTTTGGGTAGGGTAGTGACGTTACATATGGACTACAAGAAAACACACACCCCCTCCCCATGGCACACGCCCTTTGTATAAATGGAATTGTATATTGAAAATGGTGATAATTTGTGGATACTTTGCACTAGAAAAAATGAGTGCAAAAGGTGATAATGTGTATGTTGTTGACCATCAAATAAGTTGAACATGCTCATTTCATTAAACCCCAAACCCTAAACCCTAAATCTTAAACCCTATCACTTGCTTCATAACAAAGAAAAATCTAAGTGCATAAAAGTAAATGTGAGAATGTGGGGAGCAATGACATCCAATTCCAATATGAATTCTTGAAGTAACGTATTTTATAAAGCCCCAAAACCCTAAACCCTATCAAGCCCTAGCCCATAATAAAGAAAATTGCATATACATAAAAGTAAATATGGGAATGTGGGTCACAATGACATATCGTTGGTACCACTCCTTCAATAAAAGGCACTTCCTAAAGCCCCAAAACACTATCAAACCCTAACCAATAACAAAGTTGCAAAAGTATATAATGGGAACATGGGAAGTAGTGACATCTAGATGTCATTAAATGTTGTCACTTGTTTCATGGAACCCTAAACAATAGACCATTAGCACAACACTTGCTTAACATAAATCTATCTTATTGTTTGAATGTCTTTCATTAGTGAACTTGTAACTATGATCAACTCCCAAATCAAACAAAAAAAAAAGGTTGTTTTAAGTTATGTTCAATCTAGCAAGTATTAACTAGCATTCTTGGAATATTGATTTTTCACACTACTAGGCAAGGTGATTATTGCAAGATTTTGAAATTTGACTTACACATAGGGGTATCAAAAAGAATTCTTAGATTTTGCAACCAATCGGGTATCAATTTGTTTGAATGGCTACCACACTAGGATATTAGTATTTTTTTGGTATGGATTAATAACAATTGAGCATCCATAAAGGTTTTTTTTGCAATAACCTACCTAGAACTATATGATTTTACATATAAGCCTTTATCTCGCAATGAAAACTTGAAATGAAGATGGTAGCCATTAAAGGGCAAAAGGCATTAAACCAAGTGATCATTCAATCTATGTCCATTCATTGACAAAAACAACTATCGTCAAAAGCTATGAAGGATCAACTTCACATAGAAGTGAATGAACAAGATGGTATAAGGTTTCCAAGCAAAATCCAAAAAACAAATTACCCCCAAATGGATGGAAAACTTACTAGTCTAAATCTATCTTGTTATTCATGTTTTTCCTTTAACATTTTGATGATATTTAGTTAAGATAAATCTTTCTTATTGTTCATGTATTTCATCTAGCATTTTGATGATATTTATTTAATATAATTTTGCTTTAAACCTCACTCCATTTTTCTCAAATTTACACTTTAAAATGAAAATACTTAACTTGTTCCCAAAAAAATTCAACTCACATTGTGAAAATTCACCCCAAATTTTTTTGATGGGACTCTTACTCAAAGGTTTATTTTGATGAATATCTTCCTTGAACCTTTTGACATTAAATAATGATATATCATCCTATTAATTATGTTCAAAGGATTTGGAAAGAAATCCACATTCATCAAAATGGCATTGTTTGGCAAGTCATCATATAATGGGTAGCCAAAAATATAGAACTCAATCTTTACAATATTTACAAAACTTTAGAATGCTTTTGCCAAATAATTTTCTTCTATCAATAATTGTTCCATCTTCCACCCCATTATTTGTGTGAAGCAAATGGAAGATGAAAGTGCAAAATGGGAATATGGGTCAAGTTCTAGGATTAGGTTGAAACTTATTTATCAAAATTTCCAACCATAGAAATTGGAAAAAATCTTATAATCTATATTGAATCACATTGAATAGAATGAAAAGACCTTTAAGAAAATGATGAAAATTAATAAAGTTATGATATTAAATAACACATATATATATAAGTTAATAATAATGAAATCTACATAATGTTAATAGTTTATATAACGTTTTAAAATGTTTTACATAATATTATATTTTAATAAAAATAAACTATATATTAATATGACACAACATTTATTGATTCAATATATGCTTAAAAGGTGAGGATATATCATAATTAATTTTATATTATTATAAAAAATAAAATATGTTCCCAAAAAACCTTTTCAATGTTAATTTTAACTAATTTTATTTACAAATCATTTTTGTTGAAATGTATTAAAATATAATGACAATTCAAATGCATTTTTAGTCAAATCATTTTTTATTATTTTCTTGAAAAATTTATACATGTGTGTTAATATTGTTTTTTGGGGGCTTCCAACAAGTACCAACTAACTTGCTAGGAAATAATAGAAAAACCATTATGCCAAATTGTGATTTTCATGACTAAGACATTAAACAACTATGTCTTGTGTATAATCATTTTTTACCAAGGGCATGGACAAGGTTAGTCATGAATACAACTATATGACCATGAATAATAAATATAACAATTTTTAATCATCTACATGATTACAAGAATAAAATTATGATTTCATGACTACTTAAGAATATGATTATAGCATAAGGTGGTCCACAAACAATATGGAATTAATTTAAACAACATACATTACATTAAAATGCATCCTAATTCACTTCAGGTTTTATTAGATTTGAGTGAATTTGGACATTTTTACTTAGTGAAATTGATTAACCCCTTAGTGAACGGGAACCAGTTGCTATAGAAAATGAATTGTTTCATTAATACCTAATGAAACAAGGTTACTCTCAAGTGAAATACAAATTTACCAAGCCATTCATTTGCTAGTTAATTAACTAACCAACATGGAAATTAATTAAAATTAAATTATTTAATATATAATATTATTGATAATTTCATGATTTTCAGCTTCTAATTTATGGACATGTGTCACTACTTAGGCTAAATTTTTAACCTAACCTATGCAGGTAGGCCATGTAATCAACTTAAACACCTATTATAAGGAACTAGATAGAAGAATATTTAGTCAACTTATCATTATTGACCACACACAACGCCCCTCATGAAGTTTGATCCTTTGACCTTTAGAATGGAAGCAAACATCACTACCATCAAGCCACCCCACTTGTTGTGATGATATGTTACATTACATTTCGTTTATCAAATATTTCATTTTAAACATTATAAAAACATAAAGTTTGAAAATTCATATCTTATTGAGATTTTGTTCAAATGAAATGATTGAAGTTTTTTTTTAAAAAATTCAATAATGTACATGATTACATTTATTTCTTTTTGAAAGTGTAAAATCATTTGAACAAAAAAAAAATTGAATATCATTATTTAATAACATTTCAATGACCATTCCTTTGAAAAAAAAAAGGTTTAATAAATGGATAAATGTTTTGCTAATATAATAATACTACTTATGTTAAGCTATTTTTAGTTATAATATGGTTATTTTTCGTCAATTTAAATTATTTCACCTTATGATATTTTTGGCTATTTTAACTTATTTCACCTTAAGTTATTTTAAGCTTTTGTAAGTTTTTTGGTTATTCTATGTTATTTTTGGCTATTGTAAATTACTTCATTTTAGGTTATTTACACCTATTATAAGCTATTTTTATCTATTTTAAGTTATTTCATCTTAGGTCATTTTTTTATTATGTGAGGCTATTATTGATTGATTTTGGCTATTAAAGGTTATTTCACCTTATGTTATTATTGGCTATTTCACCTTAAGTTAATTTTTTTATTATAAATGATTTCATCCTAAATTATTTTTGGTAATATTTAGTAATTTTAATATATGGTTATTAATTGTTTGTTTATTGTAATTATTAGTGGTTATTATTAGTTATTGGTACCTATTCTATTGGTGGCTATTAATGGTTATTTTATTGGTGGTTATTAGTGCACTATTAGTGGTTATTCTATTAATGGTTATTAGTGGCTATTATATTAATGGTTATTGGTGGCTATTCTATTAATGGTTATTGATTGTTATTATATTAGTGGCTATTGGCTATTATTATATTAATGGCTATTGTGACTATTATATTAATGACTATTGGTTGTTATTATATTAATGACTATTGGTGGCTATTATATTAATGACTATTAGTTGTTATTCTATTAATGATTATTGGTTGTTATTTTATTAATGGTTATTAATGGTTATTCCATTAATAATTATTGATGGATATTCTATTGGTGGATATTGTTGGTTATTAATGGTTATTATATTAGTGGCTATTGGTGGTTATTTTATTAGTGGATATTAGTGGTTATTAATGGTTATTTTATTAATGGCTATTGGTGATTATTCTATTGATGGATATTGGTGGTTATTATATTATAAGCCATTGGTTATTATTTTATTGGTGGTTATTGATGGCTATTCTATTGATGGTTATTAGTGGTTATTTTATTAATGGTTATTGGTGGTTATTATATTATAAGTTATTGTTGGTTATTATATGTTATATCACGACTATTGGAAATTATTTTATGATAAATTATTGTTGGATATTATATGTTATAATATCATAAGCTATTGGTAGTTATTATATTGTAGGGTATTTTAAACTATTTTTCATAGGTTATTATTTTTTATTCTAAGTTATTTTACCTTAGATCATTATATTTTATTTTTAATTATTATACTTAAGATATATAATTTATAATAACATAAAGTATAATGACCTTGAATAACTCAAAGTATAACTTGAAATAACATATGTTAACTTAAAATAAAATAACTTAGAGTATAGCATAAGGTTAGTTGAATAATTTGATTTAGAATAATTTAAAAACTTATAATAAACTAATTAAGATACCTTAAAGTAAAATATTGTGTAATAATTTAAGGTATAATAAATTATAATAACATGTAATAACATAAGGTATAAGTTAGATTAATTAAAGTAACTTTAAATAATATATGGTATATCATATATATATAATATTTTAAAAATATAAATAAACCTATTTACTACAATAAATTATAATACTAAATTATGTTAACTAGTAATGAAACATGATGTTGATGTAATGATATTATAGTGAAATAACTTTCACTAAGGTGAAATTAGTAAAATGCAATGAACTTATTTCACTTTTAAGGTCCTATAGTGATTTAGGCCAGTGAACTACACCCCACTTTTGTAGTAATGATATTTAATAAATTTTTTTAGGTATCCTTAGTGAATATCTTTCACTAATAAATGTTTTTGGCCATCTTTAGTGAGTATTTTTTCACTAATAAAACACTCAATGAATTCATATGCTCATTTACAAAATTAACATGGTAAAATATTAGATATATAGCTGTGAATATGAGCACACACCTTATAGTACTTTATGGTCCACCTTTTTGTCTAGTTCCACGTATAGATTCCTTCCTAGATCATATTTGAAAAATGTATAAAATGACAAAATTTGATTCTTATTAATTGCTTACATAAACCAAATCCCATCTTGTCAACAAGGTTTTAAATTCCAAAAATAATTTTACCAAACAGTAGACAATGATCATCTACAACCTTTTAAAACCATATTTTGGGATGCAAAACATGATATACTTTCACAACGAGAGTGATGAACTCCACAAGGAAGGAATTTTGAAAAGTGATGGCCAAATATGTGGATAAAACTTATCAATAACCCTTTACTAAATGAACTATCATGATCCTAACAAACTAGTCCAATGGTAAATGGCCAAATGGATGAATAGAACATAGTGTAAAAGTTCAAAAGAAAATACAATGTACAAGGATGTTGGTACAATCAAGCACCAACACTATGTCAGTGAAAATGTAAAATATAATTCGTCATGATCATGAGGTGGGCATAACACAAGCTCTTTAGTGTAGTCATAATCAAGTTTGCCATGTTAGGGCCCAAGAATGCAATTGATGTTGTTGATTTCAGCATTTTCCATAATCTCCTTATGGCTTATTTCTCGCACATTCAGTAATTTTCCCTTCACTGGAAACACTCCATATGTATTGTGCCCAACAAAACTAATGCCACTTGTTTGCCATGAATATATGAAAAAATGAAACCTTTAATATTATTATTATCATCCCAAAACATTGATTTATTCATCAAGTTGTTTTTCAAACATCAAATTAAAATGAACTTACAGCAAGTGTTTTAACTAAATCACCCTAGTAAGGATTAAAGTCTATTACTTAGAACCTCTACCATTAGCATCAAATTAGCATCCTCATGTTTGGTACTATGCTTATAGAAATTACCATAATATTTTTGAAGTTGCAAACCTAACTTGCATCACATGTAATAATGTTTTAGTAAGAGACACATATCATGGGGACAATTGCATTCCTTGAAGACTATCTTAGTTGAGAAGGCAAGGAAACAACACAAAAGGATGAACTAAGAAAAAACCAAACCTAACTCAATGACGAAAAGACCAAACCACTATTGGCTTCAAATTAGAAACTTAATAGAATTCTAGTATGGGTTCACAAACTAGAAAAGTAATCTCACAAGTATTAATATGTTCTCCATACTTACAATGAAAACCAACTTGAAATATAACCCTTACAACATATATAAGCAAAGAAAATGTGATAGATTCCATCGCTAAAAAACATTGAAAAACTTTTAAACCCACTACTTAGAGTTAAAAGTACCAACTCAATGAATTCCATGTATTATACAACATGATGAAAGGTGGCTACGAACTCATGATCTACTTGCCACCTTTTTGTTAAAGTTGGATTAAGCTTGATTTGCATGACTTGAACCATCAACATTCAACATAAAGTAGGCTAAATAAAGAGAAGAAATTACATGGGACTCTACAAACTCTAGGAATGAGGTAGGGATTGACTTTTGTCCAATTTTGCCTTTTTCCTCCTTTGATGTTAATGCAACAAGTCTCATTAATGGTAAAATTGTATTAAAAAAAAATAATGTCAATTAAATGTCAGGTCAATTGTATAGGAAGTCACAAATACATCTATAATCTATAATGTATACTTCTTATTCAATAAAAACAATTACTTTGAGAAAATCAAAATATCATATTGGCATGAAAACCAATTGGGATTTGTATTTCAGTAGTAATAATAGGCAATATGATGCACCACCACCTATAAACATTAACTTGTCCATGCCTTCGTAGTTTTAGGGTAGTATAATATTTACAAAATAATAAGCTAAAAGAAACACACATTCCTCAGCAACATAATGTAGATCAAAAAGTAAATAAACAAATTGTTGAGGTTGTACAAGTGGATGGTGGAGTTAGTTGTTGCCACCACCCTTCTTCAAATAATTGTTATCAACACAAAATTAAAACAAAATCAAATGCAACAACATTGGACTAACTATAAAAACCCATGCACTAATTTTGTTAAATTTATTTTATCAAATGTTCTAGCCTTGGGGGTGATTATGAGGATGGTGCACAAATCATCAAGTGGATCCATTTGAATTTGCAAAATTTTGCAAGTATAGACTATCCACTAGTGACTAGAATGAATGGCTTGTGGTCCCCCATACTAATCATTCCTTAGATCGTATGCATCTAAAGAACATGATGCCTCTACATTGCCCTTTACTTAATCAATGTGGCCAAAATCTAGTTGATGAACACAAACCTAGTGCAAATATGATGGAACTTTTAACCCATAAAATAATGTAGTGCACAAAGTCCTAGAGCAAATGATTGTAGTTCAAAAACCCTAAATTTGCAATGTCAAGCTGATGCACAAAATCCCAAGGCATATCTTGGATGTCCAAAATCCTAAAGCATTATATTGCAATCACCAAAGCCCATGCAAGTAGATAAATGCATTACACAAAATTCCCAAGCAGTGCACAAAATCCAAGGCATTAAGTAAACATCATAACCATTTATGTGTTACATATTGACAATGTGCCATTTAACTCACCATATTCATTCTAAGTGCTCCATGTGCTAATGTTTAGATTTTGTGCATTACAAACCAAACCCTTGTGCTGATTAATTAAGGGGCAAAGAATTATTCCTTGAACCATGCATGCACAATATTGCACCTTCCATTATTGTCAATGCAATGGAACCAACAACTATCGAGGAATGTGGACTATTTGTGTTATATCTTGAAGCCCACTACCCAAATCCCTAACAACATATATTATATGGTAGAGTAATGATGGCACTAACCTTTGGAACATATATTTTGCGATCATGGTCAACTAGCTAGTATCATGGTAACTAGTTGCTTAACTTGTTTAGTAGAACAAACTAAAGAATAATTGCTTGCCCCTTGGCATATTATTAAGTATTTCAAGAATGTAATGCTTGTATGAATTCCACAACTTTGGAAGTTTCAAGAATACAATAAATCCTTTAAGTTTTTTTTCATTGGAAAAGGTGGGGATATCATCATTATGAATGTAATCAAAGCAAGGGGGAGCACATGATTGTAACCAACTAACTAGTTGAGGTTATATACTAAGCATGCCCACCATGTGACACAAATTGTGGATAATTGACAAAGGAAGTAAACCCATTACACAACAAAAGGTTGTCATTAGTGGCAATGTTATATAATTCATTTATGAACACATATTTCCAATGTTTTTGCTTTTAGTTATCGAATTGTTTAGTTGTTTTACTTCCACTTGATGAGGCCATTGATATGGGAAAAAAACAACTTTAACTAAATTTGATCACCAAAATCAATTTACTTGCAATGACCCCAAGGTTCTAATTGATGACACTACTTGTAGAGAGAAAAAATAGAATTGTCCAAATTTATTCACTAAGTCACATTACTTCTAGTCACCCCCTTCCAATTGATGACACCACTTGAAGAAAAAAAAAGGTTTTGTCCAAGTCTAGTTGTTTAATCCCTTTACTTCTAGTCACCCGTTGCTAGTCGATGATGCCACTTGAAAAAAAATTGGTTATACCAAATCTAGTTGCCTTATCATTCTACTTCTAATTGCCTCCACCTTATTCGAATCCGGTTGACTGGTCACTCCATGTCCACCATGTTTAAATTTAGTTGATCCATGCCCTTTTAATTGTTATGCCATTAAGAAAAATCAATAGTTGTGATGAAATTTAATCGCCCTTTAACAACATAAATCAAATATAATCAAATGAATTAGAGATGGATGAAAGTCCATGTTGGATAACTTTAGTAGGCACAACACCAAAATAGTTGAAATGGACTGTAACCAATTTGGTTGCCATCATTTTTTGGTGTGAAGTTGCAAAAAATAGAAATTAATTGCAAACTATCACATGCAACTATGAGATAACTACAATGACCAATTACAAAAATATAAATTTCTTCTAGTGATGCTAAACGTGGCTAATTAGAATTACTCAAAGATAATCAATTAAGTTCGGGGTTGAAGAAAGGGTGCATTGAGGCTTAAACATCTCTTGAGTGGGAGTTTTCAAGGTTAACTACAAGGCTTGGAGGTTCATTCCAACTTCTGTCCAAACTATTCACTTGCCACCCATATAATGCCATCTTCAACTTTCATATATATTTTACTCTATTATAGATATTGTGCACACCCATGAACATCAAACCACTAGCACCGAAATGAGAAAGCACGTCATTTCTTACCTCAACAAACCATTTTAAATTTCATTGGAAACAAAAAGATGTCTGCATTTGGTAGGTAAAGAAAGACATGAATCAACAACATGTAGCAAATATGACCATTTGTGAGTGGTTTGTTTTTGGTGACACTTGAAAAGAAAATCGACAATTTTTTTAAAAAAAATTTATACTATGAAAAAGTAGAAATTTTATAAATAAAATTATTTTTTGGGTGAAAGCACATTAAGGTCGGGTACATAATCCTATCACAGCTTGTTGGATTATCAATAATGAGCCATGGAACAAAATATAAATGAATAATATGTGAAAAGGACTCAAAATAATAATATTACATGTGATATGATCACATTATATGAATTTCATGAATAAATTTTGAATTACCATAACATATTGGACTTTGGAAGTGCCAAAAATCTAGCATCACGGTCCATATCATATGCTTATGGATTCATTATATTCACTAAAATGTTTAGTTGAGTGATTTTTTTTGACATAGAAAATAATGTGATGCCATTGATACAAAGGAAAACAATTTTGAAAGATTTTGAGAACCATAAATTGATATATACAATGAAATATGGATTTTTTTAATAAAGTCCTTTATTCATTTGAATTAATAATTCAACTTTTTATTTTTTTAATGTAAATTTATGATACAATTATTTACAATTGATAAGGTATAGAAGTAAAAATAAATTGTTTAGCCTTGTCATATGACTTATGCAATATAATTTATTCTGCCATAGTGTAAAATGGACTTTTATTTTAACACTAGTATGGATTTCACATATGTCGAAAAGTAGTTCACTTTAGTGTGTTTTTACCCTTTTATAGAATGTTATTGTGAATACATCTTTTACATATCATAAAATTTTGGAATCAATCCAATAAATTAAAAAAGTTATTTAAAGCATTATAACCACTATTTATTTTTTAAAATTAAGATTAATTTGAGTATATTAATCAATTAACTAAATAATTACCTACCCTACCATGCCTACCTACGTACCTACCTAATTAATAAACTTAATAATTAACAAATATTTATTGAGGTTGTCAAAGCCAACAAATCCACAATGATGAAAATATGTTCCTTTTCTTTGAAAAACCCCAACAATTAGATTTTGAAAACTATCAAGTTAATTGGTGATTTTTCATAAACATTCAAATCCTAGGTTTCATGGTAGATGGTGGGCAAAATGATTCAATGTCTAAAAAAACATTATTCACATTAGGATGTGACCCTTCGCCCAGCTCACTATTAAAAGAAATTTGGCATTGAGAAAAAATACAATAAAACTAGTTTTGTCTATACTTCAATGCATGAAAATATATACATGGACAAGGATAGTTTGATGCCCAAGAAAAGAAAAGACCTTTTTTTCAATAAAAACATTGTTATTAGTAAAAAAAGGCTAAAACGTAACTAAATGATTTTTGACTACATGCAATTAATTGTTGCTTACAACTAACATTGATTGCATTTGTGACTGAAAATCACATCAAACATTTTTTGGTCACATTTATGACTATGTTGCAACTATTTATAGGTTTTTTATTTTTTCAATGGGATAATTGCTCACATTATTTTCATCTTAAAAGGCCTTCATATGGCCCATTAGTTGCAAAAGTGACCAAAAAATGGTAACTAATACTTATTTATAGATTAAATTATGTATGTTATTAATTTTGTATAGGGAAAATCATGTGTTTTACATTATGGTAACTAGCAATTATGTATAGTAAGCCTTATGTATACATTATGTACTCCACATTCATAATGGTATATATATATGTATTATTTTTGTGGAATAGTTATGCACGGTTTGAAAAACTATTATTGTATATTAGCATCATATTAAGGTATATGTAAAGGTGGCAATACATCAATCATCCATAGGTGTATTAAAACAAATTACAAAAATTATCATAGAATTATTGTAACTAAATTAATTACCAAAAAAATTATAAATAATTATAAATAATCAAATTATTTAGAACTTAAAACTTATAATTAAAATCCATATTTAATCTTTTTACACTAATCATAATGTAATTCAAGTAATAATGTAATTTTCATCATTACTGTAAAATTAATTATCTATTATTTATAATTATTTTTATATTAAATAATTATTCTTCCAACATAAAATTTTTACCTTAATTATTAAGTTTTTGACAATGCAGAAAATTCATTAAAAAAATTGTATAATATGTTATTGCACTTAGTACTAATATTGATAATTTATAATTTAAATGAACATTTACAATTCTTATGGTAATTTTACTATAATGTGAATAATTAATGTATTTATTGTAATTAAAGTAATTCAATTGTAGTAAATTATTCTATGTAAAACCTATTTTATTGAAAGTGAATAGTTTTTGTTATAACATTAATTTTAAATACTTTTACACATTAATAAAAATATAAAATAATAGTAAAATTATTTTAATCAACTTAATTACTTTTTTAACATTTTATTTATAGTAATTATATATTTATTTGATAATATTATCATAAATAATTATATAATATTAAAGCTATTTATATGTTATAAATTATAATTAAATTGAGATCCAAGGTTTTACAATAATTATAATGTAATTAAAATAATGAATGTATTTATTGTAAATGATTGTATTTCTAACTTAACATTATTTATATTATAGTGAATAATTATGAGAAATAAAATATATTCACATTAATTATTCACATTTTTAAATAATCAAAATTAATTACTGCAATTATAATGATTTAATGAAAGTTCATGACTATATGTTTGGTGTATTTTTTTGAATTTCATCATTATGTGCATATTCTTATTCAAATTGGAAATTTTAATTTGTAAATGTTTGTCACATTGATGATTTCACCATATGTTTATGACATTTGAATAAAATACAATATGTAGAAAATAAAATGTGATGAAAAAATGAGCACCTTATTTGGAACTACCCCACATGTCATCTTTATGGATTGTGATTTAGTTGCAATAATTTATTAACAACCTTTTTCGTGCATACCTATCACCCTTGGTGTATAGGAGAATACACACAACTTTGTCCTATTGTGTTGTTCCTTTTTGTGATGCCATCTTTACTACAAATTGGTTTGCAACTTGGGGTTTAAAATTAGATTCCAAGGATGTTCAAGGAAGGGTAGGCATGAAAATAAAAGTCAGTATGGTATAATCATTCCCAATGGAAACACCCAACATTTCATTTTCAAACATGTGAAACATACTTTTGAATACATTTTGTTGTCTACATGTTTATGTTATTTATTTCCATTCATTTGTGTGTTTTGTTTCAAGATCTATGGTCCTCAAGAATCAATTTTCCATTGTTCTCTTTTAGTCCTTAATCCCGATGCATATGAATTAGTTTAGTTCATTGAGTTTCAGTTTCCTTTTCAATATCATCCTTTAGATCCTCAATTTTTCATTAAGACATGCAATCATGTGTTAGAAATTGGATTATTCGGTTACAACTCCACTTTTTTTTTTATTAAACCCAACCCTACATATTGAGCTTAATTAAGTTTTATATTTCATTTTTCAATCCTACTTCAAGAATGTGGATCCTAGACTAACAATATTATGTCCAATATGAGGAAAACTCTTTCCATTTTTATCATTGTATTGGTAGGGAAAGTAAGAAACATCATTGGAAATACAATAGAAAGTTTTGGCATTAACGATGTTTCACCATGTGTTTATAAGGTTTTATAAGACTTGACCGACATCTGGCCAAAACAAAGCACAACAATTCATGGCATTAAAAAAAATGGTAGGGTAATGTTTCATGAACTCTTACCCCATTCATCAATAGGTGAAACATTCATTTCAATTGGCATAAACACAAGAAATCATGACACGCTCTCCAATGTCACATGTGAACATGTTTGAACAAATTAACGATAATTCTTGAACACTTGCACATGGAACAATGAACGCCCCCATTTTAACTATTGAATCATGTGATCATTTACCAAGTCAAACTTAGTTTATTGGCCCAAATGCCCCAACAATGCATATATTGGCTATATTTCATCTAAAATTTGGTGGATGATGTGTTGTGGAATTTTTATAATAAAAGGTTTCACCCTAAAAAGTAAAGGTGCCAATATATACTATGTAGGTGATGGTCATTGTTCCTTTTTAAGAAATTTTGTTTGTAATAAAAATAATTATCATCTCTAAGAAGATTTAGCCAAATTTGGCTAGAAACCAAATATGAAGTACAAATTTTTAATCATTTAAAAAATATTGTTGACTACACGTTAAAAATCAAATATTAGAATGGTTATTTTTATAAAGTTTTTTCTTCATTTATGGTCTTTGAAAACCTCCAATATTTATTTAAGAAAGAAAGGTTGATTTTTTTTAATCACATTGAAATTTCGCAAATGATGGTGCGTCTTGTCATGTTCTTGGTGTTGTTGGAAAGTTTTCAATGAATAAGGGTGTATCAAGTTGGTTTCATAATGTTTCGACTTATAATGAAGACGTTATTGAAAACAATTTTTTCATTGAAAATTCATTGAAATAAAAAAAATTACAATGGAATTTGAGCACACTCTTGGTATTGTTAGAAAACTTTCAATTCATAGAATTTAATGAAGTTGTTTGGATTTGTGGAAGTCCAATGGCATTTGTGAAAAATATTGAAATTTGAGTAGTTTTTTTGTTTGAAATTCAATTAAATTACAAAAAGTGGTTTTGGAAAGAAGAAATGGGTAACTAATTCACATTTAAGCCAATGACATTAAGTTACACCAATACACTTCAATTAGTCTTTTTGCTAATTAATTAATTAACAACTAAACAAAAAACTAACTAATTCACTTTATAAACTATCCAATTAACGAATTATTTATAGTAATAATAATCAATATCTTATTATTACTGAATTAATATTACTATAAATTTTTAATTTAGTAAAAATTAATATTACATAATTATAATTATATACTAACTATAATAATCTATCAACCAATTTAATTAACTAGTAATTGGGTACTATTTAAATATTTAGCTAATTATTAATAAGTAATATATTTTTTAAACAGTTAAATTAATATAATAAATACTGAATATTTCAGTTATTATATTAATATTGAGTACTAGGTTTTTATATCTAATAATAAATTAAAACCTAGTCTAAGTTAACTATTTTTATTATAATTATTCCAACTATTATTTTCATATATATATATATATATATATATATATATATATATATATATATATATATATA
>Ga0209611_10006452_pt1 | contig 19215 bp, 14 predicted proteins | sample S1TSphgellanicum_3_FD_187693 | JGI IMG/M metagenome (GOLD analysis project Ga0209611, IMG submission 187693) | Host-associated microbial communities from peat moss isolated from Minnesota, USA - S1T2_Fc - Sphagnum magellanicum MG (SPAdes) (version 2) | ecosystem: Host-associated > Plants > Peat... | reverse complement strand
AACTAGTCAAAAACTTATCAAATGCCATGGAAAAAATGAAAGACTTTCACATGTGGTATTTGAACAAGCCCAAGGCCACTCCTTGTGAAATTCATTGTTAGAAGGGGAGGTGATGTAACAAACAGCACCATCATCTATTGCTTGCATCAGCATTGGCATCAAGATAGTCACCTACATTATCACTTACATCATTATTTGCATTGTCGTTAACTTTCAGTTAACTCACAATTCATTTTTGGTTAACTTTTAGTCAAGTTTTAATTAAATCCTAGTTAAATATTAATCGACCTTTGGTTAACTCTTATTTAAATCCCAGTTAAATCTTAGTCGACCCTTGGTCAACTCTTATTTAAGTTCCAGTTAAATATTAATCAACTTTTGGTCAACTCTTATTTAAATCCCAATTAAATTTTAATCAACTCTTATTTAAGTCCTAATTAAATCTTAGTCAACTTTTGGTCAACTCTTATTTAAATTTCAGTTAAATCTTAGTTAACTCTTGGTCAGTTCTTATTTAAATCCTAGTTAAGTTTGAATTAACTTTGAGTTAACCTTTACTTAAGTTTTAGTTGATTTTTAGTTAACTATTACTTAAAAGGCTCCTTAAGAAACTTCTTTGGTCGGTGCACACACGGAAGCCTTTATGGAAACTTCATTGAATTAAGTCCCAATGCGGTATAATTTAAGTTAATGCTTACTTAAGTTTTAATTGATTTTTAATTCACTATTAGTTAAGAAGCTTCCTTGGTCGGTGCACACATGGAAGCCTCCATGGAAACTTCCTTGAGCTAGGTTCCCAATGGGGTATAAATAGGGGTAGGACCTCTCATTACTTTTAATCTATTCAACATTAATTTTGGGTGCACATTCCTGTCATAACCTTTGTTTTCATAAGCCATCAAAATAAAGTTTTGTTTGAATCACTTTCTATCATATATTGTGTTCTTGCCTTACATCTTTGTGTTTCTAGTCTTGGATTACATTTAAGCTTGCATTTTTTGTGATTTGTTTTCCTTGTTATGTCTTTGGGTTAGTTTCTGTTCTTGTAGTTTTTCATGCTCGTGACATCATTACTACAAGTCATGGTTTTTAAAAAGGTTCAAGTTGCGTAATTTATCATTTTTGACTAATAGACATGTACATTTTGACTATAATGATTTCTTTGACTAAATACATCTTGATTACAATGATTTCTTTGTTTAGATACATCTAGTCAAATTGTACAACTTTAGTAAAAATAGCCGATGGTTTTTAATCAAATGGAACATTTAGTCAAAATGGCTAATGTTTTTTAGTCAAATATGACATAGTTTGCTACTTTATGTATTTATCTCCTACTTATTCACCCACCTATTTACCTAACTATTTAACTACCTACTTATTTACGTATCTACCTATTTGAATTTTTTCACTTTCATAAAACTTATTTACTTACCTATCCACCTTCTTACCTACCCACTTACTTACTTAAGTTTAGACACTAAGTGTAGCCATTAGGTTTACCCAAAGTTTAATCAAATTTTAGCCATTAATTTTAGCTGAAATTGAACCCATGAAGTTTAGGCATTAAATGTAACCATTATGTTTACTACTAGATTTGGCCATTAGGTTTAGGGGTGTAAACAAGATAAAGTGAACTTTTTTACCTTGTCAAAACTATAGCATAAAATTGTGAAACATTTAGGGTTTTTGCTTGAATGATAAAACATAAAATGTTTTTACATTAATGTGCATTAATTTTCAAATTCCAACTTGTAAAAGTAGGTTTAAAGTAGGTTTTAAAAAATATAAATAGCTTTTGATGTTTACTTTTGAGTGTGGCCTCTTTGCTTCAAATAGGTGTCAAGTAAGGTTTAATAAAGAAAAAAACAAAAAAATTGATGTCTTGTTAAAATAAATGACCTTCATATCATAAATTAGTACATATGTATTTGCTTAAATTTTTAATGAAAAAATAGGTTTGAACACTTATAAGCCAATTATTTTTACATCTACTTTTCATCTACTTTTTAAGTTCAATGCTTATTTTTTACGTTTTGGGAATTATATTTCTATAAACGGGTGCAAATAAGCTAATAGGAGCCACTAGCACCCCCTTTAGGTGATTACTTTTTGGGGAATATTCTTAAAATATTCACAAAAAAATTCTTCAAAAAAATATTTAAAAAATTTTTCAAATTTTATTTGTATTTTTTTGTTAAGGTTTGTGTTAAAAATTTGCCAAAAATATATCATTTTCAAAGTTTTTCAAGTCTTTTTACAAGTCTTTTTACATTACTTTTGAAGGTTCAAATGTTAATGAAATAATTTCATATTTTTAACATTTATAGAATAAGATATTGAATTTGATAATGTGCAAAAAAATTTATTTATTTTCAAGTTTAAAAAACACTTAAAAAAAAAATCTTTGGTGTAAAAAACACATTATTAAACAATGGTTACAACTACTTTTGGCTCCTATTAACATAACTACACACAAACTTAATGCAACAAATGAATGTTGCTTGACATGTATTTTCATTTAATTTGATATATATATTTTTGTAATTATATATGTGATAAATGGTTTAATTGGAGACGTTTATTTTATATATATTTTTATTTTGCTTTGACCTTTAATTTTAATTTAACCATTTAGATTTGGTCATTAGGTTTAACTTAAGTTACACCATTAAATTTGGCCACTAGTTTTAATTAAGTTTAGCCACTAGGTTTAGCCATTAGATTTGGCCTAAGTTTAATCATTGTGTTTAACCAAAGTTTAATCATTATGTTTAATTATTAAATTTAATTATAATTAATCATTATGTTTAGCCACTAAATTTAGCCATTAGCTTTAGTCTTTATGTTTAACCATGATTTAGTCATTATATTTAGCCATTAAATTTAATCATTAAGTTTAGTCAAGGTTTAACCATTATGTTTAACCACTTGATTTAATCATTAGGTTTAAACTAAATTTAACCTATAGGTGTTGCTTAAGTTTAGCCATTATATCTGGTGATGTGTAAAAACCTTGACAAAAATTAAACATTTTTCATGGTGTAATCCATTGGTAAGGACTTGGTTGATCATTTTGGAGGTTTGGGGTTCAATTCATTATACTTGCAACCTATATGCATATTTAGAAAGTTAATGTAAATAAAGCAAACTAATGTAATTCAATGAGGTTATTTGTTAGGTATCCTAAGTTAGGTTAACACTTATCTAACTAATACATTTTTCAACCTACCTAGACCTATTTATTACCTACCTATCTATTAATTTTAAGAATAATCGTCCATAAATGATTTTAATTTAAATACAAATTTGACCTAATCAAATGGTCCATTGTTTACTTAGTCAAATAGTCAAATACTTTATTAGTCAAAATGATAAGGTCTAAATAAACTACCCAGTCATGTTGGTAGTTCCAAATTTATAAGGTGGTATTTTTTATGCTTGTTGTTTTGGGACTTAAAAACCTAGTTAAGAAAACCATGAATTGTAATTGTTATTTTGCAAGGGTTTTTTCTTTTTTTTGTATTCTCCTTTCCTTTATTGATGGCATTCACATCATTGACCCTGCTTCTATCGTTCCTTTTGCTTTTGACCATTTTGTTTTTTAGTTGGCTATTATGGGGCCAGTGGTCTAACTTTGCAAGTGCTCAACTTGGTCGCCTTTTTGTTTATCTTTTGGTTTCTTTCCTTTGATTGATTTTTGTTGCTTTTTGAATAATATTAGGGTTTTGGGTGTCCCATTTGCATTTTCTTGTTTTATTTCTTCCTTTTTGCAAGACACCTTGGATGTTTGCCTTGTAGGGTTTAGGTGGGGAATAGATTTAATCCCATGATGCCATTTGGGATGTTTTTGCTTTCATTGTGAGAGACGTGAGATTTCATATCTTACATGAATAACTCATGTCCTTCCATCACCTTCCTTTTAGTCTTTTCATCAATTGGTTGACATCGTGTTATTGATTAATGGCATTTGCACCTTTGGCTAATGTTCTCATTACCAATCCCATTTGAACATATTTGGTTTTGTGGGTTGCTTCATTTTGTGAAGTGGCCACGATAATGTTAGCTCAAACAAAGGAAGTACTTTATCATGATTAACACCTAGAAGACATGTTTTTCCCCCTTGTTATAAAGGTTTTTGGTTGCATGCACCAACAAATAGACAATTTTTTTCATCAATGTGTTAACATGGCATGGATAACAAAGGGCTCCACTAGCCCTCCTCTTGCTATTTTGTGTGTTTTTTATAAATAGAATTTTTTAAGCTTTTCTAAGGGTGTTAGTAGTTTTGCAAAGAGCTCAAGCCACCTCTATTTTGAAGCACATTATCACTGCAGGCAAAGGTTTTTTTAAGCTTTCTGCCCTTTCAAGTTTTCCATCCCTTTTTCTTTTTATATGTTTCTTGTGATTGGTGGGGGCTTTGGAACATGATTGTTCTAGTGCCTTTTTTACACACTTTGTGTTTATTCTTTGGGCTTAGACTTGGGTCTCCGTTCTTTGTTCCTTCTTTTCCCCCTTGCTAAGTGTTTTTTTAAATGGAGTTTGCTTGTGTTTCACTAGTATAAAACCAATACAAAATCAATATCACCTCAAATCTTGAGTCTCGGCCAAGCTAGAACTAGGTAAAACTGGTATTGCATCAAATGATGTCAACCTAGTAAGCTTCTTGATACTGATGTTAACACTAGGCACATGCCTATATAGCAAACTAACAATAATAATAACACTTCAGCAATAACTAATAGCTAACACATAATTTACTTAAGGTCTTGTTCCAATTCCTTTTCTTGAAATGTTAAGTAGATTCATAACTTTTGTCACAATGGTTTTTCATGGCTCTAGAAGATACTAGCTAAGTTTTTTCCATCAATGGTCTTTGTTTAATGCTTACAAAGTGTGGAGTAGTAACATAAATCATCTAACCATGACCATGTATTCCTCCAACTCACCTTGGGCCCTTAATCATCATAACTACTGCATTTATATACCATTTATTTCGAAAGCAAAACATAGCTACAAATTCCACATAAAACTAACAATTGAAAACATGGCTATAAGCAAGTAATAAACTCATCAAAGAGGACATGAATTGGGAAAACAAATTGAAAAGGTGGAGGGTACCCAATTCCAAAAAGGTCATGAGAGTTGAAGGGTTAAAAATTAGAATCTTGGCTTAGGCCTAAAGCAAACATTAAAAAATTTCATGTCTTCAAACCTTAGGACATCAAATCTTGGTTTGGCCCTTGGGCAAACACTAAATAGTTCTCTTGTTTAGGGTCCTAGACAACCTAGGGTCCACCCTATCTTGGGCCCCCCAAGTAGCTTATGGTCATTTGTTAATGGTGGCCTTAACCCCAAGGCACCATATGTGTTGTGGGCCCTAGGACACCTTGTCCAAACCCCCAAATAACATATGATCAAATTGCTATGTATGTAAGTAAATAAATACATACATGCTTAAAAACCCAACAATGTTATAAAAATTTCACAAAATTCATGTCATAAGAAATTGCATTGTTTTCTTTTAGTTTTGGCAATTTTCAAAGTCCCCATTTAGTTTAAAGCATTCATTTTTGAATAATTAAAATATTATATTTAATTATATAACATAAAAATCACAATATATATACTTATGTCCCTTTTCACAACATTTTAAAATCAATTTGATTTTAGACACATTATAATCCACAAGAATGTACAAAATTTGTCTAGTTCCATATATATTGTTTCACTCTAGCTTACATTTACCCCAACCTATCAACTTACTGACTATGCATCCACATAGGCTACCTATCTACTTGTCTATCTAGGTAATCATGTTTGTTAATTCTGGGCAATTGTACCTTAAGCTACATAGGGTTAGGATAAGGTGGCTTAATATCCAAGACATGGTGACTTGGGGTTAAAGCCATCATGACAAACTGACTATAAGTTGGTTGGGGCTCAAAGCAAGGTAGACTTTGGGTTGTTCTAAACTATATGTAAAAAAATATTTTAGTGTCTGCTTAGGGTCAAACCAAAATTCTATGTTGTGGGGTCTCAAGCCCTGGAATCTTTTAATTTTTGCCATATGCCCAAGCCAAGATTTCAATTTTGACCCACTAACCCACTTTCATTGCCATTTTGGAATTCAATAGGAAGTAATTAGTTGAAGAATGACAAAACATGTGATATTGTGAGTGTCTGGAACACCATCTTTGGTAGTTACAAATCCTCAAATCAAAGCATACTAGTACTTCCTATGGCAAATTTCACATAGTGCAATTGGTGTATTGGAACATTTGATGCTCCCTCTTTGCGTTGCCTTTAGTTGCTCATTGTTATTTCTAGATTAGAGCATTGTATGCTTTCTTTTTCCTTGCCTTAGGGGGGAGTCACTTATAGTTTAAATACAAATTATACCCTTGCCCAAACTTGAAAATATTCATAAAATAAAAAAGGCATTTAGAAATATAGTTATAGATTTTTTATTTTGTTTATAAATAAATCTTACATGTATCAATTGCAACTGCTCATAATGTAATGACATTGCCCTTTATGGTAGGTTGAAACTTCATACTAAAAACTTTCCTTACTTAATCTAAAGCTCTTCATCCAAATGCTTGCACTTTTATGGAACATGTTCATGCATCAAATCTATATGTAATATTCCCAACATCATTCACACATGGGTTGAATTGAAGCAAACAAATTATGCTCACATCTTACACTATTGTGTAGTCTTTGCCCTATGCTTGGAGTGCCAATAAACAATGGTATATAGTAACGTGACTTGAAAACAACTTTAGTTGGTTACCATAGAACATTACAGTTGTGAGTTTTGAAGCTTACTACTAAGGTTGCTTGTGGATGTTGACCTCTAAGTCTTTGTTTCTTCACTCATGAAGAAAGACGATGATAACAATCCTACGATGTGTAAGGAACTTTAAGAATGGTGTAGACATAGTTGTGTTTTTTTTTGTTTGTGGTTCGTTGTTGCGAATGCAAGGATGTTGTTGGTGTTGGAGGATTGGATGATGGAGATGAAGACCCATTGGTAGATAAATGGGGAAGTGATTGAGGAATTTGGCAATAGGTGTTTTCATATTCACAAGATAAGTTTTTGTTTCATGTTTTTCATGTTAGCTCATTTGTGTTAGAGAGACTACACTTTACTTTCATTGTGCAAGATTCAAAAGTTTTTTTGGTGCATATATGTGTAGAAAATTGATACTATGTTTTCGGTTTCTTAATAGTTAGAAATAGGGATGAATATGATGAATGAATCTAGGTTCATGGTTCGTTAGGTCCTACATTTGCCCAAAAAAAAGAAAAAAAAGGCAAAAAAAGTGGGAGGATTGGGAGCTTGGGGTGGTTGTCCTAGTTTATGTGTTGTGTGGATTAGGTTAGAGAAGTTGTAAGCTTAATCTTAGGGTGGGTTTGTGGAGAGATGGAATATGTATTGGTGTTGCATGTTGGGAGTGATTGTTGATTGAATTTTTTTTTGTTGTGAGTAGGGTTTGTGTGAGATGAGGGAAATAGGCACATGTTCACCGCTAGATGTTGGTGAGGATGTGTTGAGGGGCAAAGAAATTGTTGTGCTTTTAAGATTGTAATAAGATTTTGGGTTTATGTTTAAAGAGAAATAGAAATATTGGGTGTAAGCAAGAAAGATAAAGTGAACATTTGATGACCTTTGTAAAACTACATGCAAGTAAATGTAGACGTAAAGTAGTAGCAAAACCCATTATAAAATTGTGGAAAATTTAATGTTTTTAATTAAATTATCGAAGATAAGATATTTTTTCACTTGTGTGCATTGATTTTCAAATTTCACATTTAAAAAATAGGTTTCAAGTAAGTTTTTAAAAATACAAATAACTTTTGATCTCAACTTTTGAGCATGAACTTTGTCTCAAGTAGGTGTCAAATATGTGTCAAGTAGGTTTTAACAAAAAGATTTGTTTTTGAATGACTTTTTGAAATATATGATGATCTTCATACCTTAGCTTAATACCTATTTATTTCATTAAATTTTCTAGCACAAAAATATATTTGAACACATAGTAAATTAGTATGTTTCAAATGTATTTTTTATTGATTTTTTAAATCTCTTTTGGTTTGCATTTTTTGAAACTAGATTTTTAGAAGCTTAATATGGAACATGGATGGTATTTGACACATATTTTCATCCAAATTTATGCGAGTTTTTGTAATTATATGCATGACGCAAGATTTATGTGCAAATGTTTATTTTTTGCATTTATTTTATCATGCTTTCCCTGAAAGAGAGTGTGTAGATGGATATATGCTGTTGAGTGAATTTGCGTTGTAAACGGTAAGTGTGGGATCATTCCTAGATAGGAAGACCAAGACAGGTGGACATTGGGTGTTTGATCCAATTCTGGCTTTTAATTGTTGGGTACTTGTGTGCATGCATATGGTCATCTCTTGTGCTTGGCTAACTGTGCTAGTTTAGGCCTATACAATTATGCTCCAGAATGTTGTATTTGTAGATTGTGTTGTTGAAATGTTGTGTCTAGGCATGTGACTAAGGCAGCTAAATAAATAAGTGTTTGTGTGAATAAAATGGGTTGCTATTGTAGTTGATGGCACATTTTCATTAGTTTCCATATGGCCCTTCCTTTTTAAGTTATAGTAACACTTATTATTTGTAATCTTGTAGCATATAATACCTTCTGAAAGCAAGGGGTATCCACAAAATACAAAGTGTGGCTTAGTGGTTATGAGGAAGATTATGCTTTGTAAAGGTACTTGCAAATGTAAGAGACAAATTAGGAGCCCAGCTTTTTATATAAGACACAATGGAAGATGTGGTCTAGTTGACAACGATAAGGCTCTTCAAATACTAAAGGAAAATCTCATCCTTTGCTTTCACTATTCAACAATGTTTTCCCTGTTTCTATGTGCATTTTAAAACTTCAGGAAATTTTTGAGAAATGGTTTTGTGTATAGTAAAGCTCAAGGTGGGGTAGACTCCCAAACTAAGGGGCCTAGGACAATGTGGTAGCCAAGTCCAGCCCTGGATTTTGAGAAGTTTCCTCAGCAGAGGGTTTTACCCATCACAAATCATGAGGAGAATGTTATTATGAACTTAAAATAAATAGAGACTATGAGATGGAGAGGGTCCTTACACCTACTCCTTATAAGTGGGACGGATCTTACACCTAGATATAGGTGAGGATCCCTCCTTTTTTCTAGGATGGATAATCACAGATATAAGTGCCTTCCAAATATACTAATAAATTTCTCTGAGGTACTTTACATCCATTTTGGGTCAAAATGTATCCAATCATCATAGTTCCAAAATCTAAGGAGCAGAATAATTTTAATATGAGCACTGGAATGAAGGTGGAAAACTATTCTGTGTGTTTCAGGTGTGGTCAGATGGTCTACTAACCTTCTTTCACGCACTCTTCTTATTTTTCTTTCTTATTTCTGTGTGAAAATCAAAGGCATTGTAATGGACATGTAACGGACTCTGATTATCACATATCAACCAAGGAGGAGCCCCAAAATTACTCTTCCAGCCACATTGCTGAATGAGCGTAGTGGTTTTCCTATGGCCTTTCCGGCCTCTGTAACGTCCTGAGAATGTTAAAGTAATGATTGAGCATGGGGGGTTGTCATGATTTATAGTCCTCTTGTTCCAGTAACTCTAATTTGATATGCAACATTAAAGTGCAAAACAATTTACAAAGCCAAAATTAAATACGCTTCAACATAACAAGGATTTCAACCTCATAATCTTATGCAACCAATAACTAACAACTATCAATAACAACTCAAACAACTCAAGAATCTGAACATATTCATTTTGGAATACATTTTCTTTTTATCTACTTCAAAAATATCTAATTGCCTCCAATAACAAGTAAAATTAAAAATAGTTACCAACCAAAAGTGGCACTAAGTCGGTAGGTGCGGAACACCTAAGTATTCATGGAACAAACCACCGTGACTGTAGGTGCACTTGGCTTGATGGGTGACCCAACAAGGCCCATAAAGTTTTCATTTCAAAACAAAAAAGATGCTTTCCTATTTGTGAATAATGAATTTCACATGCATAATAGAAAGGTAATCAATATGTGTCGGAGGCCGAGAATAAATGCAGTCATGACTTTCCCCAACGATATCTACAAGATTGCAGGAAAGCTTCCACGATAGCACTTTGAAGGTAATCAATTTGCGTCCAAGATCTGGCCAAACCAAAACAAACATGACAAGAATGAGTGCAGTCATACCTTAAGTGCGTGCCACTCACAAAATATCAGACCCTTTCTCAAAGTCTCACTCCATCATCTTCATCATGAATTGCAGTGACTAGTGGTCATCATTGCTCCCTCCTTGTGGTGACTGTAGATAAGCGTATAATGATCTGCTCAAAATGTCGGGCAAACAATCATACAAAATCATGTGTCCTCAGTTTCTGTTGCATTCCAGAAACAAAGGGAAAGACCCAGTCATCATCTTGTTGCATTCCCAGAAGCAAAGAGAAACCCGGAGCCATAATATTGCCGGCACTAAGAAGAGCCCACTCTCATGTGCGGCGATACTATAGATATGGTTAAACCACTTCTAGAAACTTCCCACATGTTAAGTTACTTTCTATAGATGGCACAATTTGCAAGAAATTGGAGAGTACAAAGTCCCTTGCTAACCACTGCCATCTAATGTGAGCTCTGGTGATCTTCAATTCACCTAACATGGCTGCTTCCATGGTCAGGGATCCGAAATTTGGCATGCATACACAATGCTTTAGATGTTTGGTAGATGTCTTAATGAACAAGGGTGATTCTAGCTAAAAAACTGACCGCATGTGATGATCTAAGCAGATACAGTAGCAGGCACAATAAGATAGAAAACTGTGCTAGGCCTTTTATTCTCAAGACAATAAGAAGATGAATTGCATAAAGCTGGAAAGATTGAGAGCCAAACTACAGAGAAGAAAAAAGGATTCTACTAACGTAAGGAACCATAGCTTTTTTTTGTGTATTTTTAGGACGCTCACCCAGCATATTTCTCAGTGTAACTTCTGAAATGGGGCAGACCCTGGCCAGCCTATGACCAGGCCTTCCAAATTTCGGAAGTTACTTCTCTGGAATTTTTCTTTTCTCATTTTTTCCCTTTCTTTTTCTTTTCTTTTTACTTCTTTTCATTTTTCACCTTGTGAATTGAAGCCAGAAAGAGAGATAGATGCGAAATTCCTGCCTGCACATAATTTGCGATAGTTTCACAAAAGATTTATCAATAGCTCTCAGGACACACTAATTGACCTCTGGCTGTGAGCGGTGTGGAGGAAAGAGAGAGAAGGAAGATTGACGGAATCAACTAAGAGAAGGAAAAAACAGTCAAGAGGGGAAGAAGATAATGAAAGAAAGAAAGAAGGCTTGAGCCTTGAAGCAAGAATGCTTGAAAAGGACAGCCCAACAAAGAAACACAAAGAGCAACAGCCATGTAGAAATGTGTTGAAGCAAATTGAGAAGGGAAGCCTTGGCAAGACTTACCCTCTTCACCCCACCCTTTCTTCTTCTGCTACTGCTTCTTCTTCAACTAAAGAGAATTGAAGAATAGCAACCACATATGTGCAAACTTTCAAGGTTTTCTTGGGACCCAATTGTTTATAGAGAGCGGTGATCCCATACGTTTAGTGTGGTTCCATGATCGCATCTAATTTCGCAGAGCTGAAATGCCAATGATGGAAAAGCAGATTGAGCGCTAATATAGAGAAGCCCCCAAAAGCTTAACGTTTCAAGAAAACCAAGAAGTAGTAAGTTGTAACTAATGTAAGCAAGAGAGATGCAAGCGAGAGAGAGAGAGAGTTTGTTGAGAAGAAAAGGAATTGTAAAACACAACATGCAACCAAAAGAAAATTGGCCATTTCTAAGCAGCACCCAAGTCAGATGAACCCAAGGCAATAGCAGCATGCCCAACAGCAAACAAATCAAAATGTGCAGCAACAAACAAACAGGATGATGATCTTAGCAGCAGCATCATGAAACCCAAACAAGAAAAGCTCGCCACGACAAGAACGTCAGGTGGCCATGAATAATGCGGCAAGAAAAAGCTGAGATAGACAGCAAATAAACCTGCAAGAGCCAATTATGTAATCTAACGGTGCCAAAGAAGGACCTTGTACAAGCCACTTTAAGGCAAAGGAATATGGCGCAAAGAAAATGTTTCTTTCCGCATGTGAAAAGTCTACTTTTAGACCCATCCGGATTTGCAGCTCCTCCCCTCGGCCTACCAGCCTCGGGACGAGATCCTCAAATATCGAAGGGTCTAAAAGTAAACCGTTCTCCTATAGAGATAGAAGTCACAGCAGTGAAAATACTCTCCTTTCTTCCTCAAGAAGCAGCCTTCCGCCAAACAGGTTTGTGCTTCAAGTGTTCTGTCACAACATTTGTTGCAAGTCCCACAGTAGTACCTTTGACTGGAAAGGACTGAATCAGTTAAACATTAGTTCTACAAACGCACACGTTCCAGCAAGATTTGAATTAGGAACGAACCCTAATCAGAGTGATTCAAGACCACAAAGTTAGAGATTTAGAGACCGGAAGCATCAATTGTACTTCCATGCTCAAATAGGGTTCTTTGATAGCTGCAAATTCATCAAGAAAGCTTCCATGTTAAAGTATCTTTGACAGGACACCCTGCAAATCAACCATCGCTTATGCAGAATCATTGTGTGATCAACTTTACTAATTCTCAAATCTGTGTCTGGAGATCTTTCAACAAGTTAAGCTGCACTACCTGCAAGTCTCAACATTTGGGTATTGGCAAGTTACACACATCTGATCATAGAGATCTATGAAATTCCAAAGAAAACTCCACAATAGTCCTTTGTAGGGAACCATATTATGTCAGTTCCAGCAAAATCAAAACAAACAAGACAAGAATGATTGAAGGAAAAACCTTGTGAGTGTACAGACCATCATCTTCAGCATGAATTGTGTCAATACTTCACACTGACTTCATCAGATCCTGCGGCTCAAAATTTTGGGCAAGAAATTATTATACAGAAATCTGTATTGTGAGTTTCTGTCACATTAATTTTGGAAGCAACATCAGGAAGACTCAGTTGTGATGTTAACTATCACTCAAGACACACAAGTGGTCAAGAGACACAACAATAGTATATCCTCATAAAAGCTGCAGCCAAGCTTGTGAGGGCATTGAGCATCAATTCATTTTCACTTGCCATTGTACAAACCAGGATCTAAGTTAGGAAGAATGCAGAATTACTGAACAGAGAACCATAATGAGCTAGATTAGGAGTCACAGGCCTTGTGACAAGGAATAGCAGCTGAGCTGCTTGCTGCTTGTGGATCTTGACTGGCAACCAAATGATTGATACTTACTGATTCTGCATGAGGCTTTGTTCTGTTCTGTTCTGTTTGTTTGGAGATGGAGGTTAACACTCTTTTAGCATTTCTTCAAGTTAATTGGATTTTCTGTCTATTGTATGCATGGGCTGGAGAGTGATAATCCCTTGTTGACTTGAAGCTTGATTTGAAATGCCCTGGAGTTTTTATGAAGCCAATGGATCCTGGTCTTGGTCATTTGAGTACCTTGAGTAGCACACTGGAGTTCAAGAAGTGCATACATGGATAGCAAAGTTACCTCATTGCTTCCACAACCATGAATTCTATGGATCTGCAACGTGCAGCAGGAAGGCTTTGAACTTTGGACATGGAGCCAGAAGATCATGCAAGGTTGGAGCTCTCTTCTGCAACATATGGGGTGAGTAGATGATTCAAGCAAACAACATTTGTTGGAAAAGTGGCCACAATGGTGATTTTGAAATGTTCTTGATCTATTTGTCACCATGGGCTTAATAGTGACATTGCAGATGAGGATGATGACAACAATGTATGTTATTGCTCGAGTGTACAGATATGTTGGATCAACAATATTTGTACTGGCAGCAGTTAGATGATAATTAACTTAGCTACAGGGAGCAATTAGAGTGGCTAACTAGTTGATACCTATATGTTGAGGGACTTCAATGGACAGACTACAAGTTTGTGCTTTGCATGAGCCTGGGAAAGAATGTTGCAAAGATTTTTTGCACAAAATTATGTAGGAATCATGAGTTTTGATTGACAAATAGTTTACCATGATGGAAATTTTGTTTGATAGTTCAAACTTAGTCAGGTGGTGCTTCTTTGATGCTTTTGATACACCTAATGGCATTTGGAAGCAATCCTTAGACATTGTAATGAAAAGGTTGTTTTTCTTCTTTGCTTCGCTTTTGACTATCTATCCTTCAATCATAGTCATCTTGCCATAAGATTCCGTTTTAGTCTAGTCCAAAGGTTATGATGGCATTTTAGGTGTTGCCTCAACTTCTCCCCTTCAACATTATCTTTGATGAAAAGCCAATTGAAGGAAGTTTCGATTATTCCTATTTGTTTTGACATGTTCAAGCTTTAAAGATCTGTTCAAATGTGGTAAATTTTTTGGAATAGGGAACAACGGGGATTTTGAATTACATTCTATCAACCAACATTCTCATGCTTATCGAATAATGGTAACAAAACTAGTTGGTCCCTTCTAGGACTTGAGTGGAGGTAGGCCTAACGCCCAATTGTATGAAGGGTATTCATATTTTTCCCTTTATTTGTTGGGTCATTTTTTAATTCTTTTCTACCAAGTAAATTGGATGTGCAATGCATGGTCATACCCAAGAAGGAACAAAACAAAATTTTGTTATAATTTTTTAAAAATTGATGTTCAATAAATATAATAAACAATGCAAAGTGGGTGAAGGGCATCTCAATTCATATTTTTATAAAAAATCAAAATTCTATAAGGTGTGTAATGATTCTAAAAGTAATGTGTGTTTTAATATTGTGGTTGGTTTTGGAAATTGAAACATTAAAATCCAATTAACACTCATTGCAATTTGGATTGCCTATTATTGATTTTCTTAATTAGATGTGGGTACATCTCATATTAATTCTTAAAAAATCTATACTTTGAAACAATCATGAGCAAATAAAAGTTCAAATGAATTTAAAAAATATCTATATACATGAAGGAAGGTTGTTTGTTTGTTTTGTTCCAATGGTTCATGAATCCAAGGTCATAATCAAACAAGGAAAGTTATTAAATTTTCCATTCAACTAGTCAATTGGGATTTTTGTAAAAAATGACATCTTTAAAATTTTAAAAGTATAATTCAACCTAGGATTTGAACTTAGAAAAATATGCCCAATTTGCGCATTGAGTGGAAAGGAGATTGGTAAAACCAATCAAAAGAATCACACATAGTGCATACTAGATTACAATGATACATGTGTTAGTATTTCAATTTACAACAATGTTCACATTTTACTAAAAACCATGGCAACATAGGTTGTATGTTCGAAGGTTGAAGATTGTTAACAATTTTCAAAAATTTTCAACTTGTGACTTTAAATAGCATTACATACACTAATCCTCATGCAAAAGATTCACGAATATGTATCATCACTTTGAATGATACCGTTGCACCTTGGGATTTGTGCCTTGTAATTGCATAACCTAATATTAAAAGAAATGATGCTTTGTAAAAATGTCCTATTTGTTTTGAATTGATTTTTTCTGAACTATTTGCATGTATCATAATGGATTGAGTGTAACAGAAATGTTACAAACATTATTTTCTAAATCAAACTCCAATTTTGTTACGATTCTAGTGGTTCCATTTGCAGCACCAACTTTTAAATCGATGTTTTCAATCAACATAACCAATGCTCCTAATGCAACATGTTGCATGTGATTGAATCTTTTATTGTTCACCCAAGATTGAATGTGTTCAGCATTCTTTGCATTTGTGAATAACATAGATTTGGTCCATTGGAAATTTCATGTGAAGAATCAAATCATTATAATAATCAATGTCCTTTCAATGTGTGTAAAGTATTGTTGTTTTGTCATCAATGTATTGTTCTACTAGATTACACTATAAGGATTGTTTTAACGTTTGATGGTTTTTTTAATATCACTTTGAGCCATGCCAAAACATGAGGAATTCCTTGTTTATTTTTTGATTTCAGTTTTGTCAATGTCCAAAAGAATTGATCAAACATTGGGTAGAGAGAGTCACACCTTTGTATTGGGGAAATCCAAATAGCAAGGCACTAAATCTTGGCAAACATTAAACATGAATGGCCCATGTGCCATTCACTTCTGAAAAACTTTTCTAAAAATTACCCTTCACATTGAAAGACTAACAACAATTTCAAATGAATTTGTTGCAATACTCTTGTAAGTCTTTGGACAAGTTGTTTGTATAACAAACAAGCTTAAGAACATCGAAATCTCATCCTTTGTCAAAGAATTGTTGTTCCTTTTCACCACTACACTGTGAAAGAAAATGCAAATAAATCCCACCACCTACTGTACTTATGGCAACAAGAAAAAAACAAACCCACCCTGACCACCTACTGTATTTATGACAACAGAAAAAATGGATAGTTATTAAATTCTTTTTATTATCAAAGTAATTAATGACTATCACAATAATTCAAGGGCTGTGAAAGGAAGGTAACAAGAATTTTTTTAATATTATGAAGGTGCTTGGGGTCACATGGTTGTGAAAGGAAGGCAGCAAGAAATTTTTTTTATCATGAAGGTGCTTGTGGCCACGTGGTGCTCTGAATTTTTAGATTATGTTTGGAGCCTTTAGGCATACCTCCATTAAAGAATTTAAACTAACCTTTAAGTCATATTTGAGCAATAAGTTTAGACTTGCATTTTTGTTGAGATGTTAAGACTTCTTGTTTTGAAGTCCAAGACACTTATTTCAATTAGAATGTGATTTTTGGACATTTCAGGAATTGAGTGTAAGAGGTTGGCTATTATTCAAATCATTTTCTAAAAAAAATAACAACTGTGTAAAATGGCCTTGCCTAAAGAGAGTGTAAAGTAAAACATACACTAAAAAGCAAATAGGGAGCATGATGAGATCATAAGAGGACACAAATGCACCCAAGAAAGAACCAAGGAGCACATTGAGGTGGGAAATTGTGTATTTCATGACCAGCTCTTTCATCGGGGTCTTTTTGATATCCACTGAAGATTTTTTATTGGGGGAAGCTAGGGTGGATGGACAACAACAGAATGTTGTCACCTAGTCCCTCCTCTTCTTTAGGCAGCCAGTGGTGTGGCCAAACCACGGTGTCATCGTCGTGCTTAATCCATGGCTCCCTTAGGCCAAATTTAGAAAAGAATATTAACATAAGTTTGTGGTCATGCTTCAAAGGTTTGAAGTTCGGATGAAGATGGAGTTAACACACTACTTACAAGTTAATCCAATTCGACCATATTGCAAAACATAAAATCACACAATTAGATACAACTCCTACAAACTTTAACTATTTTCAGGTATTGTAAAAAAAAAAAATTGACAAAAAAAAATCCCACACTTTCCATCAAATGATTGAAGGTGCAAGTATAATTAAACTTAAAAAAACTTGTACAATTTTTTTTATTTGCATTTAATCTAATGTATGTAAATCCTAAAACAATCTAACCCATCATTTTTCTACTAAAATCTTCAATTTATATTACAAACTGTCATCCTTGTAAACTCCAATCCACATAAATTGCTTGATACATCAATTTTCAATTCTCATTTTTTATGAAGTAACATTTTGTTCTTGAAGTCTCAATTTTGATGGAGCACCATTTTTCTCACCAATTGGCTAATCTAATGCAACAACATTTTGCTCAGTAATTGCCTAATATGATGTAACAACATTTTGTTCAGTAATTGCCTGATTTGATGCACCAACATTTTGCTCAGCAATTGCTTGATTTGATGTAACAACATTTTGCTTGTGAATTTCCAAATCATAACCACTTTTCTTCAATTTCCTTCCTCTAGCCATTACAACTTTCAACATAAAAAAACCCTCCATTTCATTGTTAATTGTCAATTCTAATGAATTAAACCAAAATGACCAAAGGATAAAAAAACCGCCTACTACCATCGCCTTTTTCACAACACCACCGCCATAGAGGAAGGCAACGACATTGTTATTGTCACCTTCTTTGTAGCAAAACCACCAAAAAAAGTGTAGGCCGCCATTTTTTTATAGCAAAGCCATTGAAAAAGGTGACGAAAACTATCGTCTTCTTCTTCTTCACTATAATGGAACCACATAAGAAGATGATAGCTCATTGCTGTCGCCTCCTTTGCTGCAACAAAACCAAAATAGAAGAAGGTGACGGCGACATCGCCTTTTACACTATAACAAAAAAAATTCTTTGCTATAACAAGACCAAAACCGAAGGTAATGGCAGCAATGTTGTCATCGCCTTTTATGCTGCAACAAGAAAAAGAAAAAGGCGACGGCAGCATTGCCACCATCGCCTTCTTTGCTGTAGTAAGACCGAAACAGAAGGTGACGATAGCTTTGCTGTCACTTTCTTTGTTGTAGTAAGACCAAAACCAAAGGCGACGATAGAGTTGCTGCTGTTGCCTTTTACGTTGCAACAAAAAAAAAAAAAAAACTTGTTGTAGCAAAGAAGGTGACGGTAGCTTTGTCGTCGCCTTCTTTGTTGTAGCAAGACCAAAACAAAAGGTGATGGCAATGTTGTTGTCATCACCTTCCGCACTGTAACAAAAAAAAGAAAAGAAGGCTTGCTATAATAAAACCAAAATAGAAGGCGATTGCAACGTTGTTGCCGTTGCCTTTCGCGTTGTAACAAAAAGGAAAAAAAAGAGGGCTTGTAGTAGCAAAACCAAAATAGAAGGCGACTGTAGCGTTGCTGCCATCGCCTTTCGCCCTGCAACAGAAAAAAGAAAAAGGGCTTGCAATAGCAAAACCAAAACAGAAGGTGATGGTAGCGTTGTTGCCGTCACCTTTTGTGCCACAACAAAAAGACAAGAAAAGAAGGCTTGTTGTCGCAAAGAAGGCGATGGCAACTTTGTCATCGCCTTCCTTGTTGCAGCATGACCAAAATAGAAGCAAAGAGAAGGGCTTCAAGGAGGGAGCTTATTTTCAAGCCAAGCTCTTGGTCCTGCCTTGGTTTCGCTTTAGGTGCTCCAAAGTTCTAACAATCAAAGTTCTGACGATGGAGTTCATGGGCTTGCTTCAAGCGCACTATCGTGGTTATGCTCCCATTCCAACCACTCCCGAGCTCTGGTCCTGCTCCAACAGCTCTTGAACTTTGGCGCCACTCTTGAGCTTTGGCGATGGAGTGAGCGCAAAATCAGGGGAG
>Ga0209611_10006450_pt1 | contig 19218 bp, 19 predicted proteins | sample S1TSphgellanicum_3_FD_187693 | JGI IMG/M metagenome (GOLD analysis project Ga0209611, IMG submission 187693) | Host-associated microbial communities from peat moss isolated from Minnesota, USA - S1T2_Fc - Sphagnum magellanicum MG (SPAdes) (version 2) | ecosystem: Host-associated > Plants > Peat... | reverse complement strand
CGGGTTCCTGTATTCGGGTCCGCCGTTTTCCCACTCCTCGAACCAAAGCTCCTCGGTGGAGTAGTACATGCTGCGGGTATCGAAAATGCCGTCGTGGCTCACCAGGCACTTGAACCGGTCCGGCCACTTGCCTGCGATCCAGTTGATCATGTAGCCGCCGTAGGAGCCTCCCAAGGCGCACATGCGGTCGGCGTCGAGCCAGGGATATTGTTTGAGCGCAGCCTCCAGCCCGAGCTTTAGATCCTCGAACGGCTTGCCGCCCCAATCTCCGCTGATCGAGTCGGTAAACGCCTGCCCGTAGCCGGTCGATCCGTGGAAATCGATCATCACCACGCCGAAGCCGGCGCCGGCGAGCGTCTGCGCGTTCCAGCGCCAATGCCAGACGTTCGCGAGACTCCCCTGTGGGCCGCCATGGACCACGAGCGCCACGGGATATTTCTGGTCGCGCTTGAAATCGGGCGGCTTGACGACGTATCCAAAGACGTTCTCATCGTTCGAACCGGCGAAGCTGAACTGGTCATAGTCGCCCAACTTGCGCGCCGCGAGGGCAGCCTCGTTCACGTGCGTGAGCCGCACCGGAGTGCCGCCGGCGAATCCCACGGTGTAAAGATCGGCGGGGCTCGCGAGGTTGCTGTAGGCATAGAAAATCTTATTGGCGCCAACGCTGAACCCTTCGACTTCACCCGCGGCGGTGATCGCGGAGGCTCTGCCGCTCGCCGCGTCGATGGCCCACAAGGGGTGCTGGCCGAGATGATCGGTGGTGGCAAAGATCGTCTTGCCGTCGTGAGCCCACTCGAAGCCGCTGATCGATCGATCCCAATTCTGGGTGAGCGGCCGTTTGACGCCGGATTTCAAATCCAGCAGCACCAAATGAAAACGATCGGCTTCGAATCCCGGCCGGTCCATCGCCAGATACGCGAGTTGGGTGCCGTCGGGCGAAAATGCGGGCTGCCCGTCCCACGCGGGATTGTCGGCGGTCAGATTGCGGGGCGCACCCGTGCCGTCGGCCGCCGCCTCGTAGATGTCAAAGTTGGTCGACCACGCCTCACCGGTGGTCGCGCGCACCGAGAAAGCCACTTCGGCGCCGTCCGGACTGAACGCATAATCTTCCCGGCCGCCGAAGGGTTTGCCGGGCACATCGCCGATGCCGTGCGTGATGTTCACCGGGGCGCCGCGCGCCACATCATCGAGCGACATCGAGAAAAGCTGTGATCGGCGGCCGTCAGCCCATGTGTCCCAGTGGCGCACGAACAGGTGGTCGTACAGCACGCCGGTGGCCTTGGCGTGCGCCGCGGCATCGAGACGCTGCTTGGTGCAGGCGAGGTCCGCGCAATCGAGGTACACCTCAACGCTCACCAGGATGCGGTCGCCCTTGGGTGATACGCGAAAGCTGCCGACGTCGAGCGGCAAATTGGTAACCTCCAACGCGTCGGCGCCCGGCGCATCGATACTTTCGGCCGCCGAGCGCGCCGCTGCCGAGCGTGCCGCCCCGGAGCGTGCCGCCCCCGAACGTGTCGCTGCGGAGCCCGGCTCGGCACCGGCGCCGACCCGCCATACTTGCGTGGAACCGCTGCGATCCGACAGAAAATAAATAAAACGTCCGTCCGCGCTCCATTCAGCGGAGTTGGAGTTGGACGCGGTGTCGGTGAGGCGCACCGCCGGCACGCCGCGCTTGCCGGCGCGCGCGCTGCTGTCGAGCAGCCAGATCGCCGTGCGCCCCTTGTTGGCGTCCATGTCGGTGGTGCGCACCGTGTAGGCCACGTGTCTGCCGTCGGGAGAAGCGGCGACTTCCGAAATCCGCTCCAATCGCACCAAGTCTTGCACGGTGAAGGGCGGTAAGGCGGCTGGAGCCGGCCGGGCAGCCGCCGTCGCGACGGCATGCCCAGCGAGCATAACAACGGCGAGCATGTACCTATTGGTGAACGTTGCGATTGCCATCAGGTCTTGTCGTCGATCACGATATTGGTTCGCATCGTATGTTTCCTAGTATTTCATATACAAACTCACGGGTCGAATCACGGCCATTTCGCTCAAGAACGCGGCAAAATCTCCGCGCCCGTCAAACCGAGGTGATGGTCCGTGCTCCAAACCGTCTTGATTTTGTGCTGTTCTATCCAATCCAGTGAGGCCGCATCCACATAGGTCAGCTTGGTACCGCGGAAGCGATCGAGAACGCGCAATGTCCTCTGGTGATCTTCAAGCGTTGCGCTGAGAATGCGAAGCCCGGTCAAAGCTCCCACAAAAGCCCTGAATTGCCTGGCTGCTTCCTCTCCCTGAGCGTGTAGAAACCAGCTATAGGACTCGGAGATCACCAACAGCGAGGTCATCCAGCGAGTGCTTTCACGCCCGAAAAGTTCGGCGGCCTGGCCATGCAGACGGTCGCGACGTGTCAGAGCGGCAATAAAAATGCCGGAATCAAGGTAGGTTGCGCCGCTCAGGGAGCGCCCCGCTGAGCTGACGGAGCGGCGCATCGGGCTCACGGGGCGTCGCGTCCATAGACGACATCATCCACCGTGGCGCTGTCATTCGTATTGCCTTCGATCACACCTATGTATTTCATCCAGGGCTGAGCAGCGTCGTCGCGCCCCACGACCTCGGCGACACTGCGCCGGCATAATTCAGCCAATGAAACACCCTGGCGTTTGGCCGCGCGCCTGGCCCGCTTGTAGAGCGCCTCGTCAAAGGAAATCTGAGTGCGAATCATATGTTATCACTCCGTCCCGCGATGATAACACAGCCGCGAACGAGTACTCGACACCGCCATCCGCTCGGGTCTTGCGAAATGGACGGTGCCGCGAATCCTTCTCTTGCCCGCCGACCGTGCGTTGCTTATTGTCGTCTTGCTGCCCCCGATCGCAGCCTGAAACAGGCGCCCCGTGACCGACCCCTTGGTCTTGAGCTTCGATTTGGACGACACCCTCTGGCCGGTGGGCCCGGTGATCGCCGCCGCCGAGGACGCGTTGCTGGCCTGGCTGCGGGCGCATCATCCAGAAACCGTGAACGCCCACGACATGGAATCGTTGCGCGCGCTACGCGCGGCGGTGACCCACCGGTATCCTGAGCGCGGCCACGACCTCACCTTTCTGCGCCATCGCGCGCTCAAGGATCTGTTCCTCGCCGCGGGCCGCACCGACGCGGTCGCGGAGGCGCGCGCCGATGAGGGCCTCGAAGTGTTCTTGGGGCAGCGCAACCGGGTGCAGTTCTATGCGGACGTGCGGCCCGAATTGACGCGGCTGCGGTTGCGTTACCGCCTGTTCGCGCTCAGCAACGGCAACGCCGACCTCGCCCGCTGCGGCATCGCCGACCTCTTCGACGGACACATCACCGCGGGCGCCGCGGGCGCGGCCAAGCCGGATGCGCGGATATTCGCGGCACTGGTCGCGAAGGCCCGAGTCCCCGCCTCGCAGGTGCTGCACATCGGCGATGATCCGCTCGCGGATGTGGTCGGCGCGACCGGCGCCGGGATGCAAGCGGTGTGGCTCAATCGAGATGCCAAGCGCTGGCCGGAGAGCTTGGCGCCGCCGGCGCGCACCATATCGACGCTTGCGGAAATTTCTTAGCACCAAGGCGAAGCACGCGCGTTGGCAGCCTACGCCGCCGATTGCTGATGACAAAAAAAGCCTGAAGATATAAGCATTTTCTGACACCAGTTCGCGTTTCTTGACTTCACTTGTGCCTCAACGTGACGATAGGATGGAGTCAGCTCTCAAAAGGATGTCAAGCATGCAAGCAATGTCTGCGGGATCTCTGGTAGCGGTGAGTTCGTTGCGCGAATTTTTTCGTGACGCGTTTCACGCCGCGAGCGAGCATCAGCAACTCGACATCGACGAACAGGCCGAGGCCTACGTCGTGAATCTGCTCACCATGTTTTCCCGGGCGGACGCGCTCTATGAGAAAACGCCGGAGGGTCTGCGCATCAGGCCGCTCGCTCACATGCTCGCCGACGCACTCGATGCGCCGAGCGCCGTCGCCCGGCAACGCGCGCTGCAGCGCTTGGGCGACGTCTCCCTGTTCATCGCGGGATTCTTCGCGCGCAGCTTCGCGCGCAAATTGATCGACATCGACTATCACATCGCGATGGGCGGGAATGCCTACAGTTCCCTCGCGGACACCATGCCGCGCTCGGGCTCGGGTCGCAGCACCGCGGCCGTGTACGCCGAGCTCGCGCGCAAGTTCCAGCGCCTGGTGGATGCGCTCAACGAAGTGAGCGAGATGTCCTACCGCCACACGGACGCCGATATCTTGCGGCTGTACGAAATTTGGATGAAGACCGGCAGCGCGCGGGCCCATTCGCTGCTGCGCAGCCTCGGCGTACAACCGGTGGCGGCCGCGGGCGGGGCGCGCCGCGAGCACTGACGGCCAATGGTTCTGCGCGGACTGCAATCCCTGCTCGAGCGTCTCTACGACGTCGAATCAGACTACGACGTTTACGACTTCCTGGTCACCGACCGCAGCGCCTTGGGCTGCGCCACGCCCGACAACGACACGCGCGCATCGGAGGAGGAGCTGTTGCTGGCGGAAACGCCGGACGGCGCCGGGGTCGCGCTGTACTTGGACCCGCGCGTGCTTGGGCGACTGGAGGGCGCGGATCCGGTCGGGGCGTTGACCGAGGATAATCTTGCCGACTACTGCACGGCGCTCGAGGGTGTCAGCCATTTCGTCTACTCGACCTGGCGGCTCGACCGTGATTCGCCGGTGTCGCTGCTCGAGCTCGAGACGCAAGCCGAGGTCGACAAGTATGCGGTGACGGTGTTTTTGTTGGCGGATCAGCGGGGCGGCGGATTCCCGGCCCAGGTGCACGCGCGGCTGTTCGATCGGGTGAGCTTCGATGCGCGGCTCATGCCCGATCAGTACGCTCGCTATCGTACGGCGCACCGCTCGGCCGCCCACTATTGCCGTCGATTGGAGCGGCGTTTCGTGAACCGGGGCGAGGCGCAGGTCGAGGCGCTGGTGCGCGAGCTGCGGCGCTTTTATCGGCTGGGATCGACGGCGAAGATGCGCCACGCGTTGGCGTGACTACTTTTTATCCTTTCCGTCCTCTTTTCCGTCTTCGTCCTTGTTGACGATCGCCTGCTTCTTCAACTTGAGCCACTCGCTCAACTTGCGCAAATCCTTCCTGCGCGACGCAGAGCCGCTCTTGGCGAGCTTACCGCTGTCATACGGGTTGTAGCCCTTCTTGGTGCCCAAGGGATTGGCCTTGACCCCGTCGAACGGTGTCGGGGCGTCATCGGCGAGAGACAGCGCGGGGGTGAGCTTCTGCAGCCGCTCGTTGGTGACTTCTTTGCCGAAGGCGCCGGTGGCGATCGACCATTCCCACACCGCGTTGCCGCGATCGTCGAATTTGACCCGGCCGGTGGAGTTGCGCGCGACTTTGGGCCCCACCAGCGGCACGCCATTGGGGTCCTCGGCCGCGGGTTCGGCATCAGGCTTGCGAGTGGGTTTTGCGTTATCTCCGTTCACACTCCCTTTTTAGGTTATGCCAAAGTTTAGTCAACCGACGAAGGTGGAAAGCTGGCGAACCGTCACAGTTGTAAGTGATATTGTGCGCGCCACAACGCCATGGCGGTTTTCCCGTCATTCCATTCGCCGCACTGCACCTTGGCCGCGGCGTCGCCGAACGGCACCCAGTCGATTTCCAGCTCCTCGTCCGAGTCCGGTGTCGGCGGCCCGACGGAGAGGTCCCTTGCGAGGTACAAGTGGATCACCTCGGTGAATATGCCCGGCGCGGGTAGATATTGGCCGAGCGGCGTCCAGCGCTGCGCGGTGACGCCGGTCTCCTCGGCGAGCTCGCGCACGGCGCAGATCTGCGGCGCCTCGCCGGCATCGAGCTTGCCCGCGGGAATCTCCCAGAGAAAATCCAAAATGCCGTGCCGATACTGGCGCACCACGCAGACGCGGCCTGCGCCATCGACGGCCACCACCGCGGCGGCGCCGGGATGGCGCACATAGTCCAGGTCGTACTCGCGGCCGTTCGCGTAGCGCAGGCGCTCGGTGGAGACCTGGATGATGCGGCCGCTAAACACGGGGTGGCTCGCGATCGGCGTGGGTTTTCGCATAACTTATTCTCAACTCCTGTGAAATGGCTCCTCGCGCGCTCCAGGCCAAATCGGCGATCCTGGGCCGATCTCAAGCATATTGCATCGCGATCTGGATATACGTACAGTCTCGGTATGGTTAACTTATGATGAAAGCCAAACCCAGCGCCTTCGATTCGCTCAACCCGTCGCAGCGCCGGGCCGCCACCTTCGGCACGCCGGTTCAGGACAAGGGCGTGAATGCCGGCCCGCTCCTGATCCTCGCCGGCGCCGGCACGGGCAAGACCAATACCCTGGCGCATCGTACCGCGCATCTGGTGCTGAACGGCGTCGATCCGGCGCGAATCCTGATGCTGACCTTCACGCGCCGTGCCGCCCAGGAAATGATCCGGCGCACGCAGACCATCGTCGCCGAAGTGATGGCGGACCGCGGCAAGGCGGGCGATCGCAGCGTGGTGTCCCGATTGCTCTGGTCGGGGACGTTCCACTCGGTGGGCAACCGCATCCTGCGCCTGTACGCCAAGCATTTGGGCCTCGACCCGAATTTCACGGTGTTGGACCGCGCTGATGCGGCGGACTTGATGGACGTCGCACGCCATGAATTGGGATTCTCCGCCAAGGACAAGCGCTTTCCGCGCAAGGACGCCTGTCTGGCGATCTATTCGTACCGGGTGAACACGCGCCTCACGCTCAAACAAACCCTCGAGGAGCAATTTCCGTGGTGCCGCGAGTGGGAGGCGGATCTCACGCGTCTGTACCGCGACTATGTCGGCCGCAAACAAAAGAACCGGGTGCTGGATTTCGACGACCTGTTGCTCTACTGGCACGTGATGATGCAGAACGCGCCGCTCGCGCAGAGTTTGTCGAAGAACTTCGATCATGTGCTGGTCGATGAATACCAGGACACGAGCGCCCTGCAGGGCGAGGTGATCCATGCGCTCAAACCCGACGGCAAAGGGGTGACGGTGGTCGGCGACGATGCGCAGGCCATCTACTCGTTCCGCGCGGCGGCGGTGGAGAACATCTTGGGCTTTGCCGAGCGCTTCAGCCCGAAGGCCGATATGGTGGTGCTGGCGCAAAATTATCGATCCACGCAGCCGATCCTCGATTCGGCGAATGCGCTGATGGCGGACGGCGCGCGCCAGCATCGCAAGACCTTGCTGGGCACGCGGCAGTCGACCACCAAGCCGTTCTATGTCGCCATGGACGACGCACAGGCGCAAGCCGAGTACATCGCCGGCAAGATTTTACAGACCCGCGAAATCGGCGGCTCGTTGAAGCGCCACGCGATCCTGTTCCGCAGTTCGCATCACAGCGATGTGCTCGAAGTCGAGTTCACCAAGCGCAACATTCCTTTCGTGAAGTACGGCGGACTCAAGTTCCTGGAGGCGGCGCACGTCAAGGACCTGATGTCGATCCTGCGCTGGGCGGACAATCCGCGAAATGCCGTGGCGGGCTTTCGGGTGCTGAAGCTCGTGCCGGGGTTCGGCCCGGGGACCGCGAAACAGGCGCTCGATCATTTCGAAGCGCAGAGCTTCAACGTGAAGAGTCTGGCGGCGTTCGAGGCGCCTCAGGCCGTCAAAATGGAGTGGAAGAGATTCTGCGCGTTGATCGAGAAGCTTGCCGATCCCGCCACGCCCTGGCCGGGCCAGGTGGGGCTGGTGCGCGAGTGGTACAAGCCACAGCTCGAACGAATCTATGAATCCGCCTGGACCCGCATGGGGGACATCGAGCAACTGGAACAGCTGTCGACCCAGCATGCGAGCCGCGAACGGTTCTTGACCGAATTGACCTTGGATCCGCCCGTCGTGACCAGCGACCAATCCGGCGCCGCCTCCAAGGACGAGGATTATGTCATATTGTCCACGATCCATTCGGCCAAGGGCCAGGAATGGGACTTCGTGTACGTGCTCAATGTCTCCGACGGGAATTTCCCCTCCGAATTCTCGACCGGCAAGCCGGAGATGATCGAAGAGGAGCGGCGGCTGTTATATGTCGCGATGACACGGGCGCGCAATGAACTGCATCTGTGCGCGCCGCTCAAGTTTGCGGTGACTCAACAACCAAAGGACGGCGATGCGCATGTGTACGGCGCCAAGAGCCGGTTCATGACCGACAAGGTGCTCGATTGCTTCGAGCGGATTTCGCTGCGCAATATCCGCGCCGTGGAGAGCTTGCGGGAAGCCGAGGCGGCGACCGTCGATGTGGTCGCACAGCTCAAAGAAATGTGGTGAGCACGCACGCTTCGGACCGTCCGCTCCAGGTCACGCGCGTATCCTTAAAGTCCGCCCCTAGCTGTCACTAATCCAGGGGCCGAATCGAATCGACTACCAGCGGCGTGGACCGCCGCCGCCGCCCCCGCCACCGCCGCCTGATGGCTTGGACCGTGGGGCCCTCTCCTGGGCTTCATTCACCCGCAGCGGCCTGCCACCCATCTGGAATCCGTTCGTCTGTTGAATCGCGTTTTGTGCTTCGCCCGACGCCATGTCGACGAACGCGAATCCGCGGGGACGCCCGGTCTCGCGATCATTGATGAGCTTGACGCTTTCGACTTTGCCGTGTCGCTCGAACAGCGCGCGCACTTCGTCTTCTGTGGCGGTGAATGGCAGGTTGCCAACGTAGATCGTCGTCATTCAACTAATCTCACTAACAGTGTTTTCAATCCTCAGACACCGCCACACTGGCCGTCGCACTGGCCGTCGCGCCGAAGCCTGCACCCTCGGTCGTTTTACAGGACGACCTTACGCACGATGCTACGCCAGGGGAATATTGTTGGCAAACGCAAGATCATTGCCGGATTTGCCGGATAAATCGGCCTTTACGCGACGTATCGAGCTTGCCCGGGGGCAAGCGCCCTCACTCGACTTCGAGGTACGCGTAGCCGTTCAATTCGTGTTCATAAAAGCGCTTCACCGCCTGCGCCTCGCTCAAGGTCATGCGGCCCTCCTTGACGGCTCGCTCGCAGTCGCGCGCGATCGCCGGATACAGCTCATCCGTGTCGTACTCCATGTACTCGAGCACTTTGTTGGTGGTATCGCCCTTGACGATTTCCGCGATTCCCCAGCCGCCTCCCTCCTCCAGCCGGATGTGCACGACATGGGTGTCGCCGAACAAGTTATGCAGGTCGCCCAGGGTCTCCTGGTAGGCGCCCACCAGGAAGGCGGCCAGGTAATAGGGCTCACCCGGGCTGACCTCGTGCACTTCGAGCGTGCGCTTGGTTTCCCGCGGGCTCACGAACCGGTCGATCTTGCCGTCCGAATCGCAGGTGATGTCGGCGAGCACCGCCTTGCGCGTCGGTTTCTCGCCCAATCGTTGAATGGGCATGATGGGGAACAGCTGGCCGATGGCCCAGCTGTCGGGCAATGATTGGAACACCGAGAAGTTGCAGAACAAAATATCGCTCAAGGTGTCTTCGAGATTTTCCAGCTCTTCCGGGACGCGATCGAGTTTGCGGCAGTAGTCGCGGATCCTGGTACAGGTGGCCCAGTAGAGTTTCTCGGCCAGTGCGCGAAATTCGAGGCTCAGATACCCCAGGTTGAACATCTGCAGCGCCTGTTCGCGTGCCTGCAGCGCGTCGTGATAGCACTCCACCAGGCGGCGTTCGTTCACCGACCGGTAGCTATCGAACAGGTCGCGGACCGGCTGGGGCACGTCCTCCTTGCCGTGGTAATCCTCATCGACGCGCCCCGTCACCTTGAATTGATCCAGCTTGGAGGAACCCAAGGTGTCGAACACCAGCAGGCTGTGATGGGCGGCGATGGCGCGCCCGGACTCGCTCACGATCATCGGATGCGGCACGTCGCGCGCGTCGCAGACGCTCTTGATGCGGTACACGACGTCGCTCGCGTACTCATTCAGCGTGTAGTTCATCGAGGATTCGTAGTTGGTGCCGCTACCGTCGTAGTCGACCCCCAAACCGCCGCCGATGTCGATGTACTGCAGGCCGGCGCCCATGATCTTGAGCTCCGCATAGACATGCGCGAGTTCGTTGATGGCGTCCTTCACGCGGCGGATGTCCTGCAGCTGGCTGCCCGGGTGGCAGTGCACGAGCTGCAGGCAGTCGAGCATGCCGCGCTCCTTCAGCAGCGCGTACAGATCGAGGATCTCGCTGATGAACAGCCCGAATTTGGACTTCTCGCCGGCGGATTCGCGCCAGCGGCCGGCCCCTTCGCTCGCGAGTTTCACGCGCACGCCGATCTTCGGCCGCACGCCGTACGCATCCGCATGCTTCAGGATCAGGTGGATCTCTTCGTAATTCTCGACCACCGGGATGATGGTGCGGCCGAGCTTCGTGGCGAGAATGACCGCCTCGATATAGGTGTCGTCCTTGAAGCCGTTGCACACGATGAGGCGGTCCGGCGCATCTTCGGTGATCGACATCACCGCCAGCAGTTCCGGTTTGGAGCCGACCTCGAGTCCGAAGCCGAACTCCTTGCCGTAACGGTAGACCTCTTCGACCACCAGGCGCTGTTGATTGACCTTGATCGGGAACACCGCAGCGTAGCGGTTCTTGTAGCTGTTCTCGGCGATCGCCGTGCCGAAGGCCTCGGCGAGGTGGCGCAGGCGGTGCGCGAGAATGTCGGAAAAGCGGATCACCACCGGCGTGTGCAGGTCGCGCGCCTTAAGACCCTGGACGACCTCGCACAGGTCGATCTCGCAGGCCGGGTCCATGCTCGGCCGCACCACCACGTGGCCCGCCTCGTTGATCGAGAAGTAGCCTTTGCCCCACGCCTCGACCTGGTACAGATCGAGCGACTCGGCGATTTTCCAGCCGTTCAGCGGGAGCATTTTGGCGAGCGTATTCATAAGGGGCGCACCATAACAAATTGCGGCGGCATGTAAATGACGAAGCCGTCGCGAATTGGGGCGGCGCAGAGGCTGACACCCACTCAACGTTGACTATGAACCGCCACAATCTGTGGGGGAGCCTGCAGCCTGACGCCAACGGGGGAGGCAGTTGTCGTCAGGCTGCAGGCTCCCCCACACGCTGTGGCGGTCCATCATCGACGTGAGGGGTGGCAGACTCGCGCCACTTGATGTGAGGGCAGAACTACCTACGAGTGATGGGGCGGGCGGGGTCGCGGATCCATTCGCTCCAGGAGCCGGCGTAGAGTTTGGCGCCGGAGAGACCGGCGACTTCGAGGGCGAGCAGGTTGTGACAGGCGGTGACGCCGGAACCGCACATGGCGATGAGGTGGCGCGGATCGCGGCCGGCGATACGGTCGAGCCAGCGGGCCTTCAACAGGGCTGGGGATAGAAATCGGCCGTCGACGTCGAGATTGGTGGTGAAGGGATGATTCACGGCGCCGGGTATGTGGCCGGCCACGGGGTCGATGGGCTCGACCGTGCCGGCGTAGCGTTCGGCGGCGCGTGCATCGACCAAGAGGGTGGCGGGATCTTGCAAGGCATTGGCGACGTCGGCGGCGGTGAATACCATGCTGGGATCGGGGCGCGGCGAGACATCGGAGCGCGACGGCAACTGGGCGCGCGGCGAGAATTGGGCGGCGGCCGGTGCGGCCTCGCCCGATTCGAGGGTGCCGCCCGCCGCGATCCACGCCTTGATGCCGCCGTTGAGCACGGCGACCTTGGGGTGTCCCAGCCAGCGAAGCAGCCACCAGAGGCGCGCCGCAAAGGATCCGTTGGCCTCATCGTAGGCGACGACTTGCGTGTCATTGCCGACGCCGAGTTCGCCCAAGCGTTTGGCGAAGACCTCGGGCGCCGGCAGGGGATGGCGGCCACTCGTCGGGGTGATGGGCGCCGACAGGTCGCGATTGAGGTCGGCGTAACGCGCGCCGGGGATGTGGCCGGCGAGGTAGGCGCGGAGTCCGGCCTCGGGATTCATGAGATCGAAACGGCAGTCTATGACGGCGAAATCGCGCGATCCCTGCAATTCGCGCAGCGAGTCGACCTCGATCAGGGTTTGAAATTCCACGACTCGAGCTTAGCGCGAAGCCGGCGCGATCGCATCTTGGGGCGACAGCCGCATCACCGGCGCGGCCCATCGCCGTACTGGGCCGTTACCTGAGCGGCTGCAGCGGTATCCGCAAGAATGGTTGCAATCTCATCCGCTACAATTGGATCAATGGCACTCACTCTTTACTGGGGCAGCGGTAGTCCGTTTTCTTGGCGGGTACTGCTCGCGCTCGAGCACAAGGGATTGCCGTACGAGTCCCAGCTGCTGCACTTCGACAAGCAGGAGCAGCAGTCGCCGCACATGCTGAAGCTCAATCCGCGCGGCCGCGTGCCGGTGCTGAAGGATGGCGATTACGTGGTGTTCGAGTCGGTCGCGGTGCTCTATTACCTCGACGTGAAGTATCCGCAGGCGCCGATTTTCGGCGCGAATCCCGAGGAGGCGGGGGTGATCATGCGCGTCATCTGTGAATTCCAGGCGTACGCCGAACCGTCGCTGCTGCGGATCACCAATGCGATCTTCGCCGGCGAGGTCGCCGATGACATCGATGCACTCACCGATGCCATGCACGTGGTGGCGCGCGAGGCGCGCACGATTGAAGGACGATTGAGCAAGGAGCACTGGATCGTCGGCGCGAGCTACTCGGCCACCGACATGGTGATCTTTCCGTGGATTCAGGTGTTGCGGCGCGCGTTGGACCGGCCCGCCGCGGCGGCGCTCGGCGCGCGCTTCCTGCCGATGGAGCGTAACTACCCGGCGCTCGCCCGCTGGATTCACCGCATCGAGGCTCTTCCAGGCTATCAGCGCACCTACCCGCCTGGCTGGTAGTTTGCCTGGCGCTACGCGCCAATTCGCGGCTTTTTCTTCTATCGCGCGTCCCGCGCGCCTCCAGGTCGGGGTCGCTTCGACCCCGTTGAATTCGCGCGTCAGCGCTGAAAACTTGAGCATTTTGCGTGCCGCCAGGTAGGCTGGCAGCGTCCGCCCACCGGGCGTCACCTTTAAAGAATCAACCACGGCGAGAGGCAAACAGAATGGGGAACAGATTATGAGCGAACATGAAGTGCATGTGAAATTCGCGGGCAAGATCGTATTTGTCGGATTCGGCAGCATCGGACAGGGTGTCTTGCCACTGATCTTGCGTCACATCGGCACTTCATCCGAGCGCATCACCATCGTCACCGCGGAGAACAGCGGGCGCAGCGAAGCCGAAAAATTCGGCGCGACCTTCGTCAAGACCGCGTTGACGCGGGAGAACTACCGGCAGGTGCTCGAACCGCTGGTCGGGCCCGGCGATTTCCTGTTGAATCTATCCGTCGATGTGTCGAGCGTCGCGCTCGTGCAACTCGCGCGCGAACGCGGCGCGCTGTATCTCGATACCTGCATCGAGCCATGGGCCGGGGGCTATGTGGACCCGAAGGCCACCGTGGACTCGCGCAGCAATTACACCATGCGCCTGGAGGCGCTGGCCCTGCGCACCGGCAAGCCGGCGCCGACGGCGGTGCTCACCCACGGCGCCAACCCGGGTTTGGTCTCGCACCTGGTCAAGCAGGCGCTGCTCAACATTGCCGCGGATACCGGCGTCGACACCGCGACCCCGAGCGACCGGGAGGGCTGGGCGAAGCTCGCGCAGACGCTCGGCATCAAGGTGATTCATATCGCGGAACGCGATTCGCAGGTCGCCAATGTGCCGAAGGAGCCGAACGAATTCGTCAATACCTGGTCGGTGGACGGCTTCGTGAGCGAAGGGGCGCAGCCCGCGGAGCTCGGTTGGGGTACGCACGAAAAGCACTTTCCCGCGGACGGCGGACGGCACACCGTGGGCTCACGGTGTGCGATCTACTTGAACCGTCCCGGCGCGAGTACCCGGGTGCGCACCTGGACGCCGCAGGCGGGACACTTTCACGGATTTCTGATCACGCACTCGGAAGCCATCTCGCTGGCGGATTACTACACGGTGATGGACGGCGACCGGGTGGTTTACCGGCCGACCAGCCACTATGCCTATCATCCGAGCGACGACGCGGTGCTGTCGGTACACGAGTTCGCCGGCAACAACTGGCACCTGCAGGACCACAAACGCATCATGCTGAACGAGATCATCAAGGGCGTCGATGAACTCGGCGTGCTCCTCGCCGGCCACGGGAAAAATGCCTATTGGTACGGCTCGCAGCTATCCATCGCGGAGGCGCGGGCACTGGCGCCCTACAACAGCGCCACCAGCCTGCAAGTCACCACGGCGGCGCTTTCCGGGATGATCTGGGCGATGGAGAATCCCAATCGCGGCATCGTCGAACCGGACGACATGGACTTCAAGCGCCCGCTCGAGATCTGCATGCCGTATCTGGGTCGGGTGGTCGGCAAGTACACCGACTGGACCCCGCTGTATCAGCGCGGCGAGCTGTTTGCCGAGGATCTCGACACGGATGATCCCTGGCAGTTCAAGAACGTCCGGGTGGTTTGAGTCCGTAGCTGATCGCGACGATGTGAAACACCGTGTCCCCGGCCGGCAGGGACACGGTCACTTCGTCATCGAGGCGTTTCCCGAACAGTCCGCGGCCCAAGGGCGAGTCCATGCTGATGTAGTCTTCGGCCATGTCGAATTCGTCCGGCCCGACCAATCGATACCAGCGCGCGACCGCGTCCCCGCCGGCGTCGCTTTCGACCTGTACCCAGGCGCCGAAGTAGACCCGCGCCGGATCGCGCCGGCCGGCACCGGCCTCGGTGTCGACGATGGTCATCCCTTCCAGACGCTGGCGTAAGAACCGGACGCGTCGATCGATTTCGTGGAGGCGCTTCTTGCCGTAGGTGTACTCGGCGTTCTCGGAACGATCGCCCTGAGCCGCGGCCTCGGACACGGCGAGAGTCACGCGCGGGCGCTCTTCATGCCACAGCAGATCGAGTTCTTCGCGCAGCCGCTTCGCCCCTTCGGGGGTGATGTATTTCGAGCCGGGGGCGGTGGGCGGGCGATAGCGTGACACGGTGCAATAATCTCAAGCGTCCTTGCAAGGACGTGAACTATGTTCGCGGATGATTGCGTTTGATTGAGCGGTCGTTCACAGATTGCCGGCGTCACGAATCTTAAGCTCTGTACCCATGAGCCTCAAGTACTACACCCACTTCATAGCGCAATCCGAAGGCGCGATCGAGTACAGCGAGTATCGAGGCGTGGTGGAATTGCTCGGGCAGTCGAGCGTGCAAGGCGATCGCGAAATCGCGCGCATGCTGGCACGCAGTTTCGACCTCGATGAAACCGACATCCAGGTTTTGCAATGGGATCATCTGCACTGACCCCTTGACGCCATTTTAGATCCCCTAGCGGGCTTTACTTCCCTTCATTGAAGTCCGCATCTCCGCCCCGAGCTCATCCCTCGGGGCTTTTTTTACCACGGTGCTAAACTTGCCTTCCAAGCCCCCAGACCCCGAGGGGCAGGAGGGATTTCATGCGTAAATTGGTTTTTGGCCTTGCCGCGTCCGCCTGCATGCTGCTGTCGGGTTGCGGATACAACGCGATTCAGACGCAGGATGAGCAGATCAAGTCCGCCTGGTCCGAGGTCTTGAACCAGTATCAACGCCGGGCGGACCTCATTCCCAACCTCGTCAACACCGTCAAGGGCTACGCGGCGCAGGAGAGCTCGGTGCTGTTGGGAGTGACCGAGGCGCGGGCCAAAGTCGGTTCGATCCAGGCGACGCCCGAATTGGTCAACGATCCGGCGGCGTTTGCCAAGTTTCAAGCGGCTCAAGGGGAGCTCACGAGCGCCCTGTCGCGGCTCCTGGTGGTGACCGAAAATTATCCGCAATTGAAATCCGATCAGAATTTTCGCGACCTGCAGGCGCAGCTCGAGGGCACGGAGAACCGCATCACGGTGGCGCGCAACCGCTACATCCAAGCGGTGCAGGACTACAACGTGACGGTGCGATCATTCCCCGGGAATTTGACCGCCATGGCCTTCGGCTACAAGCCGAAACCGAATTTCGCGGTGGAGAACGAAGCGGTGATTTCCAAACCGCCGACGGTGGATTTCGGCGCGACGGCGGCGCCGACTGCACCAGCACCCGCCGCGACGCATTAGTCAGACAGACTCCTGGTCCGCGCCGGCGATTCTCGCGTGACGTTTACTTACCGAGCGGGCCCTGGCGCGGCTGGGTTGGCCCTGTTGCTGGCGGCGCTCGGGGTGCACGCCCAAGTGGCCGTGCCGCCGCTCAGCGCGCGCGTCACGGACCTCACCGGTACTTTGTCGGGCGGAGCGGTGGCGCGGATCGAGAGCAAGCTGGCGGATTTCGAGGCCAAGAAGGGCAGTCAGATCGCGGTGCTGGTCGTGCCGACCACTTCGCCTGAGGACATCGAGCAGTACGGCATCCGGGTCGAGGATGCCTGGAAGCTCGGACGCAAGGGCGTGGACGACGGTGCCTATTTGATCGTGGCCAAGGCCGATCGGCGGGTGCGCATCGAGGTGGGCTACGGCTTGGAAGGTGTGCTGTCGGATGCCGTCTCGAACCGCATCATCGATGAGACGATCACCCCGCATTTCAAAACGGGCGACTTCGACGGCGGCGTCGAAGCCGGCGTCGATAAGATGATTTCCGTGGTCAACGGGGAGCCTTTGCCGCCACCTGACGTCAAATGGGAACACCGCAATGGCGTGAGCCATCTGCTGCCCATCCTGCTGCTGGTGGTGTTCGTCGCGAGCGGCGTATTGCGCGCGCTGTTCGGCAGACTCATCGGGTCGGTGGCCACGGGGGGCCTCGCGGGCGGCATCGCCTGGCTGCTGAGTCACTTGCTGCCCATCGGTTTGGGCGCCGGCATCGTCGCCTTCCTGTTTGCGATGCTGGCCGGATCGACTTCGCGGGGCTGGTCGGCCGGCAGCGGCTGGGGCGGATTCGGCGGCGGCTTTGGGGGTGGCGGCGGTGGCGGCGGGGGTGGCGGTGGATTCAGCGGTGGCGGCGGCGGCGGAGGGGGCGGCGGCGCCTCGGGGAGTTGGTGATGCCGATCGGACGCCTACTGCGGCATGCGGCGGCCACGCAATGGCGCACGCGCAGGCTGTTTCCGCCGACAACCTTGGATGCCATCGAGCAGGCCATCGCGAGGGCCGAGCGCGCGCATTGCGGGGAGATTCGCTTCGCCATCGAGACGGCGCTCGCGCCGTTGCACATCGTGAATGGCGTCGCGCCGCGTGCCCGGGCCCTCGAGGTGTTCGCGCAGTTGCGCGTGTGGGACACCCAGCACAACAACGGGGTGTTGATCTATGTGCAGATTGCCGATCGCACCGTGGAAATCGTCGCGGATCGAGGCTTTCAAGGCCGCGTCAGTACGGCCGAGTGGGAGGCGGTGTGCCGCCTGATGGAAGGACATTACCGCGCCCGACAGTTCGAGTTGGGCTCGGTGGCCGGTGTCGATGCGGTCGGCAGCCTGTTGACCCGCCACTTTCCGCCCAATCCGGCGCACTCCGCACAATCGCAGAACGAATTGCCTGATCGACCGACTTTGCTGTAGATATGTCCAATGAACAGCGTAAGGCTAGCCGTGTGCATCGGCGTTTTGGCGGTTGGCGGGTGTTCGCTGTTTCGGCCCAAGCCCGTGGAGCCGCCGCCGGTGGTCGCGGCCTCGCCGCCGCCCGCGCCCGAATTGCCCAAGCCCACCGCCACGCATCGCTTCGAAGTCGAACCGGGCGGCGAAATGGTCGGCTACGTGCAAAAGACCATCATCGGCAAGGAAGACACGCTGCCCGACATCGCGCGGCGCTTCGATGTGGGTTACGAGGAGATGCTGACGGCGAATCCGGGCGTCGATCCGTGGCTGCCCGGCGTCGGGCGCGAGGTGGTCGTGCCCTCGCAATTCATCTTGCCGGCGGCGCCGCACGAGGGCGTCGTGGTGAACGTGGCCGCGATGCGCATCTTCTACTATCCGCCGCACAAGAAGGGCGAACCGCAGATCGTCTACACGCATCCCATCGGCATCGGCAAGGTGGGTTGGAAGACCCCCGAAGGCACCACCAAGATCGTGAGCCGGCAAAAGGACCCCGTCTGGGTGGTGCCGAAATCGGTGCGCGACGAACATGCCGAGGACGGCGAGAAGCTGCCCGCGCAAGTGCCCGCCGGCCCGGATAATCCGCTCGGCCAATACATGTTCCGTCTGGGTTGGCCGAGTTATCTGATCCACGGCACCAACAAGCCGTACGGGGTCGGCATGCGCTCGAGCCACGGCTGCATACGCCTGTATCCGGAGGATATCGCCGTCTTCTTCGATTTGATTCCGATCGGCACCAAGGTCACCGTCGTCAATCAGCCGTATTTGTTCGGCTGGCGCGACGGCACCTTGTATCTGCAGGCGTATTCGGTCATGGAAGACGATTCACGCGATTGGAACAAGAGCCGCCAGCGATTGCTCGCGAATCTCTTGCATCCAAAGCAGCGTCAGAAAATTTCCGAGCACGAGAGTGAAATCGACTGGCAGCGGGTGGGCGATCTGGCGCACTCGCCGCGCGCCGTGCCGGTGCCGGTCACGGGCGGTGAGGAGGGAGTCGACGCCGTGATCGCGAAGTCGTTGCTGGTGGAGAACACGCTGCCGGAGGGTTCCAATTGGGACGGGAAGACCGGGTTGCTGGTGGATGAAAAGACTTTCAAGGAATTGCTCGGCGGCCGAACCGAACCCGCTCCCACGTCGCAGCCCCAAGTCTCCTTGCAATAAGGTACGGCATGGCCATGAAGCTTTGCTGTCTTGCGGGACTGCTGCTCACCTGCGGCGCCCTGCGCGCGCACGGCGCCGATCCGGCACCGATCGAACCGGGCTTCGACTACCACTCCTTTGCCAACGTCGATCAGTTTCGCGTGACCCATCTGGAATTGGATTTGCGGGTCGACCTCGAAGCCAAGACGATCACCGGCATCTCCGCGCTCGAGTTCAAGCGCCTCGATCCGCGCGCCACCCAGCTCGTGCTCGATACCAAGGGCTTGCAGGTCAATGATGTGAGCGAGAAGGCGACCGATGTGCTGGGTGCGACCTCCAAGAGCCAGACCATCTGGGTCAGCCGTCCGTTTCACATGGAGAAGCCGGATCCCATTCTCGGCAGCGCGCTGGTCATCGAACTGCCGCCGTCGAAGAAGACCGTCGAATCGATCCGCATCGATTACGAGACGCAGCCCGCGTCCACCGCGCTGCAGTGGCTGACGAAAAAACAGACGGCGCGGGGGCACAAGGGGTTTCTGTATACCCAGCCGCAGCTCATCGGCGCGCGCACCTGGATTCCGTTGCAGGACACGCCGGAGGTGCGCATG
>Ga0209611_10006449_pt1 | contig 19218 bp, 7 predicted proteins | sample S1TSphgellanicum_3_FD_187693 | JGI IMG/M metagenome (GOLD analysis project Ga0209611, IMG submission 187693) | Host-associated microbial communities from peat moss isolated from Minnesota, USA - S1T2_Fc - Sphagnum magellanicum MG (SPAdes) (version 2) | ecosystem: Host-associated > Plants > Peat... | reverse complement strand
CATAGTTATGACATTCTTGGTGCGGGAATGTTATGGAAGCCCAAAGATCTCCATAAAATTCGTTAAAATTCGTCAAAATTCGTTAAAATTCACGCCCGAAGAATGTTATGACAAGGTGCTAAATGAAGAATTTTAAAGAATTTTATTTTGCAAAATGAAGAATGTCATCACTAGGCCTTCAATTAGGGAGGATGATATGTTCTAGGATCCTACCATTCTTTTTTTACTACCATCATATGTTGAGGCTCAAGCCCTAACTTTAGAATCCTTAACTCCACCTCCTTCATGGATAATTTCCCAAGGTTATGATCTACGAGTTAGAAATTACATTGATGATAAAGCATTAAAGATGTTTATATAAGATTATTTTTTTAATTCGGGGGTGGATCACTGGGTTTATGAACCCATTGGGTGGTCTTCAAGTTGGGTGCAAAACTATAATGATGTAATTATGTTTTGCACCAAACTTTGCTTTTAGTTCAATTTTCACACAAAGCTCTTTTTAATTCATCTTTCTAGAACTCTTGTAATATTTGTGTCAAAGCTTGTACATATGACAATGTTGGAATGATTTTTATCAAACAAAAATGATAATATAATATTATTTGTTGGAATGTTTGCTCCAATTTAAAGCCTAATTTTGTGTCGCAACCCTAACCTTGGGCTCGCAACCAACACAAGGGCTTGCAAAGGTGCAGACTAAAAGTGAAGCTTGGGAGTCACATTTCATGTTCCTGGGAGTGTAAAAGAGTGCGAGGGAATGAACCCACACACTCCCAAGTGAGCTCCCACTTTAAGAGTTGGAATCCCGATGGACTCAAATTTTCAGAAGGCAATTTCAAGGGTCAAAATTCATTAGATTGAAATGTCCCTTATACCGTTAGAAAGGTCTTGAGACGGAAATGTCTTAAATGGGCTTGCATGACCCATTTGGGTACTTAAAACATAAGTTATGGCCAAAAGAAAGGCCAAAAGTCAATTTGACAATTTGACTCCCAACCACTAAAAGTCGAAAATCGCCTTGATTTACTTGCATGAAGGTGGCATGGAAAGCTCTCAATGATGGCTATAACTTTGCTTCACATCTCACTTCAATCGAAGGTCTGCACGAAAAGTTATGGGCCTCCAAAGTCGCGGGAGTCCCAATTTTGGGAATTTTAGGACTCCTAACTTGGGAATCTCGAGACAAAATGGCATTTGGGTGCAAGACCTGCGGCCAGGCACAAAGAATACTTAAGGGGGAAGGTGGCGACTTCCCCCAAGTTTGGGTTGTGGTGAGTCTTATGAATTTTTGTTTGTTTATGATTCATCTGTGCACCAAAAATGCTCCAACTATGCATTAACTAACTTGTTGTTTTGTTTGTGTAGGTCTGTGTGAATAATTGACCCGCTTGTCACTCGTCCTATTCCCATCCCGAAGCTCCAGCATGCCCCTCCACCCCCGAAGTGCTACGAATTAGGGAACGTACCCCAACTCATTATCCTTCTATTGTTTTCACCTTGGACTCGCAGTGGAGTTTATCAAAGAACTTGGGGGTGCATCGTTTTGGGATCGGTTATATATTCTACCCATGCAATTCCATGTTTTCTAAGTGTTTTTTGTTTATGCATAGGTCTTCACATTAAATAATATGGGTTGTAAAAATGACCTCTAACTTGTAATGATTGAAGCACACATCTAGAAAAATCTAAATTTTCATAAATTTTCCCGATAAAATACATTATTTCTTTGAGAAAAAATTAAAACCCATTACTTTTTTGGAAGATAATTTAATATATGATTATTTTCAAAATGATTTCAAACTTCAAATGATCATTGGAAATGTTCAATCAAACCATCCTTTACATCTATAAACTTCTATAAGAGAATTGGGTTCTTTGTGGTTGGAAGACCATATTGGCTTGTACGCATTATATGGAGGCCAAATAAATATTATATTTTTCCTTTTGTTTTTTCAATGTTGCATTTGTTTTTGTGAATATCTCTTTCCAAAGTTCTAATGTACAAGTTTTTTGGAAACATATTTCAAATTATAAAATTGGAGATTTTTAGAAATAAATTATGCTGATGTCGCTTATATCAAAATGGTTGTGTTGGTATCAAATCAAACCTTTCAATTTTATCAATTAAACAATTTGACACACAAATGTATATAATTATTTATATTGTCAATATTTCTAACAATTGTTGTGCCCTATAATGGTTAATTATACTTAATGATACATAAAAAATACCTAAAGAATATATAACATGGCATAATCACGATTGGGGTACCACCACATGAACCAAAAGTACATAATCATGTCTTGTGTCTTGAGTCCTGAATCTTAAGGCCAAATCATATTTGGAAATGTGAAATAATTAAAGGATGTCATGTATGTTTAATCATTCAACCAAAAAGTGCTGCAAAATTTGAAAACAATTAATTAAACAAAATTTGGATGTCTTGTTGAACCATAAGCCATAAAAGAACACAAGACTTCAAGACATTTGCAGAATGATAGTCTCTCATTTAGAATGCCAAAATCTTAGTAAAAACATTTAAAAATGTCATGTTTTTTAGATCCACATTTTTTATATTTCCCCTCCAACCTTTAGAATGTAAAATATTTATCAATAAAATTAATATAATTATTTTTATTAATGTAGTGTTTTTGATGAAAAAAATTCAAGATTCTAATATTCTAATATGAAAAAAATCTAGTTTTTATAATACCAAAATTTTATGCCATCATGTAGAACATATTTTATTTTATTTGTGGTTAAAACATGAATCAATTTGAACAAATATTGTTATTCCTATTAATTCTTTTTCAATAAAATTACGTATGGGACAACATTCTTGAAACATGTTTAAAGTCATGTTTAATCATTCAAATCATAAACAATCACAACCATTTCAATCACAAAGAATGTGAGTATCTAATGAAAAAATAAATGAACCAAAATAAATGAACCGGTAAACATAGTGGTCATTCAAAGTAGTGTCTTGAGAATGATTTTAGGGTGAGACATTCCTTTTGTGTACCCCAACTATGATTGTGCCCAACAATACATAATAATTTCCAATAAAGTCATGTTCCACGTTCATCCAAATATTTCATGTTTTAAAAAACTTTCATCCATGTACATGTGGTTTTCATCCAACATAATTATTTTGGAATTAGTTTCATCCATACATTCCAACTTGTTGAATCTATCATCCAAACAATTTGTCTACTTGCAATTATCATCCAAAAAATTCATTGATGTTCAATTTTCATCTAAACATTTCATCCATTTTATGATTTTCATCCATGTACATTTGGAAAAATATTTTCCATGTCATTCCTACATGGCATAGGGATATTATGTCCCATCATCAAATTATTCCAAATATATTTGTTTTCGTTCATAGTTTCATGCCCACATGCTCACATTCACATGCTCACTTCTTTGTGTCGTTGCAAGCTAGTTGAGCACAAGGACATTCAAAAAAATCAATGAATAGTGGAATTTGATGAGACAACATTAAAAATAAGGCATGTGAAATTGATACCTATATTTGTATAACCCTCCATGCTTTCACCACAACATATTTTTACCCCCTTCTCTATGTTGTTTTTATATAAGGATGTACATTGATCAAGGGTGTGCATGAAAGAATAAATGGTATTTCCATGATAAATGTTTAAATGTAGGTGAAAGGTAAAAATAGTTTTTTGTTACGTTAGGCAAAAGTGACAACAACTTGTATTGGGTTTGTTGGCTTCAACAACATGCACATGATATCTTTGCAAGAGTAGCAACAATAGGTGGACAACATTATTGTTCTTTGACAAATTTGATGTCATTGCTTCACAGTGAAGGCATGATAACACATGCATAACTAATCAAATTGTGAATCAAGTATGTTCTCCTCGCCATATTTTTTATCAACAAAGTTAACAATTTTATTTTTTTAAATACCTCCATTTTTTTTTTAATGTGTGTTCAATATATTAGATGTACCTTTTAGATTCACCTAATTCAATATTTGGAATAATGTGATAACATTCATGCATGTTGTAGATTTCTCAACTTCAAGTAAATTGAAGTTGTGGTCATATTTGGCCAACAAAATTTTAATCTTCAACCTTCACATATCACATGTATATGTGAAATAATGCAAAATTGTTCTTATACAATTCTAAAATCATTCCAACATGGGACCAATTGCCATTGCCTAATTTTATTTTATTTTTCCACACCTAATGTTGGTTACCTTTGGTGAATAAAAAATGTATTGGAGATTGTAATTTGGATTGTCTATCTAATTCCTTAAACATCAATAGCCCATATAAATGCTATTATTGTCAATAAATAAGTACCTTCAATAAAATGACCCTAATGTGTTGTCCTAGGCACCCTTTAGTTGTGCATAAATGTATATGTATAGATAACAATTTATACTATGTGGTACTTGCATTTCTTTCACATTACACATATTGACTATGAGTTTTGAGATTAATCTCTTGAGGTCCACTCAATGTTGTGACCAAATATCCATATTGGGCTTGCAAATGTGACATAAACCAATGGCATTCAAACATTGTTTTGGGCTACAACAAAAACAAGTACATATATTTAGTCATTTGTTTACATAGCTCACTTATTTAATACAATGTTCAAAATAAATACCTAGAAAATAATCCATAGTGAATTAGGTTCATTATAAAGTGCATGGGTGCAAAAGCACCCATAGTTATGACATTCTTGGTGCGGGAATGTTATGGAAGCCCAAAGATCTCCATAAAATTCGTTAAAATTCGTCAAAATTCGTTAAAATTCACGCTCGAAGAATGTTATGACAAGGTGCTAAATGAAGAATTTTAAAGAATTTTATTTTGCAAAATGAAGAATGTCATCACTAGGGAAGCACCCAAAAATGGGTTCACTACATAGTGACCTAGTTCAACTATGAGTGGATTGGATGCACTCCATAGTGAAATAGGCCCATTGCATAATGATTCAATTTACCTATGGTGGATTCAATGCACTACATAATGAAATGGGTTCATTACATAATGACCTAGTTTGCCTATGGTGGATTGGGATTTAAAGCGAAGTGAACCTAGTTCACTTTTAAAGGCCCATAGTGATTGAAGTTAGTGAATTGCACCCAATTTTTGAACTAATGCATGAAATAATCAGCCAAAACCATAGACACATGTCACAATACAAAACAGGTTCATTTTAATTGCACATAATTTTATATCATATATGCAATTGGTCTTCCATGAATACAATGGATGAAAGTGTATAATGGTATTATATATATAGGTCAAATACATAATGTTGCATGCGATTGAAACTTGCATGTGACTTGCATTAAGCAACTATGAAAATTTCTAGTTGCATATGTTGTTTGCAATTGAAAATAAATGGGCACAAACAAAATAAAATGAACCAATGGTGTTACTTTAGAAAAGGATTGCATTTTTTTTGCCCAAAAAACCTTTTTCATATGAGTGAATTTATTTATTTTTTGTGTGCAAATTGTTATGAAAAATGCATATAATTATTTAGCTACATGATTTTTTTGGAGTAAATATGAAAAATTGAAAATGTGTCGATTCCTTGTAAATTTTGTGTTTCATTTTTTTAAATGAAAACAATTTCAAATCATAACCAAAATTTGATTTTTAATTTTTTTATGTTTTTTTATGTAATAAACTACAACTCTTATTAAAATATCATGTACATTATACCCCATTTATATGTGGTAAAGGACTTTTGAAATTTTGAAATTATGGATTAATTTTGGAAAGTTCTTTAAATTTTTAAAGTTTTAGAATTTCACATATTTTAGGGTATGAATGTTTTTTGAATGTTGCTAATAGGTTTTTATCTTCTTTATTTTATTTCTCATCAATTTTGTTTTATTATATGAGTCCTTTTGATAGTCCTTTGCAAAATTGATTTAACCTAACACAATAGGTGTTCATTTTCAAAGGTCTTAAATCAAAATTTAAACTTAAAATTTTATCAAATGGATTTTTGGTTTGAATTTTTGACATTCATATGAATGAAAAAGGACCAATTTTCCATGATTGCCATGGTTTTAAATGGTAAAACATAAGCATTTCTCCAATCTTGATTATTTTTAGAGCCCATCAAACATCTTGTTTCGTTCATTTTATCATGACTACACCCAAATTGCAAATGATAACTTTGCAAAATGTTGATTTTTAACTAATTAACTTTAATGCAATTTACAACTAATTTAAATATAAGTTGGTATTTCACACTAATGTTAAAATTGAAGATAATTGGGGAGGTGATTGCTTTTAGTTGTACATGTATAAGGAACTAATTGAGGTCTCAAAAAATGCCATAACTATTTCAATTTGGCCCATTGGTAACTAGGACATTAAATGGTAACTAATATAACATGACTTATATGCATGATAGGTAGAGGTTATAATCCCCAAAAAAATACATATAATTCCACGTTTAGTGGTGTTAAGAAATAACAAGGGATAAATTGATAATAAGTTCAATAGAGTTGCCACTTCCATAGGTTGGAAGGAATGAATTACTATCATTGAAATCAAGGCAATTTTTGATCTATAGTGGAAAAAAATGAAACTTGTCTATTGTATGTATTAGGTGTGTGTTTCGTGAATAGAAGACAATAGATGCAAAAAATGATGTTTGTAAACATATCTAGCTTATGATATAAAAATGGCAAAAGACAAAAGGAAGAATAGGGGAACTTCTAACCTATGAAAAAGAGCCATTAGATTTTTTGGGTGTATAACTTTGAATAAAGTGAACTATTTTTCTTTACCATTACATTTTCTTTTGTCTTATATGAATAGTTAGTGAAATAAATCGTGTTTTAATGTTATGTGGTTGTAAATTATGTGAGATACATGTAGTTAATGAATTTTAAAACAAATGGTCATGGATGATACCTTACAAACTACCCCAACATATATCATTAAAGATATATTAAGATTTTAAAATAAATGATCAAAACATGATATTTTATTTAAAATAAGTTGTTAATCATAGGTGAAGTTCATTCATCATCATTCAATTTGATAATGGATGAAATGCATCTCCACTATTATTCATTTTTCATTCATAAGGTGTAATTATGAAGGTGTTTAAGAATGTTGCTTGATTGGTAAACCATATTATGGAAGCCTTGATGAAAGATTGTTTGACTCAAGTCTCAAAATGGGTATAAATAAAGGTAGTCCCCCCTCACATTACCTCAAGTTTATGGAACATTAATTACAGGTATGACCTTTTCTTTTTTTTTTACTTTGTTATGTTTGTTTTATGTTTTCCAATTTGTTATGTTTAAATTTGTTTTTTCTTACATGTTTTATAAATTAAATGTTTTATGGTTGGATTTGAATTTAAACATGTTTTTGTTCTAAATTTCTTAGTTATTACATAGGGTGGTTGCAAGATAAGGTGGTTAATTTTTTCTTGGTGTGACACTCCCAAAAATTCACATTTTAACACTAAAATGGTAAAATCCCTAAAAAATCATTGTAAGTGTGAATTATGTGGTGATTAATGGAGTAAAAACTTTTTTAAATAAATGAGACCCCAATAAAACAACTATTTGGCATACATTTTAAAGGAAAAAAAATCAATTCAACAAAAAATGAACGAGAGAAGAATTTTTATAAATAAGGTCCAAATTTTGTCATTCAAAATCTTATAGTTATTTCTTGTTTTAATTGTTTTTGTTTTTGTTTTTTTTGAGAATTCATGTTTTTTTCTAACATGTATCATATGTTAAATCCATGTAAAATATCTTGACATGAAATGATATTGAAAAATGCATTTAAATCTTCTTGCAAATTCAACTAGACCACAATCCATGATTCCATTTCAAAAGTTCATTAATATATGTTTGGTGTATATTGTTTCAATTTTCTCATTATGTATATATTTTTATTCAAGTTGAAAATCTAGTCCATAAAAACATTTTCCACATTGATGGTTTTACCATATTACATTCAAGTGGCATTTGAATAAATTACATTTTCAAAAAAGTCCAATATGATGCAAAAAGTGAGCCACGCTATCATAAAATTACCTCATACATTCAATGTTCATTGGTCATGATATTTTTTGTGCTTATGACAAACAAGGAACATGGTTAAGTAAAATCTATAATTAAAGTATGAAAAACGTGTGTAATTTGAATATTTGTTGTAATATAAAAATTATTATTATTATATGTGGAATGCATTGGAGTGTTTTTTGGCTTTTGATTGTATACCTAAATATATCATCTAAAAAAATTCGTGTTACAACATTATTCTTTGTCATTTTTTATCCAATTCATTTCATTTATCATGGCATGAATCATCAAACTAATGCAAAAAAATAAAAATGAATGAATTACTAAATGTTGACATGTAATAAAGTTCATCAAATTTTGGTACATTCGTTATTTTGATTACACCACATTGGGTTATGGAATTTCATGTTCATATGGATGCTTCCAATTTGGTGCTAGACATAAATCATTGATGTCAACATAAAATGTCATAGGCAAAGGCAACTAATCAATCATCTACACATTACAATTTCTTAACAATGTTGAATGCAACTACATTTTAACCAAACAAAAAGCATTAGTAATGGTGTATGCATTACACAAATTTCAAGATTATTTACTAGCAAATAATTTATTTTTCCATGCGGATCACATGGCTTTGTTATATACTTGATTTGAAAACCACAAATTTCAAATAGAAATACATAAAGGAATATGAGTTAATTTCTTTTAACCAAAAAAAACCTAACAATTTTTTTGGATATTAAATATTGGTGGCCAAGTTTATATGAAAATGCATAAAAGTATTACCAAACATGTGATGATTGCCAAAAAATAGCAATTTGATCACCACCAACATGGAAAAATTGGTCATTACTTTACCTGAAAAATCATTTATCAAATGTTGTTTGGATTTTATAGGACCCATAAAACCTACAAGAAGATATATAAGAAAAATATAGATTTTGGTAGTTACCAATTATGCTATTAAATGGGTGGATGCAATAGCTTTGAAGACAAACACAACAAATATTACTGATTCATTCTTATTAAATTTAGATGCCCATTCACATTAGTAAATGATAAAGGAATTCATTTTATCCATGAGACCATTTAAATTTTAAGTGGTCGTTTTTATATTCAAGCTTACAATATATATTGTTTACCATCCATAAGGAAATGGGTAAGCAAAAAGTCATTGGAGCCCTAAGTTTGTGAATGAAAACCAAACAGATTTGGATGAACATTTGCATATTATTCTTTATGCCTACCAAACAATATACAAGTTTTTACATGCCACACATTATTTCAATTATTGGATGGATTTCATCTTTTGACACCTCGAGTATCTCTTCCCTTCACTTACATGTATTGAAATTTTTATGGAACCTACTACAATTTTAATTTTTAAAATTATAGATTTAGAAAAGCTAGATGAAAACATGGAAAATGCAACCATTCACATAAGGAAAATAAGGAAATCATGTTTATTGGGCACAAAACCCTAATAATCTAAAGGGATTATTATTGTGGTTTCCCAAAATCAAGATGTTTCATCTTAGAAAGCTCAAAAAAAGATGGTTTGAATTTTGTACCCTATCAAATTCAATATTGTATTCTTAATAATGATAATTTTTTTTTTAATTAATCATATCTTACTCAACATCAATAAACTCAAACCCCATAAACAACCATTAGAAAAAATCATGTCATTTGCAACCAACCCACTGGCATTAAATGCAATTGGTTGTCTACATTTGTAATCCATGTGCAACTACATTTGAATTTTAAGCAATTTTCAATCACCTCTTCAACTATGGTGCAACTAATTGTTCCTTCATCATTTGAAATAGATGATTTTTACACTTTAATTTATGCAAATATGTTATTATATATACAATATCATATACACATTTGATTTTGTACAAATATGCTACCAAAGAACTTGAACTCCAAAATTCAATTTGATTTTATTTGCTTAAACCACACAATGACCCCCTTCATTTCGATAAAACATATCTTCCTCATTTAAACCAATTTGAGTGATTTTTGTGGCTATGTATGTGTTAGATGTAGAATAACAAAATCTTTTTGAGGTTTAAACAAAACAATGCAATGACCAAAGATCTTGAGCTCCAAATTGCAAATTAACTTTATTAGCCCAAATTACCAAATAATGACCCCTTTAATTCTAAAATGGCATGTACTTGCTCACTTCAAAACCAATTTGAACAATTATTATAGTTGTGGATGTGTTAAGTGTAAAACTACAAAATATTTTTGAGACTCAAATACAACATAGCAATAACCAAAGATTTTGAGCTCCAAATTGCAAATTGGTTTATTAACCCAAATTACCAAATAGAGACCCCTTTAGCTCCAAAGAGCATATTTTGCTTACTTCAAAACCAATTTGAACAATTTTGAAGCTTTGGGTGTGATTGGTGGAGGATTACAAACTCAAAGAAACTTTCTTTGAGTTTAAGAGACAATGGAATAATGTCCAAAGATTTATAATTCTTTCTTTGCCTCTCTACCCTCATTGCACCTTCAGTTACAACTAGAATGCAACTATAATATTTATCCCATATTGGTTGTCATAGTTTTGAAGTTTATAAACTATTTATTTCTAGGTGCATTAGTTCAATAAACAAGTGGCAATTGGCATGAACCAAAAAAAATGTTTGACCATAAAGGCTAGACCCAAATTTTCTTTAAAAAGAAGTTGTAAACCTACTTGAAATAATACTTACACAACTACTTAAACCCACTCGTCTACTTACCTAGTTACCTTAGTCATGTCAACATCTTATGAACTTTATATTGAATTATCTTTTTTTAATTAATTAAAAAAAGAGTCAAAATGGGCTTCAAATGCCATGTGTCATTAGATGATTGGCTTGGAAATGGACACATGTCACAAAAAAGAATTTCATTTAATTGCACATGTAGTTGCATATGCAATTTGTTGTACAAATGTGAATGTATAAAAGATACAAACATATCATATGTACATTGTATGTACAATATGTCGCATGCAACTAAGGTGAAAATTAGTTGCATGTGTCAGTGCAATTGAAAATTAGTTATAAATGACATTTACATAAGACAAATTTTCTACTAGTGAACATGATTCAACTCCTAGAGGATTAAAAGTTCCATTAAAAAGGGGAAGAAAGTTTGAAGATAAAGAAAGCAACCTTAAGGTATCACCCATAAAAAAAATTATTCACAAGAACATGAAGATGATGAGGAGTCATTAAGGTTAGAGGAATACTAAAAGTTGATTACCTACCAAAGGAGGAATTATTGAAGAGCAAATTGCAAGAAAATGTGATATGGAATTTTCAAAATTTTGTATTCATGAAATGGAAAGAAATGAAAAGTACAAGGAATGATGGCTTTTCAACCATCATCAATGCAACTGCTTGTTTTTTTTGTCAAAATGTTTTATGAAAACCCCAAATAAATCTTTTCACTTTTTGAAATCAATACTCAAGAAAGGCCATGTTCACAAAATGATTGGCCACCAAAAGAATAACACCACTCATTAATTGTGAAATCGAAAGACAATGATTTGGTATCCGAGGTGTCTTGCATTTGTAATGATCATGCATTACCACATTCCTTGTCAAAATAACTTCTTCATAAAAAACATAATGAATTAAAAAGTGTCAAAATTAATTTTTCTTCATTTTATTGAAAATTTTTTTGGTGTTTATTCGTGTTCAATATTCACATAAACAAATTCCAATTTTGAAAAACAAATGTGTAAAGGAATGATGTCATGTGAAAAGTGGAAAAAATACATAAAAAATTGCAAGAAATGATATATTGAGTCAAAACAATAAGGAAAATGAAAAGACAATAGATCAAAAAGAACATGCCAATAGGTCAAAGGAAAAGAAATGAGATATGGCTTCAATAGTCCCCCTAGAGTTGAAGGACTAAATGGACAAATTTTGGCATTAACTTTCCACCAAAGACACCAGGTACAATATAGAAGTGGGGATTCACAAGTTGATGGGAGTGCATTTTGGTAGAATCCAACCATCATTGGCTTATGATTTTATCAACAATGCAAATATTATGAACATCAAACACATCAAGATCATCATGGAAAAATATGATCCTACATTTGAAATGATTTGAATTCACTATCAGAAAAATAGATGCAAAACACCTTTTTTTTTCATAGTGAATTCAAATCATCTCAAATGTGATGATGATCTCAATTGAGTTGCAACTACAAAAAAGATTTTCCCACATGCTTTGTGTTTGATTTTAATTTTGTAATTAATTTATAATTTATAATCAATCATCTAACAAAATTATTTGAATTAACTATCCAATTTTAAAACTATTCATTCACTTATTATATGAATTAACTAGCAAATCAATTATTTAAAATTGATTAATGAATTCACATTTTTTTATTATTTATTTTAATTAATTAGTTCGTATTAATTGAATTAATTAAAACTGAATTAATGATTAATAAATTATTGACAAATAATTCAGTAAGAAATATTAAATTAAAAACATGAATTTGAAACATATTACAATTTGTCTGAATTAGATTGATTAATTTAAATTAAGGGTTAATTGTTTAATCTAATTTTTTGTTCATAATAATTTAAAAATTAAGCTATAAATTAATATTTAATATTTAGTAAATATTTCTAAATATTATATATTGAATATGCCCAAGATGCAACCCTTGTGAGTGCCAAGGAGCTATCCGCAAAATAATCAACTATTATTAATTTTGCACTTGCTCATGTAGTCAAAAAAAATTATAGGTGTATAAACTTGAATACCTTGATATACCTCTAATATAAATATTTAAATGGCACCTATGTGGCATTCGGATGGCCATGTAGTGTCATAGTTGTGTCATAATAGTGGCATAGTAGTGGGCAATTAATAGTACAATAGTGGCAACATAATGGCCAACTAGTTGCATGAATAGACTTCCTAGTTGAGAACTAGTTATAAAACTTATACTTCATGGATGGTTGTAATCCGGACACATGGTGTAATCACATGTATGAAAGCTTTATTCTAGTTGCAATAAAGTTGTTTAATGTGTAGTTCATTTTTAACAATCCTAACTTAATTACATGTTATAACTACAATGCAACTCCTTAAAAAATCTACATGTGTAAATATCATGCATATAAGTTACCATATACAAAACACATTTGGAACTATTGTGCAACTATCAAATAGCTAGCTTATTTTGTGATGCAAAAATTAATTTATTAAATCATTGTATTATAAGTGTAGTTGCATAAGAGTTGCACTTTGGAGGATGTGTAGTTGCAACATAGTTGTACTTGAATGGTTTTTGAGTTTTAATTGCAAACCAATGTGCTCTCTGCAAACACAATTTCTCATAGTTATTTAAGTTTAATTAACAAATAAACTAATAATGCATTGTCACCTCCCTATTTAGCTAGAGGGGGAAACAATTTCAAACATTAACCCTAATTGATTTTATCATCTTATTGATGTTTATTGGCTAAATGTCAAAATTATCAATATTTGCTTTCATGATTTTGGTACCCTTTTAATTTTGGCAATAAACGATCAAGTGAATAAGTTGATTTGAATGCATAAGTTTTCAAAAAATATTAATGACAATCTATGAGATCCATTTGTAATTGTAAATTTAAATTAATCAATGAAATAAAATCTTTGGCCAAGAATGTGTTCACAAAATTACACATATTATGTATTTTTGACAACTTCAAATTTGATTGCATTTGTGTACATCATAGTGTGCAACTATTCAACAATTGTCCTTTCCTTGGGATATTTAGCTTTGGTGAACTTCCACCTCTAATAGTTAAATTGTTTAAATCTATATCTCCCAAGTATCAACATTGATCAAAAACCTCTTCATCATTTGATGGTTCTTTCCTCCTAAAAGAACAAATTCTCCAAGTAAATGCACCCTTCAACACTCTATCACTATAACATGCTTGGAGTTTCTCATCATAAATACTAGTTGTTATACTTCCATTTTTTTGTCCTATCCATTTGCTACATCATGATCCTCCCATTGCTTTTCATACCAATAGGATAGATTTTTCAACCATTAGATGATTTTTGTGAAAATAATGTAAGTTAAAAGAAAGTCAACGCCTCTTACCACCCTCCTTCCTCTATTTTAATTGCTACACTCAAGCCCTTGTAATAGATACGTTTGAATTTCAACCAAATTTTAAATGTTTTCTTTTGATTTAATATTTTCTTCAAACTCTAATGTTATTATTCTAGCCAATTTTACTTTAATAATTAAGTTATAAGTAGATTTCACCTCTCCCATTATTGGTTTTTTCTCAAGATATAGTTAGTTTAACTTAATTGGAGTTTTATCAGAATAATGTAAAAAACATTATAGTTTCAAATTTTCAATTTTCCAAGACTTTTGTTGTTTTTGTAGAAGATCGTTTACCCAAACCTTGGGTACTTTTGGTCCCTTTACCCTTACTACATACCAAATCTTTTCTTTTGTTGATTCCCATATTGTTCTTTTCAAACCAATTATATAGGTTTTGAATATTACCATTAAGACCATACCAACAACAAGTGGCATAAAAATAAAAATACAAGCTTACTAGCTACAATACTTGACTTTCATTGTTGGATCTTAAACCAAGTATGCTCAACATTTTCAAAAACAAAAACACACAAAACCATCAACTTGGAATTCAATCCTTGGGCTTAGGGTTTAGGGTTCACCAAATGAAAAACAATTCTTTACCATGACTTGGTAAAACTTTAATTACCTAGGTGAATAAGGAAACAACCGTTTATTGTGACAACAATTCAAACAACAAAATATATAATAATGCATCTCTACTATAAAACTCTTTAATGAAACATTGTACATGTTGCTTTATATAGGGAATGTAATTATAGTAATGTTTGGAAATGAAGTGGAAACTACTGGAAAGCATGAAAAACCAAATGTATGAAAATGATGCAATTTAAGCATTGCCTTCTACAATAGTGTTACTTGTTGCAATGGAAGAGATGAAACTAAAAAAAAGAAACATAGAATACAATAGTGGGTACAAATGTTAATCACAAACTCAAATAACTTATGTATTTTTGAATTAATAAAACTTGGTCCTTGCTATTGGAACCATTCTACCACCTTTACATTCTACTACCATTATAATAATCCATCATCATTTTCTTCTCAAAAAATTTACCTTCAATGTTTCATCAACCACATCCTCTTCTTCACATATCCTAATCTTCCCCCTTTTTGGGTAGCCACCCATTACCTTGACAAGTGGTGGCTACTTGAAAGCAAATCCCATTTGTGTTCCTACATCCCTTCAACCACCAACATTTTTTTCCTATCATTGTAGCCTTTCTTAAAAGTGTTAGAGGTGGTTTGGACAAGTCAACCTTACCTAGGTAATTCCCTAATTCCTTAATTACTATGATAATTAACTATGGTAATTATATTTTTGTCTTTCCTTATTAAAAGAAAATTTTACTCCCAAAAAAAAAAAAAAACTTAATTGTTATATTGCCTTTGTATCCAACCTAATAATGCATTAGTTATTTACCTTTTGGATTTGCCAAAAATTCTAAAAAATGCCTACATTCCATTTTGAAAATATCAAATAAGCTTTCAATCACACTAGTTTCATTATTTAATATAATGTTGAATTATGGAATGCTTTTGTTTTTATTGCCAAATGTAAATGAAAAAATAAAATAAATCAGCAAACACCTTGATGTTAAACTCTGTTAAATACTACAATAATAAGGGAAAAAAAATATTCATATTTTTTAATTTAAAAAATCAAATGGAAAATCAAATCAAATATCCAAGGCCACACTAGGATGGCCCCCCATTGTGATGGTGTGAAGTGAATAAAACACCCAAAAGATGGGCCAAAATGACCAAGCGCTAGCCCCACCAACACACCATGTAAACAACAAGACAAATTGAATGTGGACATGAAACCATTTTTCATTGTATTTGTGTCCAATAACTAATAAAAGTTCAAACAAATTTTTTTTTTTAAAAATGAAATAATAACATGATTTCTAACCAATTTTAGTCATTAACATTTTATTAACAATCAGCTTTTGTTTAGTCAAAGACTCATATTTTAAGACATTATTTACATTTATTTTGTTTACATTAATCCAACATCTCTTTTAAAAAAATTAGCAATCAATTTCAAGTCTAATGAAAAGATTTTAATATTTAGTGATTCCCTTTTCCTTGATTGAAACGAATCAAATATCCATGCAATTCAAGTTTTTTGGAATCCATTATATTATATACCCAACCTTAAATTTATGTTCAATTAACAACTATTCATTAAGCTAGCAAATTGTATTTAGTTCAAATCATTAACTTTTGTTCATTCTTCATTTTCATCCATATTGGATATAAGTTTCACCCATCATAATATTATTACATCCATAATGAATATTTAAAACACATTAAGAATTTTGTTGAACAATGGACTTTATGCAAGCTTCTTCAAAACAAAACATCTTTGTTGACTAATTCCATAAACCAATAGATAACCCCATTACCAAGTAGTGCAATCACATGAACAAGTTAATGAAACCATTTCCAACTAACATTTTTTTGGTGTGAAAATTTGCCAAACTATGAAAAATAAAAATAAAAAGGAAAATAGTGTCAAAATATTATTGGGGTTTCTGAAAAAATCAATATCTATTTTTAAATGTTTGAAAATTTTCCATTCTGAAAGGTAATAGGTTGTTCAAATAGGTAATCGATTGACACTAAGAATATATGTTATAACAAAAGATTCACACTCTTGTTCATAAATTTGTATAACCTTTTTTATTCACCAAACACAACATTGAAGAAAATGGTTACAAATTTACCAAATCAACTCAAGTTATGGTGTACATAACACATAAGGTTTGGTGACATTCGCTTCCACCAAAACTCATGAAAATGAATGGAAGTCTTGAATTTTTTGGTTCCAAAAATTGGTGAATATTTCCTAAATTTTAACACCATTAGTCAAATATGCATTACCTTTTTTCCCAAATTATCGTTTTTTGGTGGTTTGTTCATTATTTGACCCTATGAAACATGTTGAATACAACATAACAAGTGGTTAAAAGTTTGAAAGCTTGGTGAACTATTATTAATACAAATTTAAAACATTTATAGCAATGGATTTTTCTAACCATTAAAACAATTTAAATATTGTGTTTGCCCATGGAAATTTGCCTATGTCTTCCATCTTTGGATAAATGCAACATCCAACACATGGGTCCACAAAATGTGTGAGTATTAAAGCACTATGCTCATACCCACGAGCTTGCAATGGCTTGTCTTATAAATGATAAGTATGTAATGTACAACTCTTTGTTGTGTTGCACTTTTGAAGTGTGCTTGTTCTCTCTCCTTTCCCTTATAATGGTCAAATTTGGGAAAACAAATTTGATGGGAAAAGAGAAGGTGTTAAGGGACCATCATAGCTTGACCACAACATACTTTTGTATGCTTCAAATCTGTAATGTTGTATAATGTGACCATCCTCATATGTAGGCATAATGGGCGTTCCAAGGAGAATTCTTGAAATATCACAAGGAAAAATCATTCCTTTATAAGGAAAAAAAACATGTTAATGGTATTTCATTATTTCATGTGAATCTGGCCAATATTTGCGATGGAGTGACTATATTTTTCCCAAGCAACCCATACGGTTCCAAGTTCCCTTTTGAATACAATCACTTCCAAAGTGCAAACCTTGTAAGTCTCTCATGGATCAGACCTCGCATTTGTCCCCCATTGAATGTGATATCACTTTTTGAACATAACATGTTTGTATTCCTTGTGTTCTACATTCTTCAAGACAATTCACCAAGTTGCATCAAACTATGTTGGTTCTCAACCTTCCATAACTTTGAGCCAAAACATTGGAGACAACTTGGCCTTCATGTGATTCTTATCATTGACAAAGAATCCATAATAGATGAAGGCAATGGTAAAACAATTCCTCCCTTGGTAAATACAAAACACTCTACCATACAAGGTCAAAATACCCACAAAAGTTTTGTAAGTGATGAAAACACTACCAATTAATTGCCAACATGAGTAAATGAAATAGTTTTCGCACATATTTGTACAATGTGGAATCTTTGAGATGGTTGTGAATTAGGGTGCCTTTTAGCGAGTATATGAATTGGATCATATGGTCAAGTGACTATATCACCTTGTCAAAAAATAATGTCACAAATTCACAATTAAGCCCCAAACAACATAGATTTTCCTGATTGACTTGTTTAAAATGATTTCAAAGGAGGATTCGTAGTCATGCCAATCATTTTTTTGAGTGTTTCTAGTACTGGCCCCTATATAAACATGAACTATTTATGTGTAGGGTAAAGCCCTATGGTGAGGCAATGCCAAAATAACGGACTTGGCCAAAATAAGGGGCCTAGGACAAGGTGGTAGCAAAATTTGGCACATTTTTTGAATGTCCCCCACTTGTGGGCTTTACCCATCAAAGCACAAGGTGAAGGTCATCATGAACATAAACATAAGTAAATTGCATCGTGAAGGAAGGGGATGGTTCTTACTTTCAATTGAAACTAGTGGTATCCCGTGCCTGCAAGGCACAGACGGTTTTAGAAAATTAAATTAAACTTTGTTAGTGTCTCTGTTAGTTAACGTAGATGTTTTTGTTAATTAATTTTTCCCTACTACTCCCCCCCTCGCCCCCAAAAAGTCCCAAAGCGACGCCATCACCAACCAGTGACCGCCGTCATCTCTAATTTTAGAAGCCATGCAAGTCCTATTAGGAGCCGCGACTCTCTTCTTCTGTTGCTGCCGTGTTGCTGCATTTGGCTCTCAGGACCTGAGTTTCACGACCTCGATATTTGGCTCTCACGACTGGCGGTCACAGACAGTCGTGATCGATATTTGGCTCTCACGACTGACGGTCACAGATTGACGGTCACAGACTGACAGTCGCAGACTGACCCCGGTCACAGTCCACGTCGCTTCAGGTCCCGAAACCGCCTATAACAGGTCACCCGGTTTTGGGGACAGGTTCTCTCTCACTCTCTTTCTCTCCCCGACTCTTTTCTTTTCTTCCTTTCCCATCTTTACCGCAGCCAGCCAGCATCTCCTCCC
>Ga0209611_10006448_pt1 | contig 19218 bp, 8 predicted proteins | sample S1TSphgellanicum_3_FD_187693 | JGI IMG/M metagenome (GOLD analysis project Ga0209611, IMG submission 187693) | Host-associated microbial communities from peat moss isolated from Minnesota, USA - S1T2_Fc - Sphagnum magellanicum MG (SPAdes) (version 2) | ecosystem: Host-associated > Plants > Peat... | reverse complement strand
TTTTTTTTTTAAAAATTATTACAACTTCCAAAATTTTCTATCAATTATTTTTCTAAAAAATTCTTCATTTAAAAAAATAATTCTAAACATATTCCTCAAAAAACTTCTTGGGAAAAATTCAAAAAACTTTGAAGTCTATTTTTCATGGATTTTTTTTCAAAAAAATTGAAACTTTTAAACATATTCCTCAAAGATCGTTTTGACAAAAAAAAAATTAAAAAATCCTTATTATTTAATCTTCATGACCTTTTCATATATAAGATGTGGTCCAAAGGGGAGGCATTTCATCTTCCAATATAAATTTATATTTTGGAAAGCTTCAAAGTATCAATTTTTAAATTTGTGATGGGCTAATCAAAATAACTCATTCCTAAAACAAAAAGTTGAACATGGGATGCACCCCCTTCAAAATTGCAAAGTCTAAAACTAGAAATAAGAAAATGATGAATAAGACTTTTTAAAAATTCCTTGCTTTAACTTACTTAGAACCATTTACCATTTTTTTTGTAAAATTCTAATCTAATTTTAAATATGACCCACTTGGGAATTGGACCTCATGTCTAGTTCTAGAAAAAAAAAACACCAAATTGAACTAGGGGGTTGGTTCCACCTTTGATTCCAAAGCTAAACCCAAAACCCAATTTTGGTTCTTGCCCAACTCTAGAAAATAGGTTTGGTTTGAATAGGTTCCAAATACCTAAAATCAAAGCCTCTAGTTCCTACCCAACAACCTACCTACCTACCTACCTACCCAACATTGGTATATGACTTCATATAGATCCATGTTGAAGTCGATAGATTTCACATCCATGTGATGTATTGTTTGTTGTTGTTCCCATTCCAAACAACAATAATTTTTTAAATAATAATCAATTTGCCCATGAAATTATTATTTTTACAATAATCTACACCACAATGATCTTTCAATGTGCATTTCATGTGGAATTCAACGTAGCCTATTTATCTTCTCATAGTTACGCTTTATAAATCCATTTCAACCATAACTTTTTGGTTTTATGGATCCATTTGGGATATAACCTTTTAAATTTAGAGGTTAAATAATAGTGAAACCAAATATTGCATTTTATTTAGGTGGTAAAAAAAATAATGTCTAAATGTTAAGCATGCCTAGCAACAATAATAAAATAACTTTTGGATGAAATATTGTAGTTAAGAGTGTTTTTGCTAGTTGTTGAATTTTTAAATGATATTGTCATGTATCTTTATTTTTCACTTGGGTTATATCATTTAGTGAAACTTTGAATTCTCTAATATGATTGGAATTCTTTCATATCTAGTGATGAAAAGTCTTGTGAATTCTTTTATAAAGACATTATGAGCTATGACATCTTGTTTCAAATGAGGAATATGACATTTGTAAGCTTTTATGTGATCATTTATGATAAATTAACACTTTGGCCTATATATTATTTTGCAAAACTTTAAAACTTTTTTCAATTCACACACGTGAAATGCACTCGCAAATACCTTCAAATGGGGAGAAAGTTTATCTTGTGTAGATTTCTTATGAAGGTTTAATTAACACCTTGTTGGAATAGTTTTTTATTCCAAAGTGTAGAGAACTTGTTATGTGAATAAATTTTACCCATAGGTGTTTGGGTAGGTAAGTTTTCTAGTTAGATGAACCTAACTATTTAAATTAAAACTCTATTATTATTTTTGTTTATTTTTTCATTAAAGCTTATATGGTTGGCTAAAGTCTATTTTGAATAGAGAAAAAATAACCTTATTATTTCAAGTAAAGACCTATTTTTTTCTTTTCAAGTTAATCCATATTGTTAAAGGGTGGTGAAGTTCTTGTTTGAGTGTGAAATTTTGAAAAAGGTGTGAATTTATATTTTTCATTGTTAGCTCTATAAGATTTCTAAACATTTTCTGGACTTTGTTTTGATAGATCTTTGTGTATTTCAAATCAAAGTTTATTACGGGGCTGGCAAGTAAAAAAATATGTGTTGTGGTATTTTTGTGAGTGAAGCAATATCTAATAACATTTTGGAATTTCTAAGTTTTTTGAAAAATAGATGTTTGCAATGTTGAAAATCTATTAAAAAAAAAACTTAAGCACCAACTACCTTCATAATGTAATATAATGTTAACTCGTAAAACATTATTATTTTTATTATCAAATGACCAAATTCAATTATGGTACTTATTTTAAATTGCACCCTTTTATGCCAACATATAATTTTAAATTGTTTTTCCTCATAAAAAAACATGGATTGAAAGTTTCCAAGAAATTTCTTATCAATAGTGTTTTTCTTAAAGCCATGCCATATTGGGCTTGACTTTCACCTCCCATTTGGTGCTTCATCCTTTCCTTATTTGCAAAGTCTTAAAATAACAAACCAAACTTTGAAATCCCAACATCAATTCATTTCCAACAATTTTTTTTTCAACCCATGGGTTGCCCACCTATAATCTATGTTATAGGTGTTATATTGGGGTTGAAGGAGGCTTGAGGGGGCTACAAAGGTTATAAATTAAAGGCTAGTGGGTTATGGTTATATTGGTTATATTGTTATATGATTATTTCACCTATAGGGGTTATAAGTTATGGGTTTAAAGTTTAATTTTTAGGGTTTCAGGATTTGTGTTTTATCTTTTTAGGGTTTAGCTTTTGGGGTCTGTTTTTTAGGGTTTGAGTTTGTTCCTTTTAAAATTTAAGTTTAGAGTTTATTTTTGGGTTTAGGACTTGAGATTTTGGGGTTTAAGATTCAAAACTTTAGAGTTTAGTGTTGAATGTTTAGGGTTCATTTTTGGTCTTTTGAAAGTTTAGTTTGTAAGGTTTGGCTTTCAAGGTTTAGAACTTGAAAATTTAAGGTTCATTGTTATAGAGTTTGATTTGAGGGTTTTGAGTCTGAATTTGGGGTCTTAAGGCCTTAAATTAGGGTTTTAGGGTTTGTTATTAAAGTTTAAAGTTTGAAAATAAAATTTTAAGGTTTGAAAATAAAGTTCAAGGTCTAAAATCAAGGTTTTAAGCTTTAGATTTTGGGAAAAGTTGAATTGCACCCAAAAAAAAAATTACATGAAAATATTAAGTATAATTCTAGAATTGCCCTAATTTTTATTTTAATTTTTTAAATAAAAAATCACTCCTACAACTTTAGCCATCTTCAAATTTTTAATTTTTACCTTGTTCTTCCTCTCATGGTTAATGTCCATTTATCCTAATAGGAAAGCATCACAAACATTGAATACAAAGGAAAATAGCTTCCCAAAGTTGTGATGCTCTTAAAGTTCATTATCATTATCTCCCCCTTGGTTAGTTTTGATGTTATGAGATTTTGCATCTCAATGAAGGTGGTCATAAGGTTAAGGTCTAAGGAGGTTGCACCCATAGATGGTCATCATTAGGGGGAGGGTTATGACTAGGGTTAAGGCTAGGAGATGGGGTTAGGGTTGTAGGTGTGTGGACAATGAAGCTTTGTTTGCTTCTTTAAAATATTCTAGATTGCATGCCCATTAATTGCTTCAAAACCTCATCACATTGCAATGTGGCTTGGTCTAAACCCTCATTAGTCCCCATTTTTTATTCCTTGGAAATCTCCCATAGATAATCATCCAAAGTTTCCTTGGCAAATGGGGCTTTAAGATAAGCCACGAGGTAATTTTAGTAAACAAATTTCCATGTTACATTTGAGATCAATTGAATCACCTCTATGTCAATGTTACAGATGGCAAAGTGAAGGGTATATGTCATTGCAAGTGTGTTAAGTTGCATTGATTCCATGATCTACTAAGGCACTTTGTCCCAACATGGTTATTTTGTCTTGTGCAACCTAACTAACTCAAACTTTTGAGTCTTTGCCATGAAATCACCATGTTTTAATAAGCTCCTCATTCATTTTTTTAAAAACTCCCCACCATGCACAACATTCACTCTCAAAACTAAATAAACAACTAGCAATGTGTCCTTAAAATAATCCTTGGAAAAACAATCATTAAAAAAATAGTCGTGACTAGAAAATTAATCATTGGGAAAAGGTCTATTTGGCTAGAATTGAAAAGATCACAAAGTTGACCACCAAATTGAAAAACAAAACCAAAAGGACCACCGTAATCACATGCAGTTAGGGTTTAGGGATATGTTTAGCTATAATTGAAAGGAAGATCAACAAAATGATGATCAAATTGAAAAACAAAACCAAGAGGGTTACAACTAGGGTTTAGGGGTTTGTCCAAGATGAAGATTCTTTTCAAACCCCTAATTGAAAAGAAGATCACCAAGATGACCACATAAATGGATACCATAACCAATAGGATCAATATCACCAAAATTTTGAAATTTTAAATATGTACATAATTTGAATATATGAAAGGGTCAATTTTTGGAAACATCTAACTCCAACAAATTATTTATATGAAAGCAACATCTCAAGCATTCTAATTGAAATCATAAACAAACGTTAAAATATTTTGTCAAAATTCTTGAACTTCAATTGTTTGCCAATACAAAACTTGTTGTCTATTTTCATAATCTCAAGCATGTCACAAGCCATGGTATCACTCACAACCTTGTATCAAGATTTGTTTGTTGAATGAAGTTGTCACATCATTGACAATTTCATGGGCAAGTGGGTAAAAATTTGTATGATGACAGGTGCATTTGTGAAAGGAAGAAATAGATGGTTCAAATTTTTGTATTCCAGTATTTGGTCTATGGGTTTTGGTGTAGAAGGCTTAGAAAATTTTGTTGAACTATTGGTGGGTTTTAGATTAAGTGGTTAATTTAGGGTAAAAGACACCTTAAATCTAGTGTGGTTGGAGGAAGAGTTTTAGATTTTCTTTAAGATTTTGCAAGCCATGAAGTAATTAAGGTTTGTAAGATTTCACAAAACTTGTGAACAAACACACAATGTGATCACAATGAGAGGAGGAAACATTGCTAAAAGGTAAGGTCTTCAACATGACAATTGTAAAACATGTATTTTTCCTCACCTAAAATGATGGATATGAGCACCATCTCTTGGGATTAGTGTTAACCTCACCTCAAAGAACTTACTTCTTAGACAAATTATTCTTGTTTGAAGTTGTGAACCACATTAGGAGGGCGACTTTTTCTCCAAGATTGAAACTCCAAATCATTCTACTCCAAGCACTCACACTTCAAGTGTTCCATTCCAAGTTGGGACCCGACATTAAAAAGGTTCACAAACCTCAAAATAGAAGTTCATTCCAAAAGCTTCTAACAAAGTTATGGGCTAAGCTTGCTCACAAAAGAAAAACTCTACTTTAAAAGCTCAAATCTAATTTAAACTAAAGTAACAAAAAGAAAACCAATAACAAGAAAACAAAAACCCAAATTCAATTGAAAAGCTTCATGGGAATGTGAGGCATTCTTACACACCCTCAACATGAAGATATGCACTCACAAACCCGTTTGGAAGTGGAACTACTATGTAGTTGTAGTCTAACAAATAAAGTGGTTCAATGTAATGTAATGAAGTTCACTAAAAATCTAATGCGTTGTGTCCACTTGGAAGATACAAAGACATTGTGGGAGAATCGTAATTCACCATGATGGAATGTGAAGGGGCATTATGTTGATGTTCATTCAATGTCACGCTTGATGGTTGAACCCCTTTTGTTCCATTCGACATAACATCTACATATAACCTCCTAATCTAACATGCATTGGATTTTTGAAAAGTTAATCAAAAAAGGAGCCATGTTACAAAATCTTATAAGTTTTTATTCTTTTGATCAAAAGTTAAGCCTTGGGACAAAAAATCACTTTGTTTAGATTGAAGAAAAAACAGACAATTTTAACCCCCTCTACTTCCGGCAAGTGTAGCGCCCTTACAACAAACCCGATAATGCTAAAATTTGGACAGAACCTTCTACACCTCTTGCATAAAATTTTTTAAAGTTTGACACAAATCCAACGGTGGATTTGGGAGGAACAATTATTTGAAATAAAACTCCAGAGGCTTTGTCATGGAAATCCTTTCATGAACTCCACTACAAACACCCTCTACTTCCGACAAGCGTAACTCCCTTACAACAACCTCGATGATGCTGAAAATTAAAGAGAACCTTTTACACCTCCTAAACAACAACTGTTTTAAGTTTGACACAAATCCAACGATGGATTTGGGAAGAACAACTATTTAAAATAAAACTCTAGAGGCTTTGTCATGGAATTCCTTCCATGCTTATTTCTTGCACACATCATTCCATGAACAACACCTTTCCACACATAAGAACTAATCTTTTTCTCACACATTCATTCTCCTTCTTTCCCCTTCCCTCAACACAAAATACTCCTTTCTCCCTTGGTAAACCTCCATGACCTTTCCTTGAACTTGTTCCCCTTGTCTAATGGAAACTTCGAAATCTTTCCCTCCAATCAATGGCCTCCTCATCTTTCAAGAGCCAATGAGAATTGAGAATGATTTACCCTCCAATTAATTTTAGGATGAAAATTTTTGGGCCCAATGAAACAGAAAAAATATTCCATTTTCCAATCAAATAGGATGACAATCCTCATGACTAATGGGATTGGAGGATACATCCTTCCCTTTATCTTGGATACCTTGATGAGGTTCTTGAGTTTAATCTTTATCCTTTTCGTCCGTTGACCCTCACATCCTACTTCTTCATCCTAATTATTTCAAGTAACTAACTACTAGGACAATTTATCGATAGTAACAAGTAAACATCCTTGAGTCCTTACTTGACTAAATCAATTCAATGGTTGAAATAACATCCGTGCATACCATTTACTTTTTTGATATCCCCTATTTATTTTTTCTTCCATGCACTAATTAACTATGTAATACATAATAAATTGGAATTTAAAATTACATCACAAAAACCCCACTACTACAAAATGTGGGTGTAGTTCATTAGTCCCCATTCACTAGACCATTGAATTCACTCAAAATCCAGTGAAATCACTTGGCGTATAAAGACACCTTTTGTTGTAGTGCCCCCACATACTTCTAGATCCGCTATCGAAATTAGGGTTTGACGAATCCATTAGATCTAGGATGTTCGAGTTTTCATGAGGTTTCGCCACACCTTACACCTACCTTAATTTGTTATATAAAAAAACCTTGACCCCTTCTGAACGCAAGTGCCACATTGTCTCTGCTACCCTCTTGGTTTTTTGTTGATGCAGGTGAGAATTTAGTCATGGCGGATGATGTCGCTATGGCTTCAAATCCTCCAGTTTCACTAATAAATAAATAAAAGCTTGAAAAAACACCGCTTGACGTGAATGTCTCTCAACGGTCGCTCGAAGAGGAACCGTCTAGAAGAATGGTGCGCACTTGAGTCGATCGTTCGGCATGGGATCGTTGATTGTCTCTTAACCAACATGCCTTAACAATCTATTTAGAATTTGTTCCTATTTGTGGAGCCGCACCAGAAAGCTTTAAAAAATGTCAATGTGAAGACGATAATGTTCGTCTTCATTGTCGAACTTGGGTTCTCGGTGATGGCCATTATCGTTGGCTACGAGGCTTAATTAATCCCCTTTCCATGGAACATCGAGTCGAATACTTAACTCGCACCATTCGTCGCATTTTGAAGTTTTTGCAATTGTGATCTATCCCCTTAAAGTTGTTTAATAAGTTGTAATTCACTTGGGGCCACTCAGGTGGAAATGTTAATACCTAAGTTTGATTTTGATTCTATTTAAGAGTCTGATAAAAATGAAAACTAAATAAAGATGTATTAGGACTATATCTTATAAATCTTTCTAGTACATCATTCATGTTTAGAGATTATTCTACATACTAACTTAATATTGTCATGGTGAAATGTTATTGTTAATTATGGGCTTGTATTCCCAATATATCAATAAATCACATCTAATTTTACATCCCTTTTCCCTTCTCTACAACATAAAAGGATAATGCACTTAAAAAGGTTTACTACGTCCTAAAATTAACTAAGCCTTGCATCAATTTAAATAAAAGAGTCTTCTACGTCAAAATATCCAAAGGCTAATTCAACTTTTAATAATTATTACTTGGAGATTTATTAGGATTCAAATCATTAATATTAAAGAAAACTATGGAATTAAAGCTTAACAATTTGTGGTATTATAATCCATGACTCACAAGGAACTTTATGTGCATGGGGTGTTTGTGATGAACAACAATGTAGCATGAAACTTGATTCATGCCAAATTTCAATGCAAAAATTTATTTCATGAACATTTAGGAGTGGTGTAAATTTTTGACGCCATTTTAAGCATTAAACCCATTTTCCAACAAATATGGCCTTTTAGTGCCATGTTTGCCAAACTTTACTAAAAACTTTAATGTGCAAAATATTTTCCTTTGATGGATATGCATGCTTCAATTTTCAAAAACAAAATTTTTTAAAATATGAACAACAATTATGGATATCACAATTTTCAAATTTTGGTTGTCCCATTGGCATTGGGTGAACCAACACCTACATTGGAACCATGGTAGACCCTCCCCAAAAAACTTTGTTCTAAACATCATAAATATTCTATTGTAAGATAAAATTAGGATTTTCAAGTCCAAGCTTGATATCCCATGGGACCAAATTCTAGTTGCCCCATATGTTGCATTAGATAATATATGTTATTACAATTTTTAATTTTGGTGTTAATTATTTTTTACCATTGATTTTTTATTCATGTTTAACAAAGTGTTCACTTTTCAATCTAATTTCCAAAAGAATGATAAGGATATACATGTCCGAGTACCTTCAAATTTTATAAATGAATAATAATATGCATCTACCTACATCAAATATGCATATATATCATGCTAAACAAGATGCACCTCATTAGTTACCTACACTAATAGATGTTGAAAATCACACAAGTTCTAAACATGGTTCTATCCATGTTGTAATTATGCATGTTTATTTTTTAAATAAAACCTATAATGTGACAACATTGGTTGAACTAATGTTCGGCAATCTAATTTAGAATTGTTTTGGTTTTGATTTCACACATAAATTGAATTCAAAATCCAGTTTTGGGTTTGATTTTACAAAATTAAATTTTGGTTTTTAAAACGAGACCTAATTTGAGTTTGGTTTTGATTAGCTCAGACTAGAACAACTAGTTAATCTTTTATTAATTGTCAATTATGTTTTCTTCAAAACTTTTGGTTATAATATTACACTTAAATTGAATCAAAAATTCGGTTCAAGGTGTAGTTCTTTAAGAAAATAATATTAAGTTCTAGTTCCTTTCCGGATATTAAAAATCAAATTCAATTTTGGTTCATTAGTAAATAAAACCAATGGTTCATACTAATGTTGGTTATTTATTGATTTTTTGACCCAAGTAACTAGCTAGGTCCAAGTATCAATTACCTATTAATCAAATATTGATTTCGTTTAATCTTATTAAATAACGTACTAATCTTGTATTGGATTTTAAAATTTTAATAACCTAAGGTAGAACTACCCATCACCAAACATTTTCCAATATTTTCTTCATTTCTTATCCAAATTAAGTGATTTTTGTATCATTGGATGTGTAAACTAGACGATTGCAAATGTTTTTAAAACATCATAAATAAAGGAAAAATGTAAAAAACACAAGAACAAGATGAGCAATAATTTGCTTCAATTTTTTTGAAAAATAGCTCTAGACTCCTTTCTAATTCCAACCCCATATATTTTCCATTTTTAGTCCATTTTGAATGATTTAAAACCTGATGGGTGCATCAACTAGGGCTTTAAAAAACTTTTGTGTAATCTAAAGGCAAAACTATAATGATTAAAGATTTTAAACTTGCAATCCTAATTTATTTTTATTCACCCATCACTGAACATGAACCCCCTTGCACCAAACACCCCATATCTTCCCCATTCCTTTACCAAATTGACAAATTATTGTGGCATTATATGTGTTAAATGGAGGGCTACAAATGTTTTGGAGATTTAGAAGCAAAGCTTGAACAATGTGTGAAGATTCAACTTCCTTTGAGTTCTTAAAATGTTTGTTCATTGGTCTATATACCTTACTTAGATTATTTTTAAAGTAAAATATTAAGAATACATATAAATAGTTCTTAAAAATAAAAATCTTATACCTAATGTATAACCAACATTATAATTGGATGTTTTCAACCAAGTATTTGAAAATCAAGTTTTATGCATAATTAATGGTTGTTACCCAAAAATAATTAGTTAAATTGATAATTGGAAGTATTATTTTGACATTGATATTAATAACAAGTGGTTTAATTTTATTTTTTTAATTATAACATATTTGACCAATTATTGTTTTTTGGTAATAATTGGTCAAAATTGGTTCTTACCAATGTTGTCAAATATTTGTTTTTGATATATCCAAGGGTAAGGATATATTAAAAAATTCAATTTATTTACCCGGAGGGTAAGGATATATATATATATTTCCTCCATTAGGTTAAGGTCCAAGTATATAAAATGTATGGTTTTTGGTAGATGGGTAGGGTATGGATACCTTATATCATATACCTATGGTTGGGGTAAAAAAGGGTATGTATCTTGTTATTTATTTAATTAAATTTTTAAAAAAAATTCCATGCTAAAATATTTTTCAAAGGCCCAAATTCAATGGATGTAATGCATAAATCCTTATGTCGAAATGCAAGGATCAATTAAAAGAATAAATTCAACTATCTAATGTTAAACATATAAACAAAATGAAAATATTATGAGGCCTTTCTGGATAAAATATACATTTTATGTTCAAGATATAATCAGCATGTTCATAATATTTTGACTCCACATTTCTAACAACACAATTCACCCCTGCCTTTTGCATACATATACTCAAAATGACCAACTAGCCACCCTTAATCCCCATATGGATACACATAATGCCCAAGGAACCCAATTCAAGAAACACCATTTGGATTTCAATCCCAAGAACTTTCTCATGAACAAATTCAAATTCCCCTTAACAAATATGAACAATATATTTAATTAGCTTCCCCACAATACCATCATGTCCTAAAGCTTACATTGGGTTATGGTTTATAAAACAACAACCTAATTATAACGAATTTTGATAAGACAAATTAAACAACAATCTACCTTACCAAATTTTCACCTTACGTCATGTAATCTACCATCTATTTCACATACCAAATCTACCTTATCAAATTTGCAGATTTAGAAATCAAAATTAGTTGAATCATCAAGTTCAACATAGTCACCTAGTTAGTCTTCAAATTCTTCCTTCATTTGCTTCAACAAATTTGCTTCAAGATCCCAAAGTCATCAATGGATTCAATTGCAAATGATTCACACCCAAAATGTGGATCATTTGGCCAATTTTTGGAAATCAAAACAAGTTGATTTAAGTTTTGGGTTCCAAGTCGGCATTTGCATAGCCTTATCAAAATCCCAACAATGGAAAAAATATGTTCCACTTCAATCTAACTTCCCACAATACCCAAAATTTGATGAGCCAAGTATCCAACAATAGGAAGTTGTGCCTAATGAACCTTCCACCACTTTAGTGGATATTCACAAGACTTTGCTTCCAATTGTAGATTTTAAAAACAAGTGAATTATCGTTTCACCTATAATCAAATACACAAATACTTAGATCACTATTCATTTACTGTTACGTGCATCACACATATGAATTATATAATATATGTTATAAATATGAAGTGAATCATGATGCAAAAATTACAAATTGTGAATTGTAAGTGGAAAAACTAGATTTCAAAAAAGAGAAACTTGAAATTGTGAATGCAAAACCAAATTGCAAAAACTAGAAACTTGATTATGAATGAAAAAACTATAAATTAAAATCCAAAAATAAGACATTTTTTCATTTTGAATGCATAAACCAACAATTGTGAATGTAAAAACTTACATGTTCAATGGCAATATCATTTGGAGATAGTCCTACACCAAACATAGCCAATGGTAATTCTTGGGTGACAAATTTTTTTGTTGGTTCTACAAAAACATTCACTTTCCAATAAGTTGAACATAGAAGGGGCATTAGGGTTTTAGAATCACACCTTGTTGTTACAATTATGGCCATATTTCTTTTCACATAATTGTTCACAATAGATAAATCCTTGAATTTGGGGTCAAACATTAGGGCCAACATCATGTGTGCCTTTTTTGGATCAAACTCATGTAAATAATCCAAAAATGGAACAAGCACGTGATTGACTTCTAATCGCATCCTACTTGTTAATAAGAATAATTTTACATCAAATTGATATGCAAGGATAGGGTTCATTTGGATTTCTAGTTGAAGCCTTTTTTGGGTCAATTTGACACAAAGATTGATTGCATTTGCAAGTGCATCACTAAGCAGCCAATAACCACAATGTTGATTAAGCACACAACTTGATACAACTAAGGCCAAGGTTGATGCAATGACTTCAACAATTGCCCAAACTTGTGATGTTGGAATTTTGCCTTGCAAAGCCAATGTTTGTTGGTTGTAACAAACATGAATAACAACTTTAAATTCAAGGGCATGTTGGAACATTATCACTTTAGAAACAAACTTAATTTTCATAAGTGTGTTTAATTTTCGTGGTTGCTAACTTGCAGCCAAACAAGCCTTTGTCCACTTTACCCTTCCTTTGCTAGATTTGTTTGGCCAAGTTATACAAGATTAAACTAAAGATTGTGTAGTTTTGATGCTCACTGGTTATAGACTAGAACTTACTTTTTCATTAGAAGTGGCATATTGGCAAGCCTTAGAAAGTGCATGACCAAAACAAACACCTTCAAATGGTGCATGCATTCCCAATTATCCACAAGTAACAATGTGTTTAAGAAAATTGGTCGTTGTAGATAGGTTTGTGTCTTCATTTTTCAAGTAGCAAATGATATTGTTAGTAAATTTGTACTCTTCAAACAAAGCTTGCAATTGACCAAGACTAACCCCAAAAGTTCCTTTCGCCTCAAAAAACCAATTGTGACATGTTTTGGTTCCCAATCCAAAGTCAAGAAATTAATGACAAGGGTAAAGGTATCAAGTGCACCTTTGTTCATCCATAAGTCAAATGTTACAATTATAGAAGTTACAACATTGATAAAAGGGAAAAGAAGCTCTTGAAGTGTGTGCTTCATCATAAAAGGTAATATATCTTTAGTTAAGGTTCTATGTGATGGAAACACCCTTTGTGGGTCCCTTTGCAAACCAAATCGCCTCATCCATATGCTTTCAATTGTGCTTAAAGGTAGTAACCCCTTCACAACAAGCAACACAAGATCATCAATGAAAGCTTTCTATTCTTCTTGTGATTTTTCGTAAGATGTGTTACCAAAAAATGTATAGATGGAGCCAAAAGTTACCACTTTTTGAACTTTGGATTTATTTTTCAAAAGGATTTGTTTCAGCATAACGTCAAAGTGAAATCTCACTAACATAAACTTTCCAAATTTTAACATGTTCACCTTCACAATGTTTCTTCATGGTTGAAGTCCCAAATGTTTTTAGTTTTATAAGAGATCAATCCCGAACCTTTGGTTTTTAACTCCAACACATGAGCACCCAAACGAATTAAATGACACATAATACAATGAAGAACTTATTCTATTTTGAACAACATAAGTTCATCAACATTTGGTTTGTAGAAAGCCCAAGGAGCAAACCTTCAATCCCATGAATCCCAAAATTTTGCTTGTTATCGCAATTAGCAGCTAATTGTTATACTTGCATTTGACCCAATTCATGAATGTTTCCTATTGGACTAAATCTACTAGTTGATGAAGAAGCAACAACATTTGTCGGTGAATGTGCATCACCTTTTTGAAATTAGGCTTCAACAACAAGCTGAACTTCTCTAGGCTTTAACTCCCCATAGTTTGAAACTTCAATGTTGTTTATAATGGTGCAAATGTTTCCCATTGAAACTCTCACAATTTTTTTAAAAACAACAAATTAATTACTATTATTAGATTAATTATTGTTATATAATTATTATATATTATATAGGTTATTATAGACTCAATTGTTATTATTGTTATAAAATTAGCTATCAACCCGCTACTAACCTGCTATTGGTTGTTCTAATTGTTGATTTGTTGTTGCAACTGTCAACTTAAGTTGATGTTATTTTAAATTCATGTTGATGAGTTGAGTTCTTGTTTTAACATATTACTAATGACTTAACCTATTATTTTTTCCACTTGGTATAATAAGCAATGAACTATTACATTAACCATGCATTTTGCACAACCCATGCATAAAACTTATCATAAGAATAAGAAAGTTACACTTACCTTTTCCATCCACCTAGCAAATAATGTGAAGTTAATTGTTATTGCATAGAAAACCATGGCTTGCATATGTATATTGTTTAGGCCACAACAAGATAAAAGCCAACAAAAAGTAACAAGATTGACATCAATATGAATATGATTTAATTAACATCTGAATTTTAATAGGTTTATGTTATGTTACCTCCAATGTATGGGATTTCACCATTGTGAGGGATCTAAAAAAAGCTCCTACCATAATTTTTATTTTAAATTTATAAGGAAAACAAAAAAAATTCCTTTCAAATAATGTGGTTTGATCACATATTAGAAGCCCATGTGAGCAATAAACACAACACGAAAGTATATTTTTGTTTCCATGCTACAGAAAACCATTAAAGAAACAAATAAATGATGAGATGTTTTTCACCCATTGGCATTGGATGGAAGAAAAAAAATGTAAAACAAAGGGACAAAAGTGATGTGGGCCCACAAGGAAAAAAAGACATATGCATATAAAATCCAAATGTTAGATGACATGTAATTGATTTGACAAAAATGGTGAAGAAAACTATGGGTCCACAAGAGGCCAAAAAAAGCCATAGAAGAAAAAAACAAGACTAACATCAATAAGAATATGATTCAATTGACATATGGAGTATGAAAAGATTAATGTTATGTTACCTCCTTTGTATGGGATTTCACTGTTGTAAAATATCCAATAAAAAATCCTACCACAATTTTTCTTTCTAACCTACAAGGACAACAAAAAAAATTCCTTTCAAAATAATCTAGTATCACATAGAAGCCCATGTGGCCAGTAAATACAACATAAAATTATATTATTGTTTTCATGCTACATAAAACCATTCAAAAAGATAAATAAATGATGAGATTTTTTTCCCCATTGGCTTTGGATAGAAGAAAATAGATGTAAAACAAAAGGACAAAAGTCATGCATGCCCATAAAGGAAAGAAAAACATGTAGTTGATTTGATAAAAATGGTGAAGAAAATTGTGGGTCCACAAAGAGGCCAAAAAACGAAAAAGGAAAAAAAACTTGTTCCTTTGTTGCACAAACTTCACTTTTGAGGCAAACGATATTTTTTTATGCACAAGTCTCCTCTTTTGGGCTCTAGTAAACACAATGCACAACAAATACCCCCAACAACAAAATAAATTTAATAAACAAATCATAAGAAGAAAACATTAGATAACCATAAAGAAAAAGAACCCAATAAAACTTTCCACAAGAAAAGGTGATTGTTTAGTGTTGTTGAAACCTAATAGCTTCAAATAAATAAGTTTAACCTTTAACGTGAAACAATTATTCAAGTGTTTTTCTGGCCCTTTCCTTGGTCTTGGACAACAATGGAAGACTTTTTTGGCCTCTTATTCATGAATATTTGCATTGTCAAGTGAAGCTCTTTCAAAGTCTTGTAAAATTTTATAAAAAACACATCGTAGATTAGGAAAATGTATAAAGGAATAAAATTAAGGAAAAAGGGAGAGGTGATAGGATGTTAAGTTGGCTCAAGGTAGGTGTGAAAATCTTTCCATGTCCATAACTGACCGCTTGTGGAAGGTCAGCCATATTTATATGTCAAAAACTGATAGCTTGCAATAGATTGGCCATGGTGATGGGAGGTGTGTCTTGAAGGGGTGGAAGTTGGGAAATGGTTAAGCCTATGATTATCACCCAAGTTAAGATGGAGGACGTTTGCATCCTTTGTAATGTGATCAAAAAAATTTGATAAAGAAAAGTGACCAAGGTAGAAAAATGAGGGCCTTTTAGCCCTTTCAAGGTCCAAATGGCATGGGCACAATTGTGTAAAAACACATTGGCATATTTGTGTAAGCAACCAAATACCTCAATTGTTAAGGGGAGGAATTGATTCGTGGGGTGTTAATTATAATAGTTTTTTTCTTTGGTTTGAGCTGCATTAAAGGTGGCAAATTCTTGAATTGCGTAAGATTGGGGAAGTAAATCCACTCGCATTGGGTCAGTAATGACAATGTTAGCTAAGGTGTGAATGCCATTTTTGGTAAGCACAATGTCGATTCGTCAACATTTCGAAATGTCTAAACCATCATACCATTTCTAACATGTTCTCCAACATGATATCTAAGGCCCATCGTGCTCAAATTTTATCACGTTTTGGCCCAAGGGTGGGCACCTGGCTTACAAATCAACTAGTCTTCCTAACTTTTTGATTATCTTCTACATTTTTTTCCACAATACTTTGTATTTGACTTGGACTACCCATCCTTTAATTGCAGATGTCCTTTGATGTGCACATACATCCCATCGACCCTATAGGTATCCACCTTTTACGTTTGCTCATGGCAACAAATGCACTCGAACCCATGATGCAATTCGTGACACCTTTGCCGCCACTATGCAAGATGCTGGCTTCCACATGGGATGAGAACAATTACATGCGCTTCCTTTAACCATATTCAACTCCTCTCGAGGATGTTTACTTATTACTACCAATAAATTATCCTAGGAGTTAGTTACTTTGAAAAAATTAGGATGAAGAAGTAGGATGTTAAAAGTCAAATAGATGGAATTGGCAATGATTGAATTCAAAAACCCCATCAAGATATCCAAGGTAGGGAAAAAAACGAATCCTCCAATTTCATTGGTCATGAAGATTATCATCCTATTTTGATTAGAGGATGGAAACCTCTTAGTGTTTCATTGGGCACAAGAATTCTCATCCTAAATTCCATTGGAGGGTCAAATCATCCTTGATTCCCATTGGTTCATGAAGGATGAGGAGGCCATTGATTGGAGGGAGGGATTTCCATAAACTTCCATTGAACAAAGAGAACAAGCTTAAGGAAGGGTCATGGGAAGCTTTTAGTTTTTGAAAATTTTGTCTTATGTTTTTAGGAAGAAGAAAGAGATTTAGGAAAAGGAAGAGAATGAGTGTGTGAGAACAGATTTAATTTGTTGTGTGAAAAAATGTTATTCATGAAAACAATGGTGTGAAAACAAAAGATCATGGAAGAAAATTATGTGTAACAAGTAGTCGTAGTTGGAATTCATGGAATAATTTCCATGAACAAGCCTCTGGACTTTTTACGAAAATAATTCTTTATCTCAGATCCATTGTTGGATTTGTTTAAAATTTCAAATAATTTTAATTTAGAAGGTGTAAAATGTTTTCTCAAAAATTTAGCATCATTGGGGTTGTTGCAAAGGAGTTGCATTTACCAAAAAAAAAGGGGGTTTGAAGCCATTTTTTCCTCAAATATGGTCAAAATAGTTTCCAATTTTGAAGCATAACTTTTGATTTCAAAATAAAAAGTTATAAGATTTTTTATCATTGTTGCTTTTGAGATTAATTTTCTAACAACCTTGTGCAAGTTAGATTTGAAAATTGTATGAAGATGTTATGACGAGTTGAACGAAGGGGGGCCGACTATCAAAATATGAACATTGACTAATATCAACACAAATTTTCTTCACATCTTATCATGGTAAGTTTTGATTCTTAAAAAATGTTTTAGTATCCTTTAAGTGGACACAACGCATTAGATCTTTTAATGAAATTCATTACATTCTATTGAACCACCTTAATTTGTTAGAATATAATTAAATAGTAATTAATGAAATTCCACCCCCCAAATGAGTTTTGTGAGTTGCATATCTTCATGTGGCCTTGTGTGTAAGAATTCCTCACAAGTATCCCAGAAATAATTTAGGCTCCATATCATATATTTTGAAACTTGGAGAGGTATTGTGTAGCCTTTATGAAATTTAAAAGGAATGCAATACCTTCATTGGGGTAATTTGTAAACACCACAGGTTGAATTATTTTGGTCTAGGCTATCAAAGGGGTATCGTTCATGCCTAAACAAATTCAATGAACATGTAATACCCTTCTTAAGGTATCCCAAAAATACATTGGGTTCTATAACATATCTTTTGAAACGTGGAGGGGAATTGCATAGCCCTACCAAAACCTACAAAAAAACCAATACCCTCATTAGGGTATTATGTAATTAATTAAACACCATGGGTTGATTTATTTTGGTCTACACTATTGGAGGGGTATTGCTCATACCCAAAACTATTCAATACACATGCAGTAGGGTATCCCACAAATATGTTGAGTTTTATAACATATCTTTTGAAACTTGGAAGGGCATTGTAAAACACTTTTAAAAACCTACAAGGAAAACAATAACCTGTTTAGGGTATTCAATAAACACCATGGGCTAAATTATTTTGGTATAAATTATTAGAATGGTATTTGTTCATGCTTAACAATATTCAATGCACATGCAATACCCCTTGCAAGGTATCCCAAAAAAATCTTTTGGGCTTTATAACATATCTTTTGAAACTTACAGGGGTATTGCATACCATACCAAAATCTAGAAGGAAAGCAATACTCAGATCATATTGCGATAATATCCTAAACCATCAAACAAAGGATTTTTAAAAAAATTTATTCCATGCTCAATGTATCATGCCTTACAAATTGATTCAAATAAATGAAAACATTGCAAAATTGGTCACATTGATGGTATAAGGGGTTTAACTGAGTGAAGTTAAGAAGTTTAAATGTAATACCCACATCCTATTGTGATAATTCATTAAGCATGAAAACATAAAAATATTTAAAAACTACTTGATCCCCACCCCCCAATATATCAAGAAATTCATGTTTTCAAAATTATTTGTTCACATTACAATATGATTTAACATATTTAAATTGAACATAATGCAAAATTGGTCACATTGATGGTATAGGGGTTTAGGTTTTGATGTAAATTTTATTATTTTATGTTAAAATTTAGAATAACTTTATCAAAATCAAAAAATTAAAAGTTCATTTTTAACATTTTTCTAGTGATGTACATATTTATGGTTTTTCCTTTTAAAGTTGTAAACTCATTTAAAAAAAAAAAAAAAAAAGTCTTTAATTTAATAAGATTTTAAACTATGTTTAAAAAAAATTAAAGCACATAATTTTTATTTATTTTTTTGTTTCACATAATAATAAAAAT
>Ga0209611_10006447_pt1 | contig 19219 bp, 12 predicted proteins | sample S1TSphgellanicum_3_FD_187693 | JGI IMG/M metagenome (GOLD analysis project Ga0209611, IMG submission 187693) | Host-associated microbial communities from peat moss isolated from Minnesota, USA - S1T2_Fc - Sphagnum magellanicum MG (SPAdes) (version 2) | ecosystem: Host-associated > Plants > Peat... | reverse complement strand
AATCAGCCAGGAAAAGCGAACACCCAATAATAAGCACTGCTCCTCCTCCACTGCAGAGAGCGACTTTCAGTCAGAAAATAGCCGCTTCCTCGAACTCGCCCAAGACAGACTAGGTCGTGAACCGAAGGTGAAGAAGGTACCCGGGGGTTGCGGTGATGAGGAAGACCTGCCCTGTTTTCATCTGGACTATGGGCGGTGCGATCTCACACACCACCGTCGTTGAGCATCAATTTCCGGTCCATCCCCACTGCCTCGTCATGTGCGCATCTTTCTTTCTCCGGTCCCATGGGAACTTCCTGGTAATGTGCTCATCTTTCCTAGTCCTCTAAGATGTGCTTATTGGGCCTGAATTCCGGGATTCGATCGATCTCCTCTAATACACCTCGCGAAACCAACGACTCTAAGGGATCAGCAATTGGAGTCGATGGTCGGAAAGTGTGAGGGATTCAGTGTTCTACGTTCTGGCCTTAAAGCTAGCGGTCACTTCCCGAGCCCTTGGTAACTCCATCTGAGGCCTACGATGCTGGCTCTTTCTCGCGAATGTTATCACAATACGATTTTGCAAGTTCTTTCTACCAACTTCTTTCTGTGAAAGATGGACGGTGATCGACGAAGTGTTCGTGAGGTGCCACAGTCCGTTTCTTTGAGTGCAGGGCGAAACTCCACATTTTGGCGATTGTTGTTTCCGGCTAACATGGAGATAGCAAGTGGAATCAGGAAGTTCTCGCCTGACTGGCTTTCGGGCTGTAATGAATTCGGATGGGTTTCTCCAAATCACCAAACCGGTCGCAATCATATGTCATGGACTGCCTGAAGAATGAAGAAAGGAGAATCATCCCACCTGAAGCATTGTTTCTGCTTCTAGGAGAGGTTTCGTTACAATTTTCTTCTCTTGCTCGAGAATTTTGGCTCTCTGGAGGTGACGCAATACCCTTTCCCCATGTCATTTTTTGAAAAATTCTGTTATATTGCAGTGCCTGAATCCCTTTGCAGTTTCAGCTCTTTTGCTGCTCTGAACACAAGCTCTTACAGTTGGTTGCATCAAAAAATTCCAAGGTATATAATTCCTCTCATGCTGGGATGCAACATTGTAAATTAGGGTTTGGCTGTTCTTACCATGTCAGTACAGAAAAAGTGGCTCTCATACTGATCATTGGATGAGGAAAACTTGATGAAAGCAAAATTTGGAGTTATTGGGTTTACATTTTGTTCTGATTGAAACTCTTGTGGGGACATTTCAGACATTGTGTTTCCATGAACCTTAAGCACCACGTAAATTGGCCATCAGCATTTTCTACATCTATTTGCATGCCTTAATGACAATGACTGGAAGCTGGTACTTGGAGAGACTAACCTCTGCACTGGAGGTCATTCTCCTTGTGAGAAACAGGGACTGAGAGATTCTCAAGATGAGAGACAGCCTGTTCATTTTCAACCTAAATTTCTTCATTGTGATTGCAAAGTGCTAGTCTACAGTTCCAGGAAGCCACCAACAAACAGACAGTTTGTGGAATGCTGGGGAAGGCAACCAAACTCAAGCAGCCTCCTGGTGTAACATAAATTACTACTCTACCTTTCTCAGTTTGGCATCTGAAGTTAGGCAGGACTTTTTAGTGTATTGGCAGCCAAGGTATTGATGCTAAGCTGTGAAGATCAGCTAACAATTGCAAGTTGTGATCTCTGTAATATATGATCTATCCAACTCAAATGAAGGCAGCCTTGCTGATGATAGTTCACAATTATTCTCACAATATGACTTTTGCATCAAATGAAATCTGGCACAAAACATATCTGAAACATGCCCCACTTTGCAATTTTAGAAGTTGAATTGGTTTGATTAATGGCAATTTTCCTGTTATATATGTAGCTGTTTCCACCAAGTTCAAACTTAAGATACTCATTAGTATGTGTCATATCTGTCAACAAGCCCACCCAAAAAATTCTGGCTCATCAAGTACATTTTTAAATGTGGCTCGGGCATTAATAGAAAATGTGTGACTAACATGGTGAACTTTTTCTATCAGTTTGCAAGAGTTGCATTGCACTTTCTTTGAAGGAGCACTGTAGATTGCCTACTCATTGCACTGTCTGGTATTGTGATGCCTATCTTTGTTTGGACAAGGTCTGAGGCAACAACTGCACTCAGGGTATTTCAAATATGGTATTGTGGTGGGGATCTTTGTTTGTCTACAGGTGCTGAGTCAAGTGCACTTCTGAAAATCTTCTGCATTCTTCATGGTTGAGGTAGGGTATTTGCCAAGCCTGATCTCTTTCCGTATTACCTATACAGTTTTTTGTCACTGTTAGTGTAGGAAAACCTGATTTCTTTTACAAAAACCCATGGTGGTTTTTGTTTATGCCCTAAACCCAAATTCCTTCCTTCCTGCATACTGTGAGCACACATCACAGTGACTGCCTCAGAAATGCATCTGCCAGCAACTTTGATCATACAAGGAACCATGTATGTTAAGCTTGTCATTTGGCAAGAACAGGTATGTGAACATTGTGAGTAGGGTTGCCTACTAATTGTACAGGAAACTATTTCCACGCCATAGATATGACATTCTCCCAGCGGGACTGCCAAATTGTATGGCATGTGCAAAAAACAACTCCTGCACAGAAACTGTCTGGGGAACCAGGGAATTTCCGGAAATCTAGGAGATAGGTGTGTTTTTCAAGAGAAAAAATGGCTGGGGAAGTTTCAGTACTCGAGCTTTTGGAACCACAAAAAGTTCTGGGTCTGGAAATGGCTTTGAAATTAAGACAAAGCTCTTCGTCCTCAGGTGCTTTTACCATTGGAGTTGGAAAGAAGGCAAGAGAAGGGATACCAAAACTGCAATGCAGCTAGACATCCTTTGTCCCAAGAAAATGAAGCAAGGAGGAAATTTTGTCCATCACTCAAATCTGGAGGAATTGCCCACTCTGCAGCCACTGGGTTGGAGCTTATTGTATCAACCAGAACAGCAAATCCAAAATGTGATTCAGGAACTTTGTTGGAGTCAACAACTGCAGATCATTAACAAAGGTTTAACTTGTAGTGTATCTGGTACTCTCTTTGCATGACTTGTGATGCTGTTCTACATGCTTGCAAACATCGCAGCTGATTGCTCTTGTCATTCCAAGTGGAGAAGCTCTCGAACATGCTTTGGCTTCCTCCTACCATGGCTGGTGTATCTCTCCTTCCATTAGGAAATCTCAGTGGCAGCTTTTGAATGTTTGAAGACAACTGATTGCATCAAGGGAAAATGGTTTTGTTGGGTAAACTGAAGGTATGGGTACACTACGGTTCCTCTCTCTCTTTCTCTCTGTGTCAACATCTTCTGAGCTGAGGCATCGCTCCTGGTTTGAACCTAGTTTTTGTTTGAATCTTGATTTCCTGGATGTTGGATGGTCATGGTGATGGAAGAGAGGTGGAAAGATTAGGCCCTATTGGAGAGTTATGAAGACCAGAAATGAGGTTGCTGCAAGCTGTAAAATTAGGGACCAACTGTGTCTATGGACCTTTTGGGCTTCGCACTGTTAACTTTGGAAGTTTGTGACACGCTTATCACCAATTCTCTTCTACTATTAAATCGAAGGTTTGTCTTGTTCTGCTCGGAGAGCCCAGCAGAAATTCAGCAGCATAGAACATTCTGACTTCCTTTTTCTTGGGGATCAGAATTTTGGGGAACTAACTTGTTGGGTAGCAGCTCAGGGGGCTACAACACTGTCAATTTGATGGAGGTCTGGCGGTGGCTTAATAAGTTTTGGTTTAGAGCATCTCGAGTGGTGCTCAGTATGTGACCCTGCGAAAATATTTTTGACATCCAAGTCTAGTTCTGTACTCTTAAGCAACCCCACGATAAAACTGAAACTAGGACAGCAAATCGGTGGGGACTACTAATAGCAAACCACCTGGACCAATCACTATAATGGGGCAATCAGAAACACTGAGCAGCAGTTAGATCATATTTGTTACACTCTTTTATGCAGGTGCACATTGTTGCTGAGCGTTTTACCAGCCAGGGCAACTTGCACAATTATGCGGAGCCAAAACCATTTTCCTGAGCCGAACCGGCATAGGTTGGATTTTCTTCATCGAATTTTACTGTGCAGGATCACATACCGAGCACCGCTGGAGATGCTCTTACATAGCACCACTTTCTTGGACTTTATGATGCCATTGGTTGGTCTGAGTAGCCCGTTTGTATAGGGTAACGCCCTAGGGCTGGGGCATTCCCAAACTAATCAGCCTTTGAGGCCCAAGCTGAGGGCTAGTCCTTTCAGGAAGATTAGCTGGCTTAAAACTTGACTCACTTTTCTCTTTTTGAAATGTTTTTATTGTGATAATTGGTGAGAACCAGGCCGGTATCAAGGTCAAAAAAAGGGAAAAATAACGTGGGCGTTTCAAAAAGCGACATGCTCACCTCTATGGGCATTTTTCTTTTCAAAATGCCCACTTGTTGCTGTCATTTGTTTACAATTTATAAAGCCTCCTCCGCTTACATAGCTGCAAATTGCAGAGGGTTTTAGGAGTGTGAATTGGCCATGACCCACAAGTTCCATAGCTATGATACCATAACCTAAATTGATCCCATGAACCTAAATTGCCATCTCACAATTAATGACATTCTGAATTGTTTCATGAGAAAAAAGAAGATTACTGGGAAATTTAAAGAAAAAAGATACCAATCTTGGACCAGGAGTGAATTTGTTTTTTTCTCACACGAAATGCAAAAGGTGACTTAAAGGAATCAAAACCTTTAACCCTAGTGGACCAAGTCAAGAGAAGGAAAAAACAGAGAAGAAAACCTTTAACTCTAGGGGACCACATCATGAGGAGGGGATTTGAGTGGTACTCACATTTGCAACTGGCTATCTAAAGAAGTGCCTCTATTGTGGAGTGCCCAATGTTCCAAAAAAATTGGTGATGGGCCAATCGACATGGGCCCTTCAAAGAAAAAACAAAGTGTGAGTGCACCCATGAACTAATTAATATGAATCTATGAATCGCAATATTGGCAAAAGGGAAGGCGGGCATTTTCGCCTTTTTCTTTTGAAATTTCAAGTTTTCTCTGAAGAAAAGAGGAGGAAAAGTTAGACGTAGGAAGGAAAAAACACTGGTATGTCAAAAAAATTGCGAAATTTAACAAAATTTTAGAAAAATTAGTCAAACTTACACTATTTTAAAAAATTCCAAAACTTTCCCAATTTCTTTGTCTCAAAATGGCGAAGTATCGCCAGGACAAAAAACATTGGTACACATACTGATAGCAATGATGCTATCGTTGTGCATTCATTTCTACCCACAGATAGAAACTGCACCAATCTTTCAAGCCCATGTGATGTTTGAAAAGTAATTGAAGAGTTCCAGCTGCGACAGCAACGGTACAACCCCAAGCTCCAACCCTCATCATGCCCCTGGTCTGACTTTGGAACAATTATATCAGTTGTTGATAGAATCCATAACATTGCAGTCCTAGCGACTCGTACAATTATTAGTTGTGAACAGAGTCTATGGCATTATAGTGCCGACTGCGTAGTGGCAAACACTCCCTCTTTACATTATCTCCAGTCTCGGCAGCAAGAACTTATGTACCCACAATTTTGGATGAAGTATAGCGTATACGTAGTGATCAAATTGTGTGAAATTACCATTTTGCCAGTAAGTTTGCTAAGGTATTGAGTTTGACAGAGTCACACTAAAACAAAATAACATTTCTTGATTGACCGATGATAATGATTGGCCCAGGTGATGAGATTTAAATATGTGATGAGACTATTTCAGTTTTTCATACTAGAATTAGTGTTTTTTCAGGAATTTCTGTTTGTAGTTAAAGTGCCAATCATTCATTGTAAGATGCAAAAAAAATGGTGATAATCTTTAGGATCACTTACTCAAATCTGGCTATAGACCACAAATCTTTAATCAACCTTATATATGTTTGGCTACAGAATGAAAACCACACTTATGATCTGATGATTTTTTATTTTTCCACTCACTTCTGGTGACTGGAAACCTTCAAAATCATTTTTTTTTAAAAATTATTTCGCATTTTGTCGATAAAGTTAGTTGTGAAGTCACCCTCTCTTTCAGCCACTATCCCCTCTTTCAGTGGTATCTGCAAAGCAAGAAAATTTCATTAAATCTGAGTATGAAATGAGACTAATTATAGTAGTTGTACAAGTAGGAGCAGTGAAAATATATGTAGCCGCAGAGGAGGCGCTCAGGAAAAAAAGGAAACAGGGTTTGAAACTCAGTTTACTACCAAAATAGGTGGAAAAACTAGTTTGGGAAAATTTCATTCCCAGTTACGTGTTTGATGGCCTATTATGTTGAAACTGGCTGTTTTCACCCCTTAATTGCCTGACTTTACGGATAACTTTAATATATCACCAGTCAAAAAAAAAGGCTGAACTGTAGAATGGGTGAGGACTCAGGAACAAGGAATAATTAAGATTAAATCTTGGATTTGGTGAATATTGTCATAGTACCTGGGCGGCTTTGGCATGAATTATGTTTTTTTCAACTTTGCTGAAATTTTCAGAAAAAATTCAGCCCTTTCTGTCAAAATTTTCAAAAACACATAAAAAGCCAGTTGTGAACCAGTCTGATTGAATCAATTATTTTACATCCATTTGACCACTAACATAGTGAAACATTTTAAAAACATTAATGAATTTTATTAACTCTATTACACATATGCTGAAATTTTCAGAATCAAAAGGGTAGCTGCCAAACCAGAAATTCTGAATTTAATTGATTATTCGACACAGAACTGTCAAAGCCAGCCACATACTACAGTACTGACATAGTGGCACCCTTGGATCTACTTTTAGAGCAGGTCCACTAGCAACTCTACAAAATGGCCTGTATGTTGTACTTCATCCCCTTTAAACACCCCAAAAATGTGTTTGGACCAATGTTGGCCACGGCCTCACTTTTGCAAGTAGCAATAGTGGGTATCACCAGTTTCAGCTCCAATTAGGGTAAACTGGCCCATCACCAACCATTAGCCTATCACCAAACACTTTGACAGATCTTTCCCAATTCTTCTCCATTTTGAGTGATTTAAAATGTTATAGGAATGCCTTCTCAAGCTTTACAAATCATCTTTGAAATGCAAAGCCAAAGGAACAGCCAGAAAAAACACAGTAAAGAAAATACATTTGTTCGAATTGCAAATTGTATTTTTTTTCATTTTGAGCCCTCTTACTTCATCATTGCAAAACTTTCTCATTCTTTGTTCAAATTGAGTGATTTAAACTGCTCTGAAATTGCCATCTTAAGGTTTACAAATCATGTTGTAACTCTGAAGGCAACAGACTAATACTTAAGGATTTTTTGAAAGACTTGAAAATAGGCTATGAGCTATTCAATTGAGAATTTTCTGTAAAAACAACCCCCCTACTTCAGGGAAGGGCTGTAACTTTTTCATCTCTAATTCATTTTTGCTGATATTTAGGGCGATAGATGTGCAAAGAGGAGAGTTCCATCTACTCTTTGTACACCATAAACAATGGGACCTTCCTGCAAAAACAGCCAGAAAACTTAAGTGTACTATGACCAGCCTTTCTACCCTACTAAGAATCAAACCAGATTTGAGAAATGATTTTCAAAACAGGAACAAGAAATAGAACCTGATTTTATTTTCTTAAGGAACAAGACTTAGAACTAGGCTTTCAGTTCTATTTTGATATGGAGCTGGAGAAAAAACTGTGACCAAGAGTTTCCAAAAATACTGTTTTTGAAAAAATAAAAAATAAAAAATAAGTGAGTAGAACCAAGGGTTAACCTATAGTTGATCACTGGCTATGGTCTGAGTTAGTAAGAACCAGACTAGAACTAGGGTCAATTTTTGGAATTGGAATGATAATTTCTGTTCTTTGAAGAACTGAACCCAGAACAAGATTGTCGATTCAATTTATGTATTGAACCAAAACTGAGAAAGTTCTAATTTATTTTTTAATTCAGAATTAGAGGTTCTTCATAAAAGTAAAGAACTGGCCAACAGGGGTTCCGACCTGTACTTTTACACAAGATAGGATGGTACCCTAGGCCCAGTAAAAGAAAATGACTGCTTCTGATAGGTCAGCCGTAATGATTGGCCTCAGGTGGTAGCCTTAACATTAGAGCAACTCCCCAGCAATTCCAATGGTGCTCAGTATTTCTCACATAAATGTTTCTCACATCCAAGTTTAGTTATGTAACTTTTTTCCAACCCCACCCATAAAACTAAAACTGGGACTGTAACAGGTAAGAGACCCACATGGACTCAAACTGTCTAGCCAATCACCAAACAGGTTTTAAGCTGTGTTGTACCTTTTACTAGCCTCTGCAGCGTACCGCAAATATGCTGGGCCAAAGAGAAATGTTTTGACTTTTCTTCATCAGATGTCTCTTTGGACACATCTGATAAAATTGGAACGATACAGAGAAGATTAGCATGGCCCCTGCGCAAGGATGACACGCACAAATCGAGAAATGGACTTTTCTTCATCAAATTTTTTAATTTGGAGGGCCACATACTGAGCACCGGTGGAGCCACTCGCAAACCTCAAACTCGGTAAATACCCAGGTAAAAAATGAAAGTTCTCGAGGACTTTGCAGGTTGCAGCCAGGCTCCTCCGACAAGGCACGAAGAAAAATGGGACGCTCGCGTACGACACTGATGCAGCACGAGGACTTTGCAGGTTGCAGCCAGGCTCCCCCGGCAAGGCACCAAGAAAAATGGGACGCTCAAGTACGACACTCATGAAGCACGGCAAGCTTCCAAGGGAGAGGCGTCAAATCTCGATCGGTATCCGATCTTGGACATTTTTTTCTTCGTGCTGATGATGCGCCCAATTAGCGCGTTTAGACTGTATCGAGATTTTTGTGCGCTAGGGAGGAAGTAGAACGTTCAGGTCGTCAAATATTCCTTTTGTTTTCCGAAAGGCCTACGCTTGCTGATAAGCTTGATTGCTATGTTCTTCGAGTGTATCGTGCCTGTTTTTCTAGAGTAACAATTTAGTTTAGAAGCAAGCTGGGTGCTCTGACTGTTGCTCTCAATAAGCTGCAATATTCTTTTCAGTATCCATCTGAAGCTGGAGGAATCTGCCAATATTGGGACGGACTAATTTGTGTTGTAGGAAAGTGGTGGAAGTTCGTCGTGTCGAAAATCGAATCGTGATGTCGTCGTTAGACTCTTGCTTGACATATTGCGTAGTGATCACTAGCTTTCTTGTGATAATCTTCACCAATTTAACTTCTGATCATCCTTTCGTACATGGTCAACCCACCAACTCCAGTTTTACGAGTTTCGATTCCATGTCTATTGACGAGATCATTCTTTTGGATGACGCTGCCCAATACTTCTCTGACTAGGTTGTGCTCAATGCTCTGAATGCAGCTACTGGAACAGTTCCCGGATGCGGCAAGCTGATGTATAAAGAGAAGGTGTAAATGTTCTACCCTTCCACGGGTGCTGTAGCTTCCTTTCAGACCTCGTTTACGTTCTCCATCCTTCCTGCACTTGGGCAAGTAACCGGGGATGGCTTTGCATTTACATTCATGCCGGACAATGTTACTGAAGGAGCCGGTGGTGGAGAAATGTGCATACAAGTCGATCGAATTGATGGAACCGCTGCTAACCCGTATTTCGCAGTTGAGTTCGACACCTTTCTGAATCTCGAACACAATGATCCGAGTAACAACCATGTAGGAGTTGATGTCAACAGCTTCTCCTCAGTGAGCACCTACAACCTCTGTAATCTCACGAGCAACCATACATATTGTAAGTATCTCGCCAACCCCGACACCAACTTTACTGCGTGGATCGATTATGATGCGACAACAGAAGTGCTCGCAAATAGTTAACAAATTTCAAAACCCACATGTAACTCACCAATGATGAAAAGATGGTTATTTACTGCAGGAAAACTGCCATAATACCATCACTCTTCTTTATTGGAACCATTTCTTTCTTGATTCTGCAAATTGACCTATGCCACAAGGAGAATAGCTATCCAAAGAAGCACTCTTTGCATATGTGTCCAAGAGAGCATTGCATTCACCTGACTGTCAAGTTGCCATTGGTAGTTTTGTAAGAATTCTAAAGGGTGTGCCATAACTGGAAACTCATTCATCTGGCAAAAAAATGCCCTGAAAGTAATCCTTATACTCAACATTGACTATCTAAAAGAATGCAGCCAAGCGAAGGGAATAAATAAGGAGAAACACTTGACGGTCATCTTCGCCGTAGGTTTAGCATGTCTGCATACCTAGTACTGATGACTGTACACAAAGATACTCATGTACAGGGCCAGCTATGATTGCAAGCTTTACATATACAAGCCTTAGGGAACCCCCTACTTCTTCTTGTACATCACCTTCTCCTTTGCCTTCTTAAAATCAGCTTGTGTGACCTGCAGCCAATCTTATTTCCATCTCAGGGGTAGCCAAATGTTCGATTTGTTTGTAATCATGGGCACCTTCAGAAAACTGCTGCTTCAGCTTTACCTGAGCTGAGCAACACATACTTGAATGCCAAGTATGAGTTCATACTCTCTTACATAAGATGCAGCATAAGACGCAGCCTTAGTTCGCTTCCCACAATTCTGATCACATCAAGTGATGAGACCTGTGTTGTGAGGCAAATACCATAAGCAAACAAGAAACCGGCCTTCATAAGTCGTTCTCGGAGAGCCAACAGGCCAGCTTCTGTACAGATGGCCTTGATGTCCACCCCTGAAAATTCATCCTTTGTCATTACAAACTCTTCCAAATTGACATCATCTGAGAGGGTCATTCGGGATGTGTGAATCTGCATGTGAGTACGTCACCACATGATCACCTTAGCAGCTACAAAGAAAATGATCGGTGAATAATAAGGAGCACAAATATGCACACACTCAATCTGCACACTTTTCACGTGTTTAACCTGTTTCAATTGCAGTTCTGACCAGTGCAGCCTGGAAACAAAACAACAGAGCAACGCAGAGCAATCCAGGACACAAGAGTGACTAAACAACTGTAAAATGTTGCATGCAAGAGTCTTCACCACAGACCGTCCAACACAAATACAAATGCAGAACAACTAGAATTTGTTTCCACACACTTTGCACAACCACCAAATTTCTGAGGATGCAGTATAATGACCTGGAAAATTCTCCGCTTTGTCTTAATGTCGGGCAATGGGAATTCAATCTTACGATCAATTCTGCCAGGCCAAAGCAGAGCTGGATCTAAACTCTCAATGCGATTGGTCGCCAAAATTACTTTGACATCAGCACGTGCATCAAGTCCATCCCACTGATTCAACAACTCCAGCATAGTTCTTTGAATCTCTTGCTCTCCCCCTGAGTATGCATCGTATCTGCCAAGTAGTGCAGGAACTTCAGAGACCCACTCTACAACACATCACTCAAGTTTGAACTATCAGAAGTGTACCTGTGGTGGAAGAACTGGATTGTTCTTACCAATGTTGTACAAGAGGAAAACCTACCTCTTTGTCCCAACAGCATCAATTTCGTCAATAAAGACAACGGACGGGGAAAGGCTCATCAGCAACACAAAAGAGCTCTTGCGCCAAACTTTGGACCATCCCCCAAATACTTCTGTATGAGTTCACTTCCAACCCACCCACAAAAATGTTGCCGATGTGGAATTTGCCACTGCCTGCTCCGAATTCCAACCCAAATTCTTACTTTTAGATTGTACCTGATGCATTGGTGGCAATAACAACTGAAAACAACAAAATCCCTGAATCCTCAGCAGTCCATCGTGCACTTGGAAAGCTCACCTTGGCAAGCAATGTCTTTCCAGTCCCAGTTTCACAGTAAAGGATAATACCCTTAGGAGGCTTGATACCAATGTCCTCATAAAGCTCTGGATGTGTAGGTAGATGAAGTGTGGGATCAAGGTAACAATTATTTACAAACACCTCAGAGTCCATAGTTGAAAGTTTCATAAAGAAACACCAAGCAATGATACCTTCACTTCCAGAGTATCATCAAGTACCACCTAATTCTCAACACATGATTTGCATGGGGGCATTGAACACCACGATGAGCATCCCCAAGAAAGAGTTGGTGTCAACTGGCAACACTGATCCTCCCAAGAAAAATTTGGCATCAACTAGCAACAACTGTCCAAACAATTCAAAAACTTGGGGAAAAAACTGCACCAAAACTAAAAGCTGGATCCAAATATGATGAAAAATTTCCTGCATTTTTTGTCTTTTGAAAAGTTTACAAAATGTTTTCCCAGAAAAACAGATATTTATAAATTTGTGACAGAATATTCTTATTTCACATTTTTTGTTGTTGCGAGGATGTGAAAATTCGACACTTAGCCCTGATACACAAAATTAAACCTCGCATACATCAGATGTACTTCAGATGCCTTACAGCTGTGAAAAGGGGTTTGAACCATGTTGCTAGGTTTAGGGTATTGGGTAGGTTTAAGTTCAGGTTCTAAGCAAGGTTTTGGTATACCTGGACTACAGCATAGGTTCAGACTTGTGTTGGCCTTTGCTACCAAGGCAAGGATATTGTGTTTAGATTCATTATAGAGTATAGTAGCTTAAGGGATTTTGGCCCCTAGGTAGTAGGTCTATTTTTATATGAAGATTTTTGAGAGATGATATTTTTGGCTTGTGTTGAAACTTGAGATTAGTTATAGAGTTATAGTATCTTGAAGGATTTTGGTTTCTTTTAGAGAACTTTTTGAATATCATATTTTTTCATGGTGAAATGTTTGAGTTTCCATAATTCTTCTTTTGCCTTAAGATACTTTTTAATGTAAATGGCAAGGCCACAATGTGACACACACCCTTTGTTGAAACTTGATTTGGATTAGGACCATGAAATGGCTTCTTATTGAAATTGAAGCTTGAACTTGGACTCGGCTGTTGTCTCTTTTAGAGCAGGTACAGGTTCTCTATTTGCATAAAGTACAAGGTTTTTTTAAATTGCAAAAATTAAGCCTTGCTTTTTGGATTGTGACAATCTAACTTTTGGTGAACCCTATTGATAACTTGTGGTTGGGGACATGTTGCATCACCAAACAAAATGAAGGAAAGAGATTGCATCAACACATTGTGGTTTAGTCTCAAGATTGAACTTGGCATGTCTTCTAGTTCTCACTTAGTGAACTAATATGGTGCCAATTCATTGATTTGACCTTTAGTGAACTAGCTACCAATTCATTTGCTCCCCTCTCCCAAAAAAATAACAAACCAAAGAAAGGAGCAACTGCTCCCCCCAAATTGGGTGTGTTGTGATGTCTCATTGGTTATCAAGAATATTTGTTCTCCACCAATTTTCTCTTACATTAATACCCCCCACCATAAGCATGGGACCTTATTTAGGCAAAGTTATTGACTTTTAGTTGGGTCTGATGAAGATAGAATCGAACCTGATCTTAAACTAGACTGAACTTCAATATATTAAAGAATTTTGTTACATTTCTACTGAGTTTTTATGAGCAGTTTTCCATCATTTGGACAGCTCTCTAAGGTAAGAACCTGTCACCAGTTAATGATAAAAATTTCTTGGGATGCTCACTAATGATGCTACATCAAAGATTAAAAAAATTTAAATGAAAAACACACACTCTGGTGCAATGCACTTTTTGAGAAAATTGATTTCTTTTGACATGACATTCTAACTTTGAAAATCAAAATTTTGGAAGATAAAAAATTTGTAAGAGAAATACAAAAGTAATATTTAGATTTCTTTGATATATGTCCTCTAGGTACCAATTTGGAGGTCCAAAATCTGAGCTCTCCAGTGTCCACTCTTTGACTAACATGACCATACTAATAGGTTAGGTTAGAAGAGAATTTTACTAAATCCAGAACTAAATTCTGACCCTTATATGAGTGGAAGAAGAAATCATCTTTTAACGTTCAATGTCTGCAAGGTCTGCTTCGGAACTCTCTTTTCTTCTTTCTTCATTTCAGAATATGCAGAAATTCAAGTTATGGGACCACCAAAGAGAAGGAAACCTCTTACCCCTTAAGCTGTCTACAAGGTCCACTTTGCCATATCCAGATAGGAGAAATTGAAGTAATGGGACCTCGGTTTATTTTTCGGTTTTGTGATCCAAAAAAAGGAAAAATTTGTCAAATTTAGACCAGAAACACAAGAAAAAATCTTCCCAAAATTTTTGCAACAAAAAACTCCTGATGGGACCACAAAAGGGAAGAACTAGTACAAACTATGAACCAATGGGGCGGGTATCAACTTTTCAGCATACCAGCTTATTGGATCTTTTCTTTTCAATTGATACCAGCCTGGTACTGGTATTGAATCTTTTTTTCTAAAGATTCATACCAACCTGATCCTGGGATCCAAGGTCAAATTTTGGCTCCTATGAGGTAGGTATATATACTTGTTAGTCAAAGTAATATGACCCTGGTATGAAGAGAGTACCTACTACCTCCAATCCCTAGAAGGCAGGTCTTGGTGCGATGCCAGTATTTACCCTCATGTCCCAGGCAGGTACAATTTACTGGTTTGAAACTGTTATCGCCTCCCCTCAGGTCATACCAGTCTTGGTCAGTTCTTTGATACCAGAACCAATGCAGTATATACCCAGGGTTCCAGCCTGGTACCCACCTGATGCTGGTATGAACAGCAGCAGTGACAACCCTCCCACTTATTCAGGAACCATGAAGAGAGAGTAACATGCAGGCTAGCAACTTATCTATCACAATGTACCCACTGACTTCATCAGCTCCCTACAGTATAGGCAAATGGAACCACTGGCCTCTGTATTGAATTTCTGTCACAAATTGAAAAACATTGGGAAGACTCAGCCATGATACTGGCTAGCATCTAACACCACAGAAAGGGAAGACATGAAGAAAAAGCAAGAAAACAAAAGAAGATATAGGAAAAAGAACAGAATATAAACAGAATATGAGGGGATAAGAGAAACAAGGAACAGATGGATCAATGACATGCCAATCTGCATCCACTGCTAATGAAACTGCTTGAAAAGCAGACCAGACATGAATCTGAGTTGTCAGAAGATGTTTCCATTTATTTGATATCCTTTAAAGAATTTCCATTCAACAAAGTTGAGAGATGAACCTAACAGGACCGCATGAGCAGCAGGTAAAAACCACTATGGCGACCAGCAGTGCGTCGGCAGGGGCGATCAGTTGAGGCTGTCTCCACCTCACTGCTGTCACTTGTTGCACTCCTGCCATGCAGCAGATGACTGTATTGCCACTTATGCTGTGACACTGCCTTTGTCTTTGCCCTACTACTTCTCTTCCCTCTTGAGCCTGCTTGTGGAACTTCCACATATGTTGGTGTCTTGGGTGTCTCCACTTTACAAGAGGTCTCCCTGTGTGGTGTATTCCAACATTAGTCTTCCAAGTCTTGTAAGCAAGCCTGCTGCAACACTAGCTCAAACACTAGCTCAAACACATTTGAGAGGATGAATAAGATTTTGGGTAATTTCTGCCAACTTGTTTAACAATCCACTGTGCAGAGAACAGCCAATGAATGCAATGGAAAAGTGCATCAGGAAGGCTGTCCTGGATGCTCAAGACAAGACCAATCAAAGTCAGAGCAACAACTCTGGGGGAATACACTTTAGCAGCAAACTGCAGAAGTTCAGTTTGCAAAACAAGGTAGAACAGTAATTAGGAGTTTTGGCTTACTCAAAGTTCTGTCTGTACACGAGAAGATCAACCTCCTTACAATGCAGGGGCATCTGCACAAGCCTGGCTTGATCTTCACAATCAGGACACATGAAGTCATCACTGTTGTGTTGATCTGGCAAATCCTCATCAATGTCAGGCTCAGGCAGCTGAAGACAGCTATAGTGATACCACTCACCACAGCAATCACAAGCAATCATTGCCTGCTCTTCATCATATGGCTTTCGACATATGCAGTAGAGTATATTTTGTGCTCTCAAACCCTGCCACATATCCAAAAGACAACTTTCATCCAAACCTGAGTGCCAGCACAATACATACTGCAGGAGAAAAAGGTGACAAGACACAGGACTGTCAACAGTGCAGTGCAAAACACTGGAGACCTATGTCTAGATACAGTCACATTTCTCAACTGCTAATAACAAAATTGCTCAGTTCATTTCATGTCATGCATCCTGATCAAAAAAGTTGAGCTCTCCAAACTGCCGACATCTCTCATCTGCCTGTACATTCCTTTGTTGACAATAATGTGTAATGTGAATCCTGCATTTAATGCTAGTGCTTTAGGTTGAATAAAGAATGTTATTGACCTGTTTCACACGAGTTGACCAGCTAGAGCCACATGACTCCCAATGTTTGTGATCCGGTAACACATAGTCATCATCGTCCACAGATGATGCAAGTTCCTGCTCAAAAGTTCATACGGCCACCAGCAGGTTAGTTTCAAACTCCTTTTGAACCAATTCCCAAATGAGATTTCCTTCCTCAGGGAGTTCAACTGTTACCAGCAAATAGCTTGGGTAATGGTTAGGAGAGCTGAACCAGGGATACAGATAGCATTTTGCCAGCTATATGAGAAACTGTGGTAGATCAGAGGAAGCTACTAGCAATCATATGCCATCAATTCTACCTACCATACCTCTCTAGCAAGATTAGTTGTACATCGTAGTGACTGCTTGTCCGGCCTTTCAAGCAACCGTATTGCATGAGTACTTTTTGCTACAGCAGCCTTCACCCTATCATTTACTTCAGTCTGCACCTCCATGGTTCCAACAGCCTGCACATGCTCATTCAACCATATTGGCAGTCAGAGTTGCCGCTACTTGTCAATCACAAAAGTCTTCAGTCATGAACAAGTGACTAACAAAGAAAATGTGAAAGGTTTTCAAAGAACGTCAGATCCTTTTCCAATTACATTTGAAGCACTAAGGTTGGAATTGCTATATACAGAATACTATCCAGTGAACCCAAAGCAGCTGTCTATAGGCTTGTCTGTACCTTCAAGATGTGCAGCAGAGAGAAGACATCAACTGAAGTACTGCAGTCATGAAGAGCAGGCTCAATAATCTCAATCACACGAGCTTCCCAGGCATGGACTGCACTGATTAACTGTTGCAGCATCTCCTGTTCCTCCAGCCTATCAAAAGAAAAAACCAGACTATTAGCATCACAAGAAATCACTACAATGAACAACCATTCTATAGCAAATTTGGATTGTTAACCAATCTGAGAGAACCTGCAGCAAATAGTATTGGCAGAGTTGAAAAGCTCCACAAGAACAGCCAGTGATGGTCTCTGTGTGACATGCATCTGCAAACACCAAAGACCTCCTGAGAACATCTCCTTGAATAATGCTTTCATTTTTTCACAAAAGCAGTTGCTGTACCTTCATAAAAAGGACCACAGCTTACAACATGAAAACAAAGATGCTGCACAATCTAATGGAGAAGGTGCTATGAACATACAGTGCAACATGCAATTTTGTAAACAGCATCATACCTTCAGAGTATTATCACAAAAAGCCAAGATTCCTGTAGATAATGCATTACAAAATGGGCAAATGTACTGCTTCTGGACCCTAGTTTGAACTTGTGATACACCAACACAGTTTGGATGGTACCTGCCATATCACATGACAAAAATTAAAGTGGTCAGTTTACTGACCAATCACTCAAACCACTCAAATATAGTGGCATTAAGAGCAGAATCAATTGGTACACAGATTTAGTGAACTCAGAAATGAAATTGCAACAGCATACCATCCCTTGCAAGAATCACATTGCAACATGCTTGAGTCTGCTCCAATACAAGTTCCTCCACAAACACATTCCACGTCCTCCCCTTCCACTTGCTGACAAGCTCTTTCCACAGACTCACCCATCTGCCAAAGCCACCATACTGGGTAAAGTTGGGACAACAGCTTATACAACTTCATCTTAAATGAAATCTACATTTGTAACCATGAAGTATATGTTTCATACCAAGAGGAGAATTAACAGATAGCCTAAATTCTGTGACATTTCAAAAAATGTAAGACAGCAGTTACGGATTATTTAGTGTAGAACCAAAGTAATCCACCAAATAGGGACAAGATTGGCAACAAGAAGCCTAGTGGTAGAGGTTTCACAGTTCACAGTAGCAGGCCCTTGGGAGCCAAGGAGGTGTAAATGGAAAAGGAACTCTTTCAGAGTTATGCAGAATGAAATATTGATGTTTTCTGATTCTTATGTGTACTTAACACACTCCCATCAGGCAGCAAAGATCTGCCACAACCAATAAGAACTACACTCTTGGAAGTGGATCAACAGTCCACAGCAGCAACTATCAGTATGATCAGTATACAGACATGCAAAGGGGTTTACATGAATAAGAAGCTCTTTTAGAGTCTTAGAGGAAGGGCTTGATGGCAAAGAAATGGCCTTGTAGCAACTTGATAACCATCCCTCTGCAGAAGCCAAGACTGCAGAAAGCTGCTGTTGCATATCACTATTGATGTGACTGGCAACTCCATCCTCCTACACAATTCAGAAAGAGTAGTTCAACTCCTGGAAGGTCTCAAATGGCCATAGGTAAAAGCTAGAAAGAAACAGTGAGGCAAGATACTCCTACTAATATATGGTGTTACTTTGCACCAAGTTGTATTACTCAACTCATCAGAGTTTCATTAAATTCAGAAAGCAGATGCATTAAAAGAGCAAGGGCAGCAACAAATTAATACACTCAGATACAAATGAATAGAGCTCTCTGGGATGATATGTCAACACAGAAAAATACTGGCCTATGGTTCAGCAAAGTAATACCTGCAGCTGAATGAGTTCTGCTTTTGTCAAGCAGTCTTCACTGCAAGAAAGCGCCTGGCTCACCTTTTCTTTCCAAGACCTGTGGCATGCAATAATGCAGCACTGGCAGTGAGACACAGTGCCATACCATATGACCTCAAGTACGATTTCCTTCACTGGGCATTTCAAAGAGATTAAAACCAGAGTGAATTACTGTGGTTTGAATCATCAGTGATGATATTTCCATTCCTAGACAGCTTTCAGAGTTTACATACATACGCTGATTCACAGATATGGATATGGAATTCAGCAGATTGCACCACTTCCAACAGTGTGTTCAGTAGCTAAGATACCTGTGCACTGCAAGTAGTTGAGAAATATGGCTCACATCGTTTGTCAGGGAGACTGATAAGGACTGCACACATGCATTTAAAACTATTGTAAGTGCCTTATGCACTGAATGCTTCTTGCATCCTATAGAACACATTATCTGGTCAACAGGAACAATTCAACTATGGGCTA
>Ga0209611_10006446_pt1 | contig 19219 bp, 19 predicted proteins | sample S1TSphgellanicum_3_FD_187693 | JGI IMG/M metagenome (GOLD analysis project Ga0209611, IMG submission 187693) | Host-associated microbial communities from peat moss isolated from Minnesota, USA - S1T2_Fc - Sphagnum magellanicum MG (SPAdes) (version 2) | ecosystem: Host-associated > Plants > Peat... | reverse complement strand
CACATGTGGTTCTGTGATGCTTAAGTACTCCTGGAGCAGGGGTCCTCAGGTATGTAGATGCATAGAGGTCAAGCTCCATGCATTCTGCTAAGTCCCTGCCTTTCTTTTTTGCCTTTTGTGCACTACTACTGTCTGCATCTTTGGCTGAGATTTGCACGTTCTCCATCAAATTGAGTTTACTGCTTCTGTTGTTCAAAGAATTTGCTTGCACACTCTTTATGCCAACGGGGCTTACTCTTACTGATATTGGCTTGTAACTCATCCATTTGGCTTTTGCGGTCATTCATGGTGTGGTTTGATGGTGAGCAGATAAGGTCCAAGGCTCCCGATAGAACATATACACCTATATATGTCAATCAACACCCACCTTGGGAAGGACCCATGCTCCACTTGCACCAAGCAGTGAGCAGTAATTATGGAACTCATCCTCCTCCGGTATCTCATCATCAACCAATAGTTAATCTACAGCAACAGCAGCAGCAGCAGCAGTATATTCAACAGCCACATCCAAATCCTCCTCAGCAATTTATTAATTGTATGTTCTCAATCAATTTTGCACCAGAAACAGCAAGCACTTCATCATCAATGTGCACCACACTTCTCCGGCAGTTATCATTCACAACTATAAATTACTTCACTCTGATTAGCAAAACCTGCATATCTGTTATTATTCTATTCTTTAGTAGCTCTGGGCAATTCGTGTGCTGATGTATTATAGAAATTCAGACACTCTCCCCCATTGTAGGATTCAGACATGCTCACCAATTTTGAGTATCATCGTCATGGTACCCAATATCAGCTGTAGATGGTCTTCCATGCATCTCTGCTCAAGAAATGAGAACTAAATATCTGATCAAGAAACTAGAACTTGCATAATAATGAATTTCTTGAGCAGATATGCCCTGAAATGTGAACGTACCTGAACCTTTCTTTCATAGGATTTGTTGGTTGTTTGCAGCAACACATCACATGCAACAGCCTCAATATGGAGGAAATCAGCACGGTGGACAAGGCTATCCACCTACCGGTGGCAACCAGCATGGCAGAGGCCAGCCACCTGGAGGTGGCAACCAGCATGGCAGAGGCTATCCACCTGGAGGTGGCAACCAGCATGGCAGAGGCTCTCCACCTGGAGGTGGCAACCAGCATGGCAGAGGCTATGCACATGGAGGCGGCAACCATTATGGTGGAGGGTAGCCATCTGGAGGAGACAACCAGAATGGTCCAGGTTATCCATCAACAGGAGGCAACCATCATCGACACTGACCATGCCACCTGCAGGCCATCACAGTTGGTTATTCTGATCTTGCAGATGTGAAACCTATGAATATTCACAGTTACAATATTCTAAAGTAACTCCCAGGTTTCACATATAAGCTATAACTGCAATTGAACACCATCTGGACTTTCTTGAACTTCTTGTGTCAATTCCATTCCATCATTTTATTGCTTATCAACACAGTCATTCTAACAGTGAAAGTCCCTCATGGTAACAGATAAACCAATCCAAATGTGCACTGCAAGAATAAGGAACCATAGCCAGCCCACTTTACACACCGGTCTTTACTACTCAATCTGCCCATAATTGCCAAATGCAATGAGATTAATTGTGGTGGCCACAGTGCAGCATATGAAAACCATAATCACACTTACAACATATCTATGAGATTGCAGAGAAATCACACTTGATACAATGTGTCATAAAATCTGTATAAGACCTGTACAATTTATGTGGATGGAATACAGTTGATGGGACAGAAGCAGGGTCTGCCCCCTTAACAAATATTTAAGTTCCCTTCAGAGCTACAAGGATGGTTTGACAGAAAAGGTTACTTGCTGCCTATATACAGACACAGCAAGATGAAATCATCCTTTTTAGCCAAATGTTTTCTCCCCACTGTAACTGAAATACAGGAATCCATCATTATCCTTGTACTCATGGTATATGCTCGCCAATAAAGATGCTGCAATCCATTAGCACATGTTTTAGACTTCACTTTCACTACCATCTTCTCCTTCTTTACTCTAATGTCAACTTTCAAGTAAGCCCAAAGATCAGAATGCACTAGCTTTCTACAACAAACCTGTCCATGATAGATACAACACATCATGAATGTCAACACCTTCCCCAAACAACCACTTGATACATAACTATCTATGCATGAGATGAAATGTTTCTGAACCTGTAGGAGGTAGCACATTGCCCACAAAGACAAAGAGAGCCTGCCCGGAACGGAGATGGAGTCGCTTGCCTATAATGTGTACAAACTGCCCCACAGTCACCTCCTCTGGTACCAAAAACCTGCAAACCCCACACAATGACTCAGCCCACAGGACTAACTTCACAATCCCCAACTGCTCCTCCACAAAACCACAGCATCCCATCTGTGAACAACTTGCACTTCAGATGTGTGTGAACCATCAATTTCTCACAAAGATGAAACAAATTCAGTGTGAACCATGACATAAACCACCAAAAAAATAAAATCAAACACCTTCTGTCCTGCAATCACAGAAACAAAAGATGTAACTCTATGAGATCCAAGGACTCACTTCTTCTTGTCCAACTCTGGCATATTTGTATGTGCTGCCTTCTCTACAATCACCTGCAGCAATCCCACACCACTTTCTCACTGCATTAAACAGACTTTACTACACCAAACAGAAAAAGATCAAATCAATCAAATTATTAGCTGGTACATGAATCCACAATTGTTGTGCTGGCTGACACTCCAAGCCATACCCTAATTTCTACAAACCCTCAAGATGATGTGTGAGTGAAGAATTCTTACAGGGATTCTGTCAGGGTACTTCAGCCGCATCCGGGCTGCGTCCGCCGCCCTTTCCTCTGCTCCATTACCACATCCCATTTTTAAGAAATCCTCAACTCCAACAATCCAAACCCCTTGCTACTCTTATTTCACCTTCAAAATCCATCTCTTATGCCACTTCTGGATTATTCATAAACGAGTCGCGCCAAAAAATAAAACATAAAAACGCAAAAAAAACTAGACCAGGAAACTTCATCACAACCCTAAAAACAAAGTGAAAGAGCGCCGATATTAAAAAAAGGGTGTTGCAACCTGCAGTATGCATGCGCTTGAAGGTGCTCGTCCCCATTCCTTTCTTCAACAACGATGATACAACCTTGGGAGGAAGAAAATTTCTCCAAAAATACCTCCTCAATTACAAAAGAATCCTGCACAAATTCAACTAACAACGTCGAAGGGGATTAAAAATAAAACTAGCATCAGAATAAGAATTTTGAAGGAAAATAAAACCTAAAATGCAAGGAAAATAAAACCCGAAGGAAGAATTCGAACCCTAAATAACAAGAACGCATCCCTGAAATCTGCGTTGCTCTTTCTCACCTCAAAGTAAGCATAGAGTTGTGACGCTTGGATGTCGATTCCAGACAAAAGAAGGTGAAGAAGCAGAGCGCAAGAGAGCAAAGGATGACCAAAGGTGTTGAGGGAAGATCGAGAGAAAGAAAGAGAGAGCGCGCTTATCGATGAAGGAAGCAAGCAAGAACAAATACGGCACCACAATTCTCTCCTTTCGATTATCGTCACCTTCTTCCACACAACACTACAATCGAAGTTACGCAGCGATACGCTAGAGGCAGATGCTTGGTAACAGGGGTTTTTTTTTTTTGTTTTTTTTTCGCAATTTTTTGATATAGCCGAAATGGCGATCATCCATAAGATGATTTAGTCATATTTGGCGATAGGAAAATCTGAAAGTGAAAAAAAACAAAAATTCTAGCATCCTTCTCTATTTTTGGCTACCTGCTGGAGCATAGAATAGAATCTGACGCTGTTTCAAAAGAAATTCAATTTCTTTCGAAATTTGGCAACTAAAAAACTCAAACAACACTAAAATTTCGCCAATTTGAAGAAAAATAATCGTCATTTGGCGAAACTTTACCCAAAAAACAATCCCTACTTTGGTGTTTTTTTTCAAAGAATTTTAGTTTGTAGCCAATGTGGTGATCATCCTCCTTCCAAGAATTTATCGTACTTTGTGTGCAACTTTTCAAATCCATTACAAAAAGTTGGCAACCTCTTTGAGATACCAGCATCTAATGGTTTGCCACCATCAAAAGACATTGATGTCATCCTGGCTTTTTTCTTCAAAAGTGTTGTTGTGCTAGCCACTGAAGCCCTTAGCTGACATACTGTGGATTGTTCGTGCCTGTATCCATTTGTTAATGGCTATGAGGCTTCCTCTAATCCGGTTAACAAGTGCTTGGCTGGACCATTGCTTTACACTTTTCACAGCTTCCTCATTAACACCAACCTGTTGGCATGAGGCAGATGGCCTTAAACCTTTTTCAAGCACCTTCAACCAGAAATGAAAATTTTGATCCCTCCAGAACTCATACCTTCTCATTTTTTTGCCATGAATTCCTTTTATAGAATTGCACAACATAACCTTCAGTCATAAAAAAACTTTATTGTTCTATAGCAAAAATGGTGGTTGAAATCAAATCGACTAAAGAATATAGCAAGACATCAAAACCTCTACTACCCTTTCAACATCTTTTAACCACAATTTGTGAATCAATCAATAGCATATCCTTGCAATAAAATTTGCAATCCTAAAACATGTCCTCAAAAATCCATGCCTCCCTCCAATTTGATATGCCTTTTATCCTTTGAAGCATCAGATTACAACTTCCTCACTTTCCTCCCCTAGCTCTTGCAACGCAAAGCAAACAACACACACCGAGCTAGATTACAAATTCTTCACCTCACACAAACATCAACTTTCTATCTTTTCTTCTCCCCTTTCACCTTTTCATCTCTCCTTTCCTCATCATCCGCTTGACATTAATTTAGTGTTACACTATAATAATCCTTGTCGAGATCTTTCAATGAAACCAGCTAACTAAAAATTGGACAACACTGATGAAATCCACTTATATACATAAATGTGAATTTCATGTTCGAGATCTTTGACTGGATAAAACCTCGTGAAATCAATTATCAAAGTTTGTTTCAAAAAGCATGCAGTGAGATTTTTCCAAATTTCTGGCAAATTGTTCTCTTTCAGCACTCTGCATCCTTGCACACTCAAGCAAAATTTCTGGATTCACAATGGTGGAATGAGATATGATGCAAAGGGTGCGTCATATTTCTTTCCACTATCTCGCACAAGATTCGATTCCCACGGAAATGAACCATACCTTCAATGGCATCTTCAATGTTCTCAAGCTATTCTTCGGCTTGTGCACGTCTCATGAGTGCTCTCACCTAGTTTGGATCCAGCTCCAGTGCTTTAGTGCTGGATCTCTTTCACTGCTTCTGCACAACTATTCTGCAATGGACCAACAGCTCATCTTAAGATTAGAGAGCTCAATCCAAACATCCTTCCCCAGTCGATCCTTCAACACAACTACCAACACTTAATTATCCATATAATGAAATCCTTACTGTGTTCCTTCCTGCACCATATTGGGCATTTCATCCGATTGTTTGAGCTTAGGACCGGTCCGAGGGTGCCGTGTCTCTCCTCTGGACTCCGAGCGCGCGCGCGCGTTCGTACGTTGCATCGTGCGAGGTAGAGCGGAAGAGGAGCAAAATCGGCCAACGTGTTACTGTACTCGCGGGTTCCTCCTCTGAAATCTTTGTGATTTTGGAATGAACTCGGATTGTCAGGTATCTTCCTGTTGGAATCCGGAAATATATGTATGCAACACGGGGGGCTATGGCAGTATCAAACTTTCAGGTGATATTCTACTTCATAGCACATTTCAGCCGATGTAAGTATTCCTCACTCCTGTTCTTGTGACTGCTGCTGCGACGGGGGCCTTTCTTAGCGTTAGAATCTCTTGATTACGTCCAATTTTTCTTCACATTTCTTGTTGGTTTGCGGAGTTTTCATGATGATCTTCGTGTACTACGTTGTGTGTGAGTGACTGGTTATTTCTTGTTTACCACCGTAATCGTCCTAGTTTTCTACACAATTGCATTCCACTGATCATACGATTCATTGACGACTAGAGGAGAAGGAGGTGATGTAAGTTTTGTGATTGTACAAGACATCAGTCCGACGAGAAGACTAATGTTCTCTGAGAGGTTCTTGAGTAGGTCCTAAGTATCTACAGTATCATGCTAGTTGGAATGGCAATGCCGTTGTTTTCTTTCGAACTACGCATTGATAATTAGCGGAAGAGGAGATGACAGAAGACATGATTCTCCTTGCAATTTTGACCCTCCTGAAGCAACGGTAAGAAGCAGTGTATTTGCCCCTGGTCTTTTTCGCCTTCTAAAGAGCTATGAAGCTACCAATGCGAAAGCATACGCATCAGCAGGTTCCAGGGCGGCTGGAGTTCCTCTTTTTCCTGTGGATGCTGCAGCGGCTCAGCCTCTGCATGTACACCAGCTTCTATGCAGTGTCAAGAGGTAAAACGCAAGATCGGCTCAGCCTCTGTATACAACAGCTTCTATGCAGTGTCAAGAGATAGAACGCAAGATCAGCTCCAGGTTCTTTTTGTGGACTCAGTACTTCGGTGTAGGCAGGGAGTACTGTTCTTGGAAGTGTGTTACATGTCTCTCTCAAATGGAAGTGATGGCAGTTTGTCAATGAAGTTCATTTTTTCCTCTAACTGTAATGTTTGAACATTGTTTTTTTTGTGCACTGCTCCTCTGACAGCAAGTTTTGGAGTCCATATACACTCTACTACAAGGACCTGATTCAGAGCTAATGTGCAGTAAGTGCGTTTGGTTGATATTAGGAGGGATGAAATGGTGTAGACAATGTTATGTTGTGTGGGATTGCTCTGACCTAATTGGCTGACAAACTCTGAAAGCATGACACTTGAAAGCACAGAGTGCATGGTCCACAGGCGGATCTATCTCTACCATGTTGTAGGCAAGCTCCCAATTACACTTGCCAAGATTTGGTTCAATCCTGACATGGGATCTTCCCATGTCTGTCATTTCCTCCTATATACATCTGTCTTCAAAATTTGGCACATTCGACCAGACAAATGTTTCTACTTCTTTTTGTTGGGGAAAACAGGACAAACACCCAGAAACCTGTAAGATTGCAATTTTCTGGATCCACAAATGTGGTGCCTTGATCTCTCTTTGTGGGCTATGACAAATTGCCAATATTCCATTAATTCTGATAAGGTGAAGACTTCTGGTTTGGGGTGAGTTTCTCTCTCTCTCAAGCTAATGGGAGAGATTCTAACCAGTCTTTTCACATCCACTGAGTGTGAGTTTCAAGTAAAGAAAATGCCACAGATTCCTCTAGCACTCAATGAAAGGTCAATCCAGCAAGATTTATCACAAATAAGCTAACTGGAAGCTTGTTGCGTTTAATTGCTTCAGGTTTTGCATCAATGTATTGTGTTGCTGATCAGACAAATGGCAGTGTATCAACTGTTTTAATATGTAAGTTGAGATCAACTTATGACTATGCACCTAGTTTTCATGCATATGCAAAGTTTTCATCCAACATTTCTTCTTATAAGGTTGATGTTGAATATGAATCTTTGAAGTAGCACCATGGATGATCTAAAATCTAAACAGGAATCATGGTTCAAATCTGATCTCAGTGGTCCACAACAAGTATGCGTCAGACTGCACTGTGACAATGTCACTCTCTAGAATATTGCAAGTGCTGATTAAGGATCCAAAGGCCATTGGGGTGTCACCTGCATATGTTGGACAGATCACCACAATTTATTACTTGATCATCCCCAAATGTTTTTGGAAGATGATGAAAGTGCTGGAGTGCTTTCCTACTTCACCACACTTGTACAAATTTGCAAGTGCAAGAAAAGAAAAATTCAAGTGCAATGCTTACTCAAGTTCCAGTGTAGCCCAGTTGTGGTAGTTGAGGTAGATGGAGCACCTAGTGGAATAAGGCCACAATGGGGACCTTCAAATGAACAGTTTATATGTATCTTGTGCAAATACCCCGGGGCTAAGAGCATGAGGGAGCTTTCTTCACTCAAGAGCACTATGTGCAGCACATTTGCAAAGGTGTGAAGGACATCAATGTTGGCAGCCTCATGGTCAAACCTCCCTCCTAGTGCTCCCACCACCAAGATCTTTAGCTGCCATATGTGCATTATGCAGCCTTCATCAGTCCATAAAGATCTTGTAATCATTTTTCCTGTGCTAATTTTCCTACCTCCCCCTATGGGAGGGGCCATCAGTCATCTCCTGATTTCAGGACATTCCATCTTTCTACTGTTTCTTTTAGTGTAGCTGTTCCAGGAAAGATGAAGAATTAAAAAAACCCTACAATATCTGTATGTTAAAGGGAGGCTTGAACTCTCAAACCTCCCCTGTTCTCAGTTGTTCAGGTTGGCTATATTCCCTCAAACCACAATGAGGTTCTCAGGTTCTCAGGTTCAAACCTCCCTAATCACAGAAGTGATGGAAATGAAGTTCAAAAGTAGGCAGGCACTGACATAAAAGAAGAAACTCAAAGGAAGAAGAACTGGGATTCAGTTGCAAGATGAATCAGCATTTACATGGGTCTTGTCCAAGTCAGGTGTGCAGTCTCTGATATAAATCATGCACTTGTGCAGGTCTGTAGTCTCCTGATCATTTGTTTGATCTATGATTGTAGTGCCCTGGACATGAGAGGCCAATCAATGAACATTCTCAAATCTGTACTACATCCACATTCTGTGATTCCAAAGAAGGTATGATAAAACAAGATTTCCTCTTCTAGCAGAAAGGAAAGCTTTAGTAGTATTGCTTTGGCCATGGCTAGGTTACAACTGTGTGACACATCTCAGCACACATACTAAAAAACTGGCATTCTATGTTTGCAGGTGATAGAGATCAAACCATCTTAGAATAGCACTCCTTTACATTGGGGCGAATGGAATCCAAATCTCCTCTAATTATATCAGGCTTGTACCTGCAAGTTGCCATGTAAGTTTCAATCACAAACTGTCTTGATGGAAAACTTAGAAATTGCTGCTTTTGACACAGACTCAGGATTTTAGAGTTGTGTTCACCAATAAATTCAATCCATTGAGATTAACAATAGCAAAACACTCCAAGAGTAGCTAATATTCTGTGCATTTGACATAATCCATTCTATCTCTTAATCCAAATATCTGATCAATTGGCATCTGGTTCATCTCAATTCTGACTGTTGTCTCTAAGTATTATTTGTTCACTGACCTACAACAATAGAATGCTACAAATTTGAATGGGAAACAAAATCCAAAATTGATCAAATACATATCAATATAAATGTGGTCTAAATGACACTGCAAGGAACATGGAAGAGATGGTATTACTTGTGACGAATGTCTGCTGGGTCATCAGAAGGGAATAAGAGAGGAAGCTCATCATACAGACGGTTGGCTCCTCCATCCGTGCACATGCGCAGACTAACTGTGAAGTCCTTTGCCACCATGCCCCACACTTTTTCTCAGGTGATTAATTTCTCCTCGCAGGAACCAGCTGTACATGAGAGCCTGAAGGTTGAGCACAACACAATGGTTCATCAAGAAAAAACAGGAACGAGAATGGAGAGGGGATGAAATACCCTGACCCCATAGCTGAGGAGTGAAGCAGGGCAAATGGTAGTTGAGAAGTATGAGCACGAGTGTTGACTCAGACCTGATGTTCTTCTTGTAGTTCAACACATAATCCGTTTTGTGTTGCATTATTCCTGCAATCTTGCAGAAGTGAGATGACTGGTGGCAAACAAAGACATCATCAAGTAATATTTACAATCTCAGGAATTACTACCTTGATCTTCCAATTTTTCTCCAGCCTGCTTGTCCTTAGAGAACCTGCATCTTCCCATAAATATTTCACATCCTCTTCATCAAGTATATCTTGTTGGCTGTTTGCCAAAGCCAAAAGCTTGGTTCTTTGCTTTTGCATTAATCTTTCTCATGCAAAACAGCAAATCAACGGAGAATAGTGTCATCTGCATTCAACAAGATAGGGAGAAATTAACAGGAGACTGGATTCAGGCAGAAGCCAGTGAGATTGTTTGTAACTTGATTTCTTTGGCATTGTTAGGTTGAGGGGCAGATTGGTCTTTGTCAGATTTGTGCCATCGATTAGTAGCTGCCTTTTTCCCTTTCTGGTCTCCTGCATTCCTCTTCTCCATGTTGGCATTCAATGCTTCTGGCCCCTGCCTAATTGCGAAACCCACACTCCAACAATCCAGTGAAAATCAGAGGATCTGATAAGGTAGCACAGCTTGCATGCTTGATTGGTACATACAAATTGAGTACGTATTGTCAGTATCTGTGCAAGAATATGCATTTACTTTAGGTCTTTCCAAACCAAAAAGAACTGTTATCCAGCTTTCACCTCAAGAGGAAGGGGAAAGGGCTTACAGATTTGGGTTTTCATCATCTTCCCATAAGTGCTTCACATCCTTTTCATCAACCACAGCTTCATCTTCCCATGGGTTGTTGATAGTGCTCTCTGTCGCCACCGTGGAAGATGGTTCATCAAAATCCTCAACATCTGCAACCCTCCTTCCATGCACATGTAAAGAAGATTGCTGAACCATACACACACAATATTCTGAACCTGATGCAACCACATTTACTTCCCAATTTGACTGCTACTATCTGTAACTGAACTAGATATGGGGATGATGATCACATCACACGGTGTTGGAACATAAGAAAAGGACAATGAGTTTGACAATGGGAAAGATGGGTAAAAAACTCACCCCATTCTTCCATGGTTATGTAAAGCTTCAAACTGGACACCAGAAGGAGAGAGATGACTAGGAATTACAGCATTTGAGCAACACACCTACAAGCAAAACAATTCAAGGATTTGAGAGAAGGGAATCCATATTAAATGAATGCTTGATCCCAAAAACCCACAATTCAAGTGTTTGAGAGAAGAGGATGCATATGAATGAAGGCATGATCCAAAAAGCCCACAATTCAAGGATTTGAGAGAAGGGAATCCATATTAAATGAATGCTTGATCCCAAAAACCCACAAATTCAGGTTTATGAGAGAAGAGGATCCATATGAAATGAATGCTCCATCCAGAAACCCATAATTGAAGGATCTGAGAGAGGAGGATCCATGTGAATGAATGCTTGTACAAAAATCCATAATTCAAAATTTGAGAGAGGATCCATATGATTGAGTGCTTGATCCAAAAACCCACAATTCAAGGAATTAACTTGTGTGAAAGAATTCAATTTTGGGATCAGATTGCATCACCTAAGTAAAGAACACCAAAAAGCATTCAAAGTATGGTACAGATAGTGTGGTTGGGAAGAAGAGGAAAGATCACACTTCTTTTGTCTGTTGAAATCTTGCAGTGACTTTTCCTAAACCCAAAATCCCCATGTCTATTTGTGCAAATGTGTGAAAACCATTACATTATGGAACATGCCCAGGCACAGGCCATTGTGCCCATTTCACTGCATGTTTGGAAATTTTGGTTCGCCCTTTCGGGCATGCCCAAATTCCTCAGGGGGATCTTAATGGTCTCTACCTAGGAAGTTTGATAATGTGAAAAACCCATTTCCTGTTTTGCATAATGTAATTGTGGGGGCAGAATTTTGCTCACTTTTGAGTTTGGCCTGTGCGAGGTGACAACTGGATTTCACTAGTTTTAGTAGGTTCCATAGGTTTTTACATTGGGTAAGGCTCCCCATTGAGGCCATTATGTGTAGGGGTAATGCCCAAGTAGTGGGACATTGTCAAAAAGAAGCGCCCCCCAAGGCAGAGCAAAGAGATCCTTATTTCAAGAATGCCCTCATCACAAACTTGTCATTTTTATGTATTGTGTTTTTATAACATTTTAACAATGTGTTTAAAATTAAGTGTTGATCAATTGTCGATATGATGGTGTAACGGCATCATTTTAGTATCCTTATTTTTGAAAAGATTTATTGAAGCTTGCTTTACATCAGGAGTTGGGCCTAATAGTGGGAAATTTGAGCATTTCTTGGCTCATTGTTTGGCCCCAAGTTATTAATAAAATATTATTTGTTTTGGGGTCAATGAGTTGATGCTTAAAGCCATTAAGGTTAGAAAGTAGGATCAAGGCTTCAGCCTCTCATATGTTTTTATTTTTTCTTTTTTGGTATTATTTTTCTTTTCATCTTTGCTTCCTTTCTGAAGCTAAACTCTAAAAGCCAAATGATCATGGATGAGCATAGACACAAGATTCTTGTAATTCTTGTGTTTTCATGGTGATTAAGCATGTTATTAGTATAATTGTGACATTGCAACAACTTGCACTTCATCAACATTATACTACAATGACAACAATGACTATTTTCATTATGGAAACAAACAAAGCAACCCAAAAAAAATTATTATATGAAACTATGAGCAAGCAAATGGTTTTACGAAAAGGCAACAAGTATTCAACCAAAAATTAAAAACTCTTTCCATAATTCACAAACTAGCACAAGAGCTCAACAAAAAGAGAGTTTTTTTTTTAAATGAAATGAAGAATAAGAAGAAGATATAGGGTTTGATTTAGGGCTTATTTGGATTTTATGATGTGAATTTCATCAAAACATCAATATTTTATTGCATCAACATCGGCCCTTAGGAATGGTTGCAAATTGGCCTCTCAAGTCAATAGGTATCCTTTTTTTTTGCTTTGGGGCCAAGTCAGGGCTATAAAATAATAAATTAAAATAAGTTTTTTCATTTTTAGCTTTGACTCCTAGTGTAAAGTGGGCTTGACAGTACTTGTTGCCTTACCCTACACTCACATTCTTCCGAGACAACCTTGGTTAGTAGTTTGATAAACAATAATTGTTTGATAACATTAATTTTCAAACAATTACTATTGATCAAACTACGACAAGATTAAATAGGAGCAACCAACTAAATAAATGCAACTTAGATTATCACCTACACAAGCAACCAAATAGTGAACTTGGTCTTGTTTGCCACAATCTTTTGTTGCAACTATTATGGTATATCTAAGGTGTTTTGAAAATAACTTTTAATGGTGTTTCCAAAAGGGATCCAAAGTGCCTAATAACTTGTGAACATGTTGTGTGTGAAAAAGAAGGGGAATTTTATTTTTTTAATTTTTTGTGAACATCCCTCACACAATTTAGACTTGGCCAAAAAATCAAATTTGATTATAAGCATAATATTTAAACTAGATTTGCACTGAAATTTTTAAACATCTAGTACTATTTAACAAGAACTAGACTTTGATTGAAATTAATCACATTGTCTTGGTCTAACTGAAACTAAATTTGGAAGGGAAAAAACTTGGGAAATTTTTTTTAGTTCTAGCCAAAATGGGTCAACTTGGACAAAAGCTCAAAACATTTAGTTATAACTTCCAAATTGAAAATCAAAATCCAAATTTAACCAAAGTTAGGAATTGTGAAAGAAATGAAGCTATTTTGAAGGACCATAACTTTTTCATTATTGATTTGTTTCTGATGATTTTTTATGTTTTGGATGCATTTTAAAGAAAGCTTAACTTTCTCTTTGGACACCAAGAGCAGAAAAACCCTTCCCTAGGATTCAGTGACCTTTGAATGCTTAATTGTTCTAACACCAACCTACTTTCCCTAGAAAGAAACTAGATTAAAATAAATGAAACAACTTCTTACTTGGGAAGATGCAACGAATCGAAGATGAACACAATCCCAAATGTGTGCAAATGTTTTTGTTGTTTGGTGTTTTGCGCCCCCCCCCCATCCTCCCCCCACCCACTCCTCACAAAAGAAATGTTGTTCTTTGCTACATTTGGATGTTGTTTCAACTCGTTCCTACTTGTTACAGCCACCATGGCTTTCTTCATTTTCATGCAATGGCAATAGTTACACATTTACGCCTATTTCTCTTGTTTAAACCGTAGATTGCTCTTCTTTTTAACCCCAAGCACATCCTATTAAAATAGAGAATATCAACTCTGGCAAGTACTGCACATCAAATAAGCATTAGAACCAATTAACATAAAACAGTTGAATTAACGATGCCTAAAGAAAAAGAAGTGATGGTACCTAGCAAAAGCTCTTATAGAATTGCACATCGACTGAAGCCATATCATGATAGGTGACAGGTTTGTCGAGTATGCATTTATATACACGTCTAGTAAAATGCGCATCAAATTTCTTTTTCTTTTTTTTCTTTTGTTTGTTAATTGCGGATTTAAGGCAGCTCGTTGATCAAGGAACAACAAGGATACTACTTTGTTTTTCCTTCTTTTTTTAAAAATTTCCTTTTCATTCTTAATAATAGGCTGGTTTTTTATCACATGATGTCAAATTATTATTGTATCTTCTCCCTTTGTGACAAGCAAATTCTACAAAATAGTAATAATTGGAATTAACAATAATAATAGCATGCATTTATGCAAAATCTATTTTGCTATTATAATAGTTCGTGGTCATTTTTTCTTGGCAAGTTGTATTTTTTTTTAGGATCCTCTATCAAATCACTTCATGCGAGAGTTAAAAAAAACCTTGTATTTTTTCATGTGTTGGATGACAATTGTACACTTGTGAGCATAATTTGTAATCATTATTGCATGTTATGTTTCTTTCAATTTCATGTAATGTTTCAATTCTTGGTTAAATCCACATATATTAACAACTTACTTTCGAGTGGATATATTCAACCAAATGAATAATTGAAAATGCTTAGAATATGCTCTTGATTTGCACATATTTATCTTCATGTTATGAATGGTGACGCACTCCCAACTCCTTAAAGGACTCAAATGTGAGCCCAAGTAGAAAACAGCGGAAGAAGGAGGAGTCAGAGCACGCTCCCTAGCTCACAATACTTTGAGGGGTAGAAGGGCGTGTTAGAGCTCCATGATGGGACTAGGACGAGTTGACAAGCTTCACTCACTCACATGGGCCTACACACAACCCACACAAAGTGGTTAGTGCATAGTTGGAGCACCCTTGGTGCTAGGACGAGCCACAGGCAACACGGACACACAAGACTCACCACGGCCCGGACTTGGGGGAAGTCACCACCTTCCCCCCTTATAGTATACTCTGCAGCTCTCCACGGAGGCTACATCCAAATGGTTATTTTTCCCGAGACTCCCGAGTGGGAGTCCCGAAATCACACCAAATGGGACTCCCACGACTTTGGAGCCCCATAACTTTGCAAGCAGACCTCGGATCGCGATGCGGTCTGAAGCAAAGTTGTAGCTCTCGTCGAGAGCTTTCGAAGGATATGTGGCACGCCCCTTGAAACTAAGTAAATCGGGTCGATTCCCGACTTTTTTTGGTCGGGAGTCAAACTGGCAGTTCGACTCCCGGCCCTTCTTTGGCCATAACTTGTGTTTCAGATGTCCAAATGAGTAATGCGAGCCCATTTTAGACATTTAAGCTCCAAGAGCTTTCCAATGATATAAAGAACGCCACAAGACATTGAGGTTTGACCCCTGCAATCGCTCTCTAAAGTTTTGGAAGTCCACCGGGACTCCATCTCCCAAAGTGGGAGTTGCCTTGGGAGTGTGAGTGTTCACTCCCTCACACTCCCTCACACTTTTTTACACTCCCGGGAGTATGTGATGTGACTTCCTGGCTTCCTCTTGGCCCGCAACCTTGCAATGCCTTTGCCTTGACTCCCGGGCTTCCTCCTGGCTCACACCCTTGCAAGCCCTTTGCCTTGGTCGCGAGCCCAAGGCTAGGGTTGCGACAAATGGTGTAAGGATTCCAAGATCAAATGACATACAAACTTGCTTGTGGGTTGATGAAACACAAGATTCCATAAATGGTGTCAAACTCCATGATATTATGACTTGTGCTCTAACACCTATTATAATTCAAAGGATCAATAACACTTGCAGCAATGAATGTGAGTGCATGCTTTGTTCAATTTTTGGTTGTAAAAAAACTTTGATCTAACTTAGTTTCTTGTCTACGAGTAGGGAGGGGCAAATAAACATCACATTAAGAGCTTGGGTAGTTTTTTTAATCATTGTAATAATTTTTATCTTTTTGACACATATCAAACAAGTGGATAAGATGGTGGGGATGAAATTTGAACCATGTTCATATGCTATTCAGACCATATTGGGAGTTTACTTCCCAAACATTTAGGCAATCATATACATGGTGGACTCAAGTGATACATATTGCATGTCAATAACCAAGGATGAATTTCACCTTATTCTTAAGGTGCTCTTCAAAACTTGAACTATTTATTATCATCTTTGTGAGTTGGTAGATGATTGATTTAGTTGATGAAAAATGGTGATGTACCTTTTGGCTTAAGTGCTACAATTCAATCCGATTGATGGTTAATCACTTATTTAGTTAATAAATGTTATGTTAGATGGCAACAAAGGCTTTGGTTGATTTTTAAAATTGTTGCTAGGCCATAATGTTTGAGGCTCTTAAATTATGTTATGTTCAAGCATTTTTTAATTCTAAAATAATTCAAAGTATCATACACAATTCCATCTCCATATAATTTTGCATGTTAATATACCTTGAAATGCTAATTACCATCAGACTAATTTATTTAATCACAATTTGTTTATAGTTTAAGCTCAAATTTGACAACCATTTTAGGCTTGGATGTAATTTTGAGCTTAAATTATTAACCTAAATCACTATGGGAGCTTCAAAATGAAATAGGTCCACTACAGCTTAATGATTTCACCTTGGTTCAAGTTATTGGCCATTTTCACCATGGTAAATTTGTTCAATTTTCATTCAAAATCTAGTGAAACACCTAATGAACTTGAACACACATTGGTGTAATGAATGTTATTTTGTTATTTGAAGGAAAAATTGTTGGTTTGTTGTTGCATGATTCAATTCCAATGAATCAAGTTGTTAAGCATGAAAGTCATTTATTTTATATACAATTTTGGCAGGAAAGTTCAAAGGCCTCAAATTTCTCCAAATCTGGAAATGAAAATGTTTGAAGGTTAAATATTTTGTGTTCATTTGGTCACATGACAATATGTTTTTGATTATATTTTTGAAAGGCACATTATTTCCTTGGAAAAAATTAGTATTGTTTACCAAATTAAAATGTTGATTTAACATTTTTTTGTCATGTGTGATTAGGTGTGAACACAAACTTAACAAAATTAATGTGAAAACTATCATTGATAGTGAAGGCCTTAAGGAATATGCAAATATGTGGGTTCATGAATATGTGAAAAATCATTTTGAGGGACAATTTTTGTCTTGGTTACATGCTCTTTGATGCGCTCCTAAGTTCCTAGTTAGACCCAAGTTGGGTTTAAGTTACTCAACAACGGAATTGTGAAGAATTCGGGGCACGTTCCCAGCTCTCAGCATTAGAAGGGGTAGAAGGGCGTGCTGAAGCTTCGAGATGGGACTAAGAAAAGTGACAAGCTTTACTTACTTACTCGAACCTGCATCAACCAACCAACCAACCAACCAACTAGTTGGTTAGTCCACTTTCCGGAGCACCCTTGGTGCTAGGATAGGCCACGGCCAACTCTGGACTCACATGACTCACCACAGCCCGAACTCGGGGGAAGCCACCACCTTCCCCTGTCGCAACCCCACTTTGGGCAAAGTGGGAGAATGCAACTCCACTCCCAAAAGTGGGAAAATGGAGTCCTCCGAGACTCCCAAAAACTCTGAAGACGATTTGAAGGATCAAATCTCCTTGCCTTGGTGCATTATTTATTTCAATGGAAAGGTCTTGAAGCGTAGATGTCCAAAATGGCCTCGCATTGCCCATTTGGATATCTTCAGCCCAAGTTATGGGCAAAAAAAGGGCCGGGAGTCAAATTGCCAGTTTGACTCCCGACCACTAAAAGTTGGGAATCGACCTCTTCCCGACGTCGCCTCAAGGAGTGCGACATGGCGTTGGAAAGCTCTCGACGAGAGCTACAACTTTGGTTTAGAGCTCGTCCCGATCCGAATTCAAGGCGAGGAGCTATGGCCGTCCAAAGTCCCGGGACTCCAACCCGGGATAGTTTCGGGACTCCAACTTGAGAGTCTCGGAAAAAAAAAACCATTTGGATGTAGCCTCGGCGGAGAGCTACAGAGTATACTATATGGGGGAAGGTGGTGGCTTCCCCCGAGTACGGGCCGTGGTGAGTCTTGTGTGTAAAAGTGCCCGTGGCTTGTCCCAACACCCAAGGGTGTTCCCGAATGTGAACTAACCCTTTTGTGGTTGGTTTTGGATGTAGATTTGTGCTTGATCTTCTAGTCCATCTTCCTAGTCTAATCCTGGGACTTCTAGCACACCCCTCTACCCCTTTCTAGTGTTGGAAGTCGGGAGCGCCCCTCAAGTCCCAACTTTCCGCAACTACACATAGTTGGACCCTGAAGTGGGTTCAACCCAGGACTTGGGAGTGCGTCATCCCCCATATAATATATTTTGTGCCTCTCCGCGACACTCACATCCGAATGGCTTTTTGTCTTGAGACTCCAAGGAAGAGTCCCGAAATTGTCCCAGTTTAGACTCCCGGAACTTTGCACGGTCATAACACTTTGCTCAGACCTCTGATTGGGATGAGGTATGAAGCAAACTTGTAGCTCTCCTTGAGAGCTTTCCAATGGTGTGTTGCATTCCACTTGCACACACCGGGGTCGAGTCAATTCCCGACTTTTAATGGTCGGGAGTAAAACCCGGCCCTTTTTTTGACCATGACTTGCGCTGCAGATTTCCAAATGGCCCATGCGAGCCCATTTTCGACATCTACATTTTGCTAGCTTTCTTATGATATAAAGAACACCCCAATGCAAGGTGTTTTGACCCCTGTAATCGAATTCTGAAGTTTTGGGAGTCCCGGAGGACTCCCAAATCCCAATTTTGGGAGTGTGAATTTCATCCTCACACTCTCTCAAAGTAGGGTTGCGACACTCTTCAAGCTTTACATCCCAAGAATATTACTTGCGACACTTTTCAAACTTTACATCCCAAGAATATTACAAGAGAAATATAACAAGTTTGGGAAGCACATGTTTCAATGCATTAATGGGTGTCGCTTGCAATTATGAATCACACCCACATTGTGACAATGATTTGATATTCTCCATTATATCTTGGGTTTAAAAAAAAAAATTGTGTTCATTATTTTTGATGAAATTATTATGTGTAAGATTTGTTATCACATTACCTAATATTAGTAAAAATTTCATATTGAATTTATGATTTTTTAATATCACTAGTAGAAATCAACCAAAATGTGACCAGTCAATTTACGACTACATGCGACTTATAGTCGTTTGCGACTAGATTTGAGAATATTTGCAACTATAAGACCAACTTTCAACTATTTTGGTCATTTTCACAACTATG
>Ga0209611_10006445_pt1 | contig 19219 bp, 10 predicted proteins | sample S1TSphgellanicum_3_FD_187693 | JGI IMG/M metagenome (GOLD analysis project Ga0209611, IMG submission 187693) | Host-associated microbial communities from peat moss isolated from Minnesota, USA - S1T2_Fc - Sphagnum magellanicum MG (SPAdes) (version 2) | ecosystem: Host-associated > Plants > Peat... | reverse complement strand
ATGGTAGTGGTGGAACTAGCAAAACATTTGTTTGGACAACACTTTTGTCCCATCTACGAGGGGAAGGCAAAATCGTGCTTGTTGTTGCCTCATCAGGAATTGCATCTTTGTTACTTCTGGGCGGCAAATTCGCCCATTCAAGATTCAAGATTTTGATTAATCTGCACGATGAGTCAACTTGCAACATCACATAACAGATGAAAGTGGCCGAGTTGGTGCGTAAAGTTGATCTGATCATTTGGGGTGAGGCATCGATGATGCATCGTTGAGCTTTCAAAGCTATTGATCGGACCCTGCGTGATTTGATGCAATTGGATGATGCACAAGCAACCAAAAAAATCTTTGGTGGGAAAACTGTGGTCCTTGGTGGGGATTTTCAACAGATCTTGGCTGTTGTTCCCAAGGGAGGATGAGAAGACATTGTCAGTGTTTTGTTGCCTCAATCGCATCTTTAACAGCATGTTACAATTCTTTGTATTCATATCAACATGCGAGTCATGGCAACCAATTCTGAAGAACAGTGAAAGTTTGCCAAATGGGTGTTGAATGTTGGAGACGGTAGTCTTCCTGCCATTGCAAAAGAAGAAGGTGTCGATCTAGATTGGATCAAGATTCCATCCCATATGAGGCTACCAACAGAAGATTATAGCTTAAGAGGATTAATCCGAACCATCTATCTGGATCACCAGTGCCACTCTGGAGATGCCATGTATCTTATGCAACGCAACATTCTAGCCCCCAAAAATATTAACGTTGATGAAGTCAACAATGCAATTCTAGAATCGTTATCTGAAGAATTACACACATACCTGAGTGCAAATTCTTTGACTCCAATAGAAGAAGGTGCAAGTGCTGTTGTAGGAATTTTAATGGATTCATTGTATCCAGTGGAATTTCTAAACATTTTGCAATTTAGCGGTATCACAAATCATAAGCTTGAACTCAAAGTGGGTGTGCCAATCCTTTTGTTGCGCAATTTCAATCAATCAATAAGATTGTGCAATGGTACAAGGTTGATTGTCAAGAGATTGGGTCAGAATGTCATTGAAGCGAAAATCATCACAGGGAACAATGTCAACAAACGTGTGTTCATACCTCACATCATCATGTCCCACTTCGGGACTGATTGGCCATTTGTTTTGCGTCGTCGTTAATTTCCTGTTCGAGTGGCATTTGCAATCATAATCAACAAGAATCAAGGTCAGACATTGGACAACATTGGGGTATATTTGCCGTTTCCGATCTATTCCCATGGTCAACTGTATGTTGTTATTTCATGGGTCACAAGTAGTGCAAACATCAAGATTTTCAACGGCCAGGGTCCCAATGGATACACGCAAAATGTCATATATAAAGAGGTTTTGGAAATGTAATTTGTAGTTGTAATTTTATAATATGTACCATCAAATACACACACACCTATGCATCAGGCACGGGGTTCAAACTAGTAATGAATGGAAAAGGGCATGCCTTGATTCAAATCTCAACCATAAAAAATTAAACCCCCATTGAAAATTATGTTTGTTAACAAGGTGATTCTCTTCCAAAAAGTCTTAGAATATTGGGATGCCATTAAGCTTTGTTAAGGGAGGCAAAAAACTTTAGAGTTACAAGGTCGTGTGCTAGATGCCCAAACATGGGCAATTTATAAAACTATTTGTGAAACTATGTTTCCCATTGTGAACAAATATATTTAAAACCAAACTTGAGGTTATTGATTAGTCTTTGATGCCTTAAGTGCTACATTTTCAATGAATATGTGTTTGCAAAGTGAGATCGAACAATTTGAGATCAACCCCACTAATTTTGTGAAGGAAATTTTTTATTTTGAATTGCAAGCATTGTGCACATGTCTGATGGCAAAAATCATTACAATCATGGTTCCATTTTTGTCATTTTCATCCATTTACAATGTTAACAAGCTTCATAACATGTTGGCATTGATGTTGGATTTGCAATGTCAATCTCTTGATATGATGAAAACATTTGTAAGGAGGGCAAAAATGATCATAAAATGGTGGAATCTAAAAACAAGACTTTGATGCCACTATTAGTGACGCGCTCCCAAGTCCCTAGTTAGCCCAAGTTGGGGCTAAGTCTCTCAAGTTACGGAAATGCGGGGAACTCAGGGCACGCTCCCAGCTTTCAGCATTAAAGGGGGTAAGAGGAGCGTGCTAAAAGCTCCAAGATTAGACTAGGAAGATGGACAAGCTACTTAGTTATTCGGTCCTACATCCAAATCCAACCAATAAGTTGGTTAGAACTCATTCTGCACTCTTTTAGTGTTGCGACAAGCCACGGGCAACCTTGGACTCACTTGACTCATCACGGCCCAGACTCGGGGGAAGCCACCACCTTCCCCCATATAGTATTCTTTGCGTCTCTCCGCCGCACTTGCATCCGAATGGCACTTTTTCTCAGGACTCCCAAAGTGGAGTCCTGAAACTGTCTCGATTTAGACTCTTGGGACTTTGGGCGTTCATAACTTCTCGCTCCAACCTCCAATTGGGATGAGGTCTGAAGCAAACTTATAGCTTTCCTTGAGATCTTTTTAACGGTGTGTTGCACTCCACCTACACACACCGGAATCGGGTCGATTCCCGACTTTTAGTGGTCGGGAGTCAAACTGCCAGTTTGACTCTCGACCCTTCTTTCGCCCATAACTTGTGCTACGATGTCCAAATGGCTCATGCAAGGCCATTCTAGACATCTAAACTCCGAGACCTTTCCAATGGTATAAAGAACACATCAATGCAAGGTGTTTTGACCCCCGCAATTGTGCTTTAAGTTTTCGGGAGTCCCAAGGGACTCCCAAGTCCCATTTTCGGGAGTGTGATTGGTGACCTCACACTTCCCTCAAAGTGGGGTTACAACAATTAGTGGTTCATTTTCAATTCCAAAATCCTGGCATTGTTGGCCTTATTGAACCACTTATCGTTGATGATGATGAATCTATTTTTGGAATAATGACATCAAATGATGCTACTTTGTATGGGTTGTTTTTATTTTGACATTTACATGTGAAACTTAAAGATTGTTTATTACCCCCAACCTAGTGGAAGTCCCATCAGGTATAATTTCCAAACAATTTTTTTGTTGCATGATAGATTTTCGAGATTCCTAGGTCCTAGATTGAGTCTAAAATAATCTTTAATATAACTTGAACATTAATAAGCATGTGACCTTGTAAATTGGGATTTGAGAACCTTAACAAATTTGTCATGATTATGAAAAATTGGTAAGTTGATGCATGGATCAATTACCTGTAAAAAGGGCAATCCATTGATGAAGTATTCATAAAAGAGGCAAAAATCGTTGATGAAAATGATACTATGTTGAATGTACTTAGTTGATGACCTAAAATGATGGATATGAAGTTTGTGAACATTTTGGATTCTCAAGTTTGAGGAACTTGTATCCTTTGTTTTTTCATTGTGCAATGATTAACTCCTTCAAATCTTTGCAATATGTCGTTAGTCAACTACAATTTAATGAAATTACCATGTTGTAAGTTGTAATATTCCTTAATAATAGTTTGAGCAATAGAAGATGATGACAAACTTTAGGTTCCAAAGCTAATTGGGTCTTGGACTTGCCAGAAAAATGAAAACATAGCATAGTTAAGTATAATTTGGGTTTAGATGTGTGTTGTAAGGTAACAACAAAAAAATTGGGGTTTGCAAGACTTTGGGGTCATATTGTTTTTTATTGAAAGGAATTGTATTTAGTGACAAAAAGTTATATTTAGAGATATGGGAATGTTATTGATGGGGCATTATATGTTCAAATGTGGAATTATGGGGATTGTAAAGAAAATGTGAGTGTAGGGCATGAATGTTGAATGGGTTTATGTGTTGAAGTAGTTTTGACAAGATTCAAAGGTGATACCCCATGGCGCAAAGGTTTAAAATGTGTGGCAACATGAGAGTTGATCCCAATTGTTTCATTTCAATTTTTTGGAACATTGCATAATGTTGTAAGATTTTGTTGTTTAGCATTAGTCATGCTCCATGAATTTAAATCTACTTGTAACATTCATGTGTGTTATGGATGGTGAAATAAAATAAAATATTATTGTGGTTAAGTTCATGTTATCTTTGAGTTGTGATGAATGTGAATATTGACATTTAGAGGATTCAACTACAATATGAAGTACTTCATGATCCCTACAACTATACATTTGGTGTTAGTCATTTTTGTGACTTTTTTTTCTTTTGCAAGGAATTAAAAAAAAGATTTTTTTGGGCTTAATAACCAACCTAGACATTGCATTGAATAGTTCTCAACCAATTCTTACAAAAAATGACCACTACGCACACCAAGCAATTTTTACCCCTTAGTATATATATGTATATATATAAATAACTTAAGTGATTGTTCATTCTAGTAAGTTAATACCATCCAAGTAGAAAAAATCTAATTTTAAAAATTGATTTGATAACCTATGTGTAAGTGAATTAAAAAATAATTGGCCTAGTGTATATTGAAAGAAACCAATAACTAGCCAACACTAAGTTGGTCACTTGGTCCTTCATTTCACCCTCATTCCTTTGTTTTTTTTTAAGGTATTCACATAACGAATAAAATTTATTGAAATGATTGAAGTTGGGTATCAAATGCCATGTTGAACACACCATGGATGCATATTTATTGCATAGGATTTGAATAATTAAATGCAACATTGAAGTCACATGATAATGAAATTGCAAAATAATGAAAGAAGTTTAAAACAAAAGACTAAATCATATTTATCATCAAATTTATCACAAAATCTTATTTGGTTTTTCATTGTATGCGCATGTTACCTTTTTGGTTCAAAATTTGGATTTCAATTGTCCTTTCACCCAAAATGTCTATTGGCACCCTATGTTTGGCTCATTTCTAGATAATTGTACTACTGGTTTAAAAGATCATCTATTTTTGACATAAGGTCCAAGCTTTCTTTAACATGTGGGTAATTTTATTTAGGTGTTTAAAGATCACTTATTTGTAACTTAAGGTCCAAGTTACTTTTAATTTGTTAAGGTATTGTAGACCAATGTGAATGGGTAGTCCTTGCTTAAAGGCATGGCCCAACAAATGCTCAATTGAAGGTTTTTTTGAATTTAAAAAAAAAGTTGGAATCCATATTAGAGGTTCTTTTGAAAAGCTAAGCTTGTGTAGCAAGTTTTTCAAAATGTTGTAAAGATTTTTGAGCAAAAAGGCTTTATCATTTTCAATGGGGTTATTGACATAATTTCATGGATCCCTTAGCAATTGTGTAACAATTGAAGATAGTGGACAAATTTTTGTAAGGTGATATGTAAAAATAATTAAAATAAATTTTATTTCTTTTAAACATGCAAAAATATTTATGGAGGGGGAGGCCCATTCATATGGAGTCACATCATGGGTGGTGAGTGAAACTTAATCTCCACCTTCATCTTACTCACCTCATATGGTGTAACTCCTTCATGAAAATGTTTCCTCCTATACTTTAAAATGGCAAAATTGATTGCCATTGCATAATTCCTACCTACATGTGCTACATAACAACCAACCTACACTAGTTTACAACCTACTTATGAACCTTTATGCCAAGGCACATTTTCTCATAAGTGATTAGATGTTGCGAATTATTTTTGCACTTCTTTAGGTTGAATTTTTTAAGTTGGGATAATATTATTTTTGTAATATTCCAAGTTGGCAAATTACAATCTTGCAATGCACCATTTTAAAATGTATGTTCTAATAATGGTTTAGATGTCAACATATAGGGTTGGAGTGATCTAGCACCCACCAACACATTAGTCCAACATAATCTATTGTGGGTTTTGTTGGGTGGATGAAGCTTTATTTTTAAAAATTTCCCCACTTTCTCACCGCCCTCTTTTATTTTCCTGCCCTCACAAACCTACTTCCCCTTTCTTGTTTTTCTTCTTGGTTGTTTTTTTTTGGTCTTTTTCCTTTTTTTTTCCCTCTTCTCTTTCATGTGCGTTGAGATTTTTAGCTGTAACAAGAAAAGGGTTTGGAGAGTGTGTGTTTTGGAACTTTAGATTGGAGGAAGAAAGGGTCTTGGGGGGGACACTTAATGTAAAGTTTGGGATCTACATGCATGAAATGACCATTTTTAGGGGGGGGTATTAGATAAATGTCCAATGTGTATATTTTTTAGTTTTATAATATAGACATATTAAAGCCACCCTATATTAATTATAATCCATTATTTCATATTATTACATACCTTATATTATAATTAAATTGATTATTTCAATAAAATGTACCCTATTTTTTAACTAATTAACTTATAATTTTTATCCAACAACCAATATATTGCACCATATATTTTTATTCATGTATTTTATTTTATTTTTATTAATGTCCCCCCTGGGGAAAAACTTTGGGGAAATATTGTAAGTTGTAAGGGGTTGAGAACTTTGGCTTGAAACAAGATCCAATGCAATGTGGAGGTGGGTTTCAATGACAAGACTTGTTACAAAAATGCAACAAAGTTTGACAACTTTTCAAGTGAGTTATTTTGTGTTTTTTTGTTTTGGGTTTGTTCCCTACATTGATTTAAAAAAATTTCTTTTGTTTTGCTTTTGGTTTAAAAAAAAAATTAAAACTCTTTTTTCTGTTTTGTTTTGTGTGTGTGTGTGTGTGTGTTTCTATTCGTGCATTTTTTGAATTTTAAAAATTATGTCTTTTATTTTTGTTTTTTTGAGTTTGTGTGTTTTTTTTAAAAAAAAATATGTATTATGTTTGTGTGTTATATTTTAATTTATTTACTAATAGAAACCTTGAAACCTTTATTTACTAATGCATATTTTTATTTGTGAATTAGATTTTGAGAAACCACCAAAGATGAATTTGTGGTCAACAAAATTCATTTTCACATCTAGCACCAACAATTGTACACGTATCACCATGTTACAAACGTGATCGAAATAGTTGTAATTTACCACCAAGTTCATGACATTATAAATGAGGACACTAGCTATAGAAAGGGATTATTTATGGAGAGGGAGTCACATGTCGTCACTTCTCTTTTTGTATTAACATGGGTTTGTTGAGTTGCATTTTTTTTAACACAATTCTTATGGTTTGGTGCATTTTGCATGCAGTTTATGTGTACATAAAAACTAAATTTTAGATTATGCCATTTGATATTTTAGCAACCAATGACATGTAAATGGTTTGCAAAAGATCTTAGTGAATTTTTGAATTTCAAGTTTACTTCAAAATTTACATTAATTCATGTAAATATTTCCTCTTTCCAAATTCAAAATTTGTTGTGTTAGTTAAACAAATAATATAAAACATTAACAATAAACATAACATTTTTTTGGACATGCAATACTTGCATATCAATATTTCATATTGCATTTAATAAATTTTTTGTCATGTAATACCCACATCAAATTCCTAAATTTTCATTGGTTCATAAAAACTACATTTTGTAGGATTGCCACCACGTCACATCACATTCCCAAATTCTTCATTGGTTTTTTTAGCCGATTATGTAATACATGCATATGGGTCCTGAAATGTCCATTATTGTATTAACCGGTTACGAAATATTTGCATACGTATATGTTTTCCCAATTTTAAATTCATTTATATGCAAATATTACATGTGTCATGTCTGACATGTGGTTTTGGCATAATATTGATCCATGTATTATATATTGGATAATTAATACAACTTGCAATACTTGCTCGCTTTCTTAATTCAAAATATATTAGATGCATGTATTACATATTGGGTAATTAATATAATTTGTTAATGGTAGGTGAAAGTATTGCATTGTCATTTAAGGTGGGTTATTGAAATTTATCCATTAAAAAAATATTGCTAATTTGTTTCAAAAGTGTGTTGAAATTCCATTCAACCCTGAATACATTGATTTTTCTAATACTTTCATTGACAATAATCATCACCTTTCATAGTACCTTCAGGATTATCTTATGTGAAAGTAATACAAAAAATGTAGTGATTTAGCCAAAAAGAAAAGGTTTTGTAGGTAGGTAGGTAGGTGGGTAGGAAGGTTTGGGTGGGGTTGGTTGTTAATTGGTAAGTAAGGCTAAGATGTAAGTTTATAGGGTAGCTAGGCCAATAAGATAACTAGGTCAATAGGGTAACTAGGTGGGAAGGTAGTATGGAGGTTAGGGTTGAGAAAAAAAAAATTCCCAATTTTTTTTTATAGGTTAGAAATTTTAAAAAGTTGACTGACTGAGGCTAGATGAAAAATGCAACCCTTCCCATAGATAGAACAATCAATTGGTGCATTGGTGGATGTTGGTTGATTATGGCTATCATATAGATCAAATGCTTTAGAATGATCCACAAAGACTAGGTTATGGCTAAGGTATTGCCTTAGAATGGGGTCATGTCTAAAGCAAGTGACCTAGGTGGAGATAGTACCCATGTTTAGTTTGGCATTTTTGAGAATGCCCTTCACAAATGGGCTTTACCCATGGTAAAACATAAGGTAAAGGGTAGCATGAAATTAAACAAACATTGATCTTAAGGCATAGGAGCAGGATGATACTTACACTTACTCCTTAAGAAAGAGGGATCTTACATGATTTAGGGTCACTATAAATGAGGGTCTAAGGTCTAGGGTCCAATGAAATAGAACAATCCTATTGGTTGAAAGCCATAAATTGGACCCATGGCCTTTAGATGAAGGTCCAAGACCAAAAAGTGGCAAATCAAAGCCAAATTTACATGGCACCATTTTTTTGAGAATATCAATTGGTTGGGTTCAAAAAAATAGTGCAAAAGGAGAGTTCATGATTTGGAGAATCAAGATGCAAGCTAAGAGGAAACCCAAGGAAAATACCCCTTAAACAATATGTCATGAATGGTTTCAGCATTGGGTGAACCAACACCTAAATTGGTAACATGGTAAAGGCCCAAAATTTGATTGTTTAGGGTTGCTTAGGAATATAGTAAATATCTCATCATAAGTCCAAATTGGGGTCTTTGAGTTTGGTTTTTCCCCCCAACTTTGTGAATTGGGCAGGTTTGGCGACTGTCCATGAGAGGTTTAGGGTTGGGTTAAGAAAATGAGTATGTACTTTTAATTTATTTCATAAGAAAAAAAAATGTTCACACTTTGAAATTATAGGAAGTTTTTAACATACAGTGAAATTTATTCTTTATTTTTACCCTAATTTTATGGGTATATCTTACATATAACCCAATGGTATTAATAGGATTTTGTTTTCAGATGTATATATTCCAAATATGTGTTTCATTAAGGTCTATTAGTTTTAAGAAATAAGTTAAGGTAAGTGATATACCTTGCCCATACCTCGTGTGTATATATGGGTAAAAGATATACTAATACAACATTGATTTCAACCTAACCTTATGAAAAAAAAACTTCTCAAAAAACCCATGAATGTTTAGGTCTATGAGAGCTTCAAGTACCTATGGCTTCCTCCCATGTTTTGTGAAACATTCTTGGGTTGTTGAACTGTCCATCAGCTCTTTTTAGGCTATTGCAATCTCTCCAAATTCATTTTAAAGAATATGGCAAGCTTTTATTAATGCTAGTTAATTCCTTTAAAAAAGGCTAGTGAATTGTTTATTTTTATTAGAAATGTAATGCTCAAATAGGTAGATAATTGGATAATAGATTGTGGATTAAGTAAGATTAGCTTTTGATAAGACATCTTGAAAAATTTATGGGTGAATTAAATTTTGACTTTACTTTTTAAATATTCCCATAATATTATGGATGAATTAAAAGATTGATCAATTTCTTAATATTGATAATAATGATTAATATGCTTTTTAAAAAATGAACAATGTACATGTGAACAACATACACATTTAATTTTGAACAATGTACATATGAACAAATGGTATCATATTCCAATTGGGTAGTATTATTGGTCCTAGTTTGCTCATCACACATTTGTTCATTGTTCTAATTTATGAATTCATTATATTGAATGATCTCTTTGTTATTTGAAAATAAGTAAATTATTTAGTTTATTGCACCTATATTTCCTTGTCTTGTTCTTAACATGTTGGACTAGCAAGCAAAACCATGAATGCACATACACACCAAAGCAATCCATTCTGTTAGGCAAGTAGTAAAATATTCCAAATATAGTGAAGGAATGAATTACAAGACCCTGGCCAAGGTGAGCCAACATCCATATTACTACCTTCACCTTCTTGAATTAGGTTTAAAAAGTGGTTACCTTTAATCGAAAAATGTTAAATTTAAACTTAGAGAGTTTACTTTAGTCTTGGGACATGATATTTAACTCTTTTTTTACACAATACCAATGTAGGTGTTGATTCACACAAGGCCTATATGATGCTACTTCAAGTATTCAAAATTGGAAGCTATCTTGTTGAAAACATCTTTTCCAATAGTTGAAAAAGTTCGTGTGTGATGATAATGATTCTTTCTTGATGCACACATGTCACATGGCCAAACACATTCCATGTTATCAAAACTATGGTTCCCAATAGGCTTTGTAAACCAATATCATTGTGTTATTTACTCCAAAGTTGTCATGAGCATGAAAACTATCACAATGAACATGAGGGCTATCACAAGCTACAACAAAAGATGCATCACCTTAATTCCCACCATACACACAAAGTGAACACATATAAGGATCCAAATGATCATAACATGAAAAATTGGAACATAAAATGGAACGAACAAGATTATGATGCAAAGTTATATTTCAACTAATGTTCATCATAATACAACTACTAAGTGGGACTATCAATATTTATAGATTTCATGGAAGTTAAACAAACTTCCAAATAAACTTTCATATTGGTTAGCATCCAAGGAATCTTTTTAAACAACTTCATAAATATCTATTATGCATGATAGGTGAACCCTAGTGATGAACTTCATTCATTATGCATGAAAAATTAAAATTTATGGATGAACCTAATTTATGAATGATGAACTTGGTGATGATGGATAATTTCATCCATGAACAACAAATTTCACTACATGAATTATCATGTGAAGTATCTTAGTATATCTAATATGATTCAAATAAAAATATAAAATAATCTTAAATATCAAGATATAGGATTTAGCTTGGGCTAGTGATCATCACAAAAGTGGCATGAAATTAATGTATTAGTGAGCACACTATAATGGACAACATAGATAACACCATAATATGTTAATTACAATGATTAATGACATAATATAGTTTGTAAATTATTGTTGCTTAATGGAGGTGATAGTGCAACTTCTTGGAGGCCCCCTTGACCTTTGAAGTTTGGAGTTACTAGGTGACCTTTTGCAACATAAAAGATACACCCTTGTTTACATTATGTAGTGATGATTGATTTTTGAATTTTGGAAAAATATTTGGTTTTTTAAGATATCAAGCAAATGCCCTATGCAACAAACTTGTAGGTTAATGATTCTTGACCTTTATCTTCATTTGATGAGACATTAAAATGACAACCTTGGTATAATAAACTAATAGTTTAAATCAAATTATTGGTTATAAATGTTAATTATAAAGGGCCTACAAAGATAATTTAGACCCTCCAATAATATATTTTATTTAATACTTGTTTTGGAGCCGAGAACAAACTAGACATTTCCCTTTAGACTTGAGGGTCGCATTGCTTACCACGGTCTATTGTTCACTATTATACCCATATTTATAATTTAATGGTTCTTGCCCTTTGAAAACTCTAGAAGCCACTTTTTATTTGAAAATCCTTTAGGGGGATTTTCAAGAAACAACTATTGTACCTACTACTAATGTTCAATGTACATTAAATTCCAAGAAGGTTAGCTTTAATAAAAAATCCTGATTTTATAGTGTTGAAAATTTTAGGGCATTAAACTCTAAACCTTCCCCATATTGATATGGATCCAAATTAGTGAGATATTTCCATGTTCATGATCAACAAGTAAGGGGACTTAGTGTATTTATTAATTATTGTCAAAATTATGAAATATTCAGATTGGGGTTGTTGGAACGTTTTTTTTCAAAAAATTAATTATTTTGTCAAAAATCTGTTGATTATCAATCATTGTTACAATATGTATTAATCGTTAGTGGGCTATTTTATAACACATTATGTATATAAATCATCAAATCTTTTACTTATAATTTAATTAAATGATACATTTCAAATTGTATAAGTTTCATTGTACATTACATTTAAAAATCAAATTCTTATTATTATCACGTTATTTCCCTTAGTTTCTTTTTTCTTTTTGTTAAATTGTATCCATGACACTTGGTTTTTGGAATTTGAAATTGAGTTGGGCTATCAAGGAGAAAAATTAATCCATTATGTTGTAATAAACCATCTTTTAAGTCAAACATGTATCAATCAATTACAAAGTTTCGAAGTCCTTGGATTTGGACGAGTTTTTAAAAATGGCCCTTAATGGCAATAGAAAAATAATCTTTCAAGGTAAAAACACATTAGAATGAGTCAATTTGGGCATAACCAATTTTTATTTAAAATGTTTACAAGTTTCATAAACTAATTTAATGTTGAAATGTTGTGTTTTACTTGTATAACACCCTTTTTAATATATCAATATAACATTTGGATAAGTTTGAAAGTAATCCAATGAATATAAAAATCTTTGAGCAACACGTTTCAAAGTTTTTGAAACCAACATTTTTCAACATAGTGAAATATGTAAAAAAATGTTTTAGCGTTGTTTCGACACTTTTTGACCAATTTCGTGTCACCACATCAACTTGTTAGGACTCGTCACAATGACTTAAAGGATGTTGTTCATTCCTATTAATGTGGTTTTATCTTTCACAAAAATTTCATGAATACATCCAGACAAAGAAAATGATTTTCTTAACAAGCCATTTTGTTTCCTTTGTTAAGTTTGTTCAAACTTGGTCCACATTGTTAGATTAGTCTTATATCACCATGTTTAGTCTTAACCTAGTATTAGAAGTCAATAAATTAGGAGGAATTTCAAACTTTAATTCATGGAAATCAATTAGAATGGAGAACATGTTCATGTAAGATAATCAATGGAGGTTCATGGATCCAACCACTACTAATTTTATACCCTAAGAATCTAGATGTAGTTCAACACGAGTTATCTTAATAGCAAAAAGTGAATGCATTAACCAGAATCATTTTGACTATGAAAAAAATTGTGTATCTAATACATGTAAGTTTATGAGGTCCATGAAAAGTGTGGAAATGCCTTTTAGAACAATTCCAAACCATAAACAATGCAACAAGACTTAGGTTAGAAAACAAACTTGTAACGATACAATTCATTGATGGAGTTTTAAGGATGAAGTGTTTTCACAAAATTCAAGAGACATAATACAAACTAGTATCGATCAAGCAACACGTAACACCAAAAAATTGCAAAATAAATGATCAACACTCTATCACTTAGTTATGAATACATTTTTCTGAATTTTAGTGTTCACATTCAATTGTCGACCTTTAATGAAGTGTTAGCTCAACTTCGTCCAAAGGAAGCAAGACATCAATACCAAATCACTCAAATTAAGTTCATTTTCAAAATCCAAAAACAAGTATAAGACATGCACTAATATTAGGTATTAAGAAAAAATGTTGTAAATATAACATATGTACAAAAGACATAATAAGTATTAATCTTTAACATGCTCAATTAATAAGATGTCAAAGAGAATGTAATTTATATTAAAGGTTTAAGGTAGATGTAGCACCAATAAATTGATTATACTTGGTCAAAACAATAAGTTGATGAAGGGCGACCATGTGAGCATATTGTTGGTCCACTTTCTTGCATTGTAATGCACATCCTATTCACTTTGTTATGGAATGTTAAAGCCATTTTTTATTTTTTATTTATTTTCCCAAATGGAAACAAATAAAATGTTCACTATTTGTAATGGCTTTGTGGATGCCATACGTGTACATTCACAAATTAATGAACTGGGGGTGCACCTTGAAAGTTCTAACTTGAAATCTTGAGGTTGTATTGGCAGGCCAATGTGTCATCTTTAGATTGGCCAATAATGCTAAAATAATGCTTACTTTTAGTCCTAAAGTATTGTTAAAATAACGTTGAAATAATAAATTAAGGAATTAATTTTAATTACATTTTTTTGGGAATATTTTAGACAAATTGGATTATTTTCAGATTTATTCACCTTCTATTGCTAAATACCAAACTTGATAGCTCCAAATGGGGTATAAATGACTGTTGCTTCACACTTAAAAATAACTATTCATATATCATAGTGTTACTATTCAAAAGTTGCATGGAATGTAACACACTTGCAACACTATATGTTATGTTATATCAATTGTTATGGTGTCACTCCACTACAAGTTTGACAACAATTCACCCCATATACTTGTGGATTGATTGAAATGATTCAGAGGAGAACTCCAAGGATTCATGCCAGAACTCTACTCATAGTCTTCCAAATGCCCAAGAAAGAGTGAACCCATTTGCAGACAGCCCAAGAATCAAAATCAGCTGAAGCAGCAATTTACCCATCATATATGGAGAGTCATCTTATGGAGGCCAGCATGATTGCAAAGCTAAAACTTCAGGTAAACACTAAGAAATTTGACAAATCTGCGTCTCAAAACACAAATTGACATCAATGGAAGGTTTTGATTTCTGTTTGCTAAACTCAAGATCTTGTGTTGATGTCAATTCATGTTTCTTCTCAGGTGCAAATGCAAGATCAATGCAAGATCGCAGGTGTAATGTTGTGAATGGAGTATCTTGAATTGGTAGTCAGCTCACCTTGACATTTGTAGCTGAAGACTCTTTGGGAGGCAATAGCTATTGGAATGCAATAAATTTTGATGCACCTGCCCCCTTCACAAACTGAATGTTTCCCACCCATCCAGTGGTGGTTTCTCCTTCACTCTCTTTGATGCATTTTTGGCATTTGTTGTGACTCTAGACTCCATGGCCCTGGAGCTCCAACCTGGGCAAATGATGCACATCTCTCTTCTGAAGCATAAATTTGTCAAGTAAGTCATCACTCTCTCTCAGTTTTCTGGTACTTCCCAAAACTACAACTTGCAATTCCTCTATGTGAAGACAGCAACCTTCATTTGTCTACCTTTTATCATCTTGCTCTTGCAACCACCGGTAGAATCTTTGACTAAGTACAATCTGATACTAAGTTTCTCTAAAGAAAACTTCAACAAACCTGAGGGAAGTACAAGGAAGCACAAATTGAATTTTCCAGACTCTAGTCTGCACATACTGGCAGATCAGAAGAACCATATCTACACAACTTATCTGCAGGAAAATAGTTATCTGAATGTCTGGAAACCATCATCCCACATCTCTTTACTGAAGCTTGTTATGAGAGAGCAAATTAAAGGAGAATAATTTGAATCCATGAGCCACCCATTTGAAAGCAGATTGAATACTGGGTGTTCAGGTTCCAAAGCTTGTCTGGAAGCTGCACATGCTCAGTTCAAGCATCAGAAAGTAAGAGGTGAATGACTCTAACAAACTTTAAGCAGCATTACCAATAACAAAAATCGGTGAAGGTGTCATCACCACCAGTGCTGTCTTGGTCTTGCTGCAGAAAACCAACACAGATTGGATAGAGAGGAATGAGCTACAAGAGCCCAAAGCTACATAAGTTTGGGCCCCTAATAATCTCCTCAAAGGATGAAGGCAAGACAGATTGGGATCTGGAAGGAAAGCCATTCCACCTGAGAACACTGCATCTATCAGATCAGATCTAAGAGTGGCCTGCTGAAGCAGATTGGTGCACATTTGGTGACTAAATTCAGCTCTTTCAATCCACATGAAAGTCACATTGAAGTGTATAAAACACCAACATGAATCACAATTACACTTGCACTTTGAAGTCTAAGAAACTTCACCATATTCTCAGCCAGCAATCCAAGAAAGGGCCGAATTTTTAAAAAATTCCAATGTACATACAAGCAAGAATACTGAGCAAACTTTAGTCTTGTTGCCCTGCAAAGAAGTTCTGGTCCCCAATTCATGGCTTCCACCATAACAGGAAAGAAGATGGCTGAGTGATCCTACTCACATTAAACCCAGTGCTCAAGTTGTTTGGCCAATAGTGGGTCAAGAGATTTTATGAACAACATGCTTTGCTTGCTTTCTCCTCCTAAAAGGCTCTTCTGGCCAAAGCAAAAAGGAGGCCACCAAGTGCTGACAAAGTACGAGCAAGCTCCTATTGTGTAGAGATTCTTTCCTCAAACAACTAACTACCTATTTCCATACCATCATGGCTCAAACCATTCCAGCAAATGCAGGGTTGGCCAGTTCTCTTCTCAACAAATGTGACAGCGACTGGGGGAGGAGGAGACATGCTTTGAAGCATGTAAGTCGATACCCCTGTAAGCCACACAAAAAATGTGTGAACAAAGACAGAGAGAGAAAAGCATGAATGTAAAACAAAACCAAAAATAAAACACAAACTGTGAATCAAGAAAAGTGCTGCAAGAGTAGTATCCCTTACGTACACACACACACACACACAGAGCAAAAAAAACTGCTCAACACAAAGCCAAGTTTTCAATCTCTCTCTGCCAATGAATCACCATGATGAAAGACAATGATGAGATTCTTTGGTGTATAATGATCCACCACAAAACAATAACAAACAAGCGTGCCCTACGATTGATTTGTCGCATAATAGTGGCATTTCTTCTCCAGATCTGCCTTGTTTGCTCCAACGATCTTGTCAATCTGCTTCCCATCCTTGATGAACAAGAAGGTTGGCATTGCTCGAATCTCCCACTCAGTAGTCACCTCCTGCACAATGGTAGCCAAATTGCTTCTTGGACATTTGACTACTAGTTTTACACTCACACACAAACAAAACCCACAGCATTTACACCACCAGCTAAGGAAAGGAATTGACCTTTTAACACACACACACACACACAAAAGAAACCCCTTTCACTAAAAAAAAAATAGCTTATTCATTCTTGCATATGTATTTTTGCAATTGGACACCAGAAGATGGCAGTGGTGACTAACATGTGGTTCAACAAACTTGGCAGAAACAAACATGTGAGAATCTGATGCACATGTCTGAGAGAAGCATTTGATTCTGATGCATGTTGCAAAGAACAGAAGATGGTGGTGGTGATCAGAAACATGCAGTCCAACAAACTTTGCAGAAACAAACAACATGATGTGAGAATCTGATGCACATGTCTGAGAAGCATTTAAATTTTCTTAATCTGATGCACCTTGCAAAAAGCAGAAGATGGGAGTGGCAGTAGCAACAAACTGTGTACATCCAACATGCAAGAATCTGATGCACATGTCTGAGAAGCATTTGGTTCTCTTTGATCTGATGCACGTTGCAGCAGTGCACTTCCAAAAGTTGTATGTGTAAAATTGTTTCAGTCCTCATGTCACAAAGTACAAAAAAAAAAAGAAGTTCTGGAAAATAATAGAAGAAGAAGAGGCTGTGGTGAAGAAGAGGTCATGGTTGAAATCAGAGTTAGCAAGGAAATGCCTGCTTGTCCGTGATCATGGATATTGAAGAATAAGAAGAAGTTCAGAAAGAAGAAGAAGAAGAAGAATCTCACCTGTACTTCATCAACATCAACCTTGAGGAAGATGAGAATGTCATATTTCTTGCTCAGGTCTGTGAAAACTGGAGCCATAAGCCGACATGGTCCACACCAAGTTGCTGTGAAGTCTACCACAATCTGTGGACAACAGTAGTTGTATCTTTGTATGTTTGAGAACCAGAACAAAATGAGAAGAAGGCAATGGTTACTAGGTACTCTTCAGACTTCTTTTTCTTCTTGCCACAATTCAGACTTCTTTTTCTTCTTGCCACAAGTTTGTTTTCTTGTCAGAAGACATATGGACAAGAACAGGGAGTTGAAAATTGGATTGAGAGAGAGAGAGAGAGAGAGACAGAGACAGAGACAGAAGAGATTCGCTCACAATTTTGCCACGGCTCTTGGCATCCTCGACCTTCGTCTCCCAGAGCTGCTTGCTGTTCACCACATGCACATTGCCATGATCAGCAGCCATGGTTGTTGCTCCAAGACACAAGAGTAGTGCACACCCCCTCCTCTTCCTTCCTTCCTTCCTTCCCTCCTTCCCTCCTTCCTGTTACCCTGGCTGGAAAGAAACACAAGAAGAGTAGCAGCGTGGGAGGAGGAGGAGATAGAGATACACGGAAACACAACCGTTGTTGACGATTGTGCGCACAACAACAACCAAAAAAAAAAAGACAAAACCAAGAAGAAGGTGTGAACCATTTCTAGCCAGACAGAATCTTTTTGGGAAATATTTCACTTCCGAAGAAGAAGAAGATGTCATCCTCTATTCAATTTGAGACGCTGAAAAGCAAAAAAAGAAAAAAAGAAAAAGAAAAGAAATGCTGTAAATCCCTGGTCAAGACCTTTACCTGAAAAGCCCAAGAAGATAGATCCTTCAGTTATTATTATGCTCAAATTTGGGAAAGCTTTTCCATTGTGAAGGACTCCCTCCATCCATCCACACAACAAACCTTAGAATGTAGGGATACCAAACTTTGGCTCATTTCTAGAAGGGCCCCCTCCTCTTTGTGTCTTGGTTACTTTTCTTTGTCCAAAAATTTCAATTACGGCTGGCAAAGATGCAAGCATCCTCCATCTTAAGTCAGGCAATAAATAACAACAAATAGGCTTGGCTACTTCCCGACTTTCGCCCCTTCAGAACACAACCCCCCATTGCCACGGTCGACCTATTACAAGCAGTTGATTGTTGAGATGGAGAGATTTTGATATCTAATTTGTGATGCCTTGACATCCTTTAAATTCTCCTTTTGGCTTTCCCGATACCTTGGTACATTTTCCAAATCTGCAGTGTGTTTATAAATAAGTTTTGCAATTTTTTTTGATGATTTCTGGATGCATGGCTATGTCTGTGAGGTGGGGGGGGGGGGGGGTGGAGAACCAATAAAGTATATTCTAAGAGCTCCAAAAGTGCTGCCTCATCGACCTTCCCTCCCTCTTCGGAACGCTTTGGGAATTAACTTGGTCTGTCCGTGACAGTGACTCCAGACAGACAGTGGCCATGGACAGTTGTTTGAAAAGAAAAGTTTTTTTAAAAAACCAAAAACATCAACCAAACATTGTTGAAATAACACACCTGTGCATTATGCACAGGGTTCACACTAATAAAATATATTCTAAGAGCATCTCCACCCCCCCTCGCACACTGGCAAACAACTCCTTGATTTTAGAATATAATATCGTTTAATGATCACTGTT
>Ga0209611_10006444_pt1 | contig 19228 bp, 16 predicted proteins | sample S1TSphgellanicum_3_FD_187693 | JGI IMG/M metagenome (GOLD analysis project Ga0209611, IMG submission 187693) | Host-associated microbial communities from peat moss isolated from Minnesota, USA - S1T2_Fc - Sphagnum magellanicum MG (SPAdes) (version 2) | ecosystem: Host-associated > Plants > Peat... | reverse complement strand
AATGGTTGGAAGCTCGTTGCGAAAGCCAAAAACCCCAACTGCAGCAATAGACTACAAAACGCGAGTAGTGAAGATTGTGCAGTGTGCCCTAATCATGGGACTAATCTAATCTACATCTGCTAATACAAGATTAGACTTCACTAATTGTACTCACTAAACACATAGAACTAGTCAATCCATTGAAAATCTCAAAACAATTCCATTTTAAAATATTTTTCTTCAATCTTTTTATCTATTATGTCACCAATTTTATGATTTAATTCTTTGAATTGTGGGCTTGAGAAAGTCATCCCAAAATAAGGCTCGGGACAAGGTGAGGTACTTGAGCCAACCCTCGCATAATGGGAATGTCCCAAAAAATATATTTGCTCTTTTCTCAAAGGGATATTGAAAAATATAAAATATAAAGTGCCCTCCAAATACACTAGGAAATTTGTACAAATGCTTTACAAAATTGAATTTAGTTCAATGAAAAAAATGTGATGCCATTGCTTTAAGATCCTCCCAAAAAGTTAGATTATAGGAAATGATAGTTAGCATCCTTTTGAATTTGTATGAATTTTGGGAAGTTATGGTAATGCTTGATTTGCCTTGCTTTGGTTTGAGGGAATTATTAAAAAGGCATTTTATCTCATAAAAAAATATTAGGTTGTTCCCATTGAGGGGTTTTTTTTTTTTTTGGTAGATGTGCTATGATTTGAACTTTTCTTGTCATCCAATTAATCTTTTTTTTCTATTTTTTTTCACTTTTCGAGCTTTTTGTGCTTTGAATCCATTTTCACACTATGTTTTATTTGCAATTGTTCCTTTTTTAACTCCTTTTTTTTCACCTTGTTTCATAATTGACAAGCATTTCATTTTTGTTATGTTTTTTTAACAAGGTAATTTGAACTCACCTTTTGTTTGAATGTGCAATTCTTTCATGAAAATACAAACATGGTCAACCCTATCTATTATGGTAATGAGCATGTTTTCACTAAGTGTTTTTAACATATTGATATCAATGCTTTCTTTGGAGCAAAATTTCATATTAAAACAACAAAAATAAATCTAGTGCAAAATGTACAAAAGGTTTTTTTATGAAAAAAATACACAAAAGTTACCATATTTTGAGGAAAAAAGGTTTGAAATTTGAACATACCATAAAGGGCAAAGTTATTATGTGATTACATGTTTGTTTGTCTCATAATGCATTTGCTTCCACTTTGTTTGAATATAATTTTGTAAACAAGTGCGGGCAAAAATTTCCATCATGATATATATCTCAATCAACCTACATGACATGGATACAATCTCCCATTTTTTTGAAACCACACCTCCACCATGTTATTAAAAAAATCATTAACCTTTTTTTTTCCCCTAGCAAAATTTTCTCAAAATATGAAAATAAAATATATATGTGTGCATGTTAAATGAAATGATTTTGGATGGTTACAATAGCAAAAGCAAATGGGGGAAAAAAAATTTGTTAGATTTTTAGATTTGGTTTTCAATGTGTAACCATACATAAGTTGATTAAAGATTTGTATTTCATATTTGGCTTATAACCAAGTTTGACCAAATCTTCCTATGGACAATTGCTATTTTTTAAAAAAAATCTTCCTATCAACAATTTTTTTATAGGTGAAAAATTGCCAACTTTTGGCCTTGAAATAGGGTCGTCTACATGCATGTTTCAAAATGGTGGCAAATTATGCCCCCTTCACACCAAATGGCTACACCATAAAGGTAGGGGCTTGCCAACTAACCAAGTTTTATACCTTTTAATCATTGTATGTAGCAACTTGAAAAAAAGGGATGGTGCCAAACCAAACCAACCTCCATATTCCACAAAATTGCCAACTGCTTTCACCAACAATAAGGTGCCCATCAACACAAGAGATTAGATTCTTCAAAACATGTTTGCCATTTTTTTTTTCAAGGTAATGAATATTAAATATGTGTCATGTTCCTTTAGTTTTAGTGAATAGTGTAGTTGTTAATGAGAAATTCATTATGAAACATCATGTAGAGAGCATGGAAGGTTTGAATGACAAGCACTTGTAACATCTTTGCTTGGTTTTTGTTGTCACATTAGATTTCTTTTTTAAATTCCATAATCCAATGTGTGCACTATGCATTTCAACTTTCAATGTTTATCATTTCAAATGAGTTTTTGTTTTAGTTGTCATGTGAAAGATTCTTTTTAAAACTTTAAAGTGGGCCTAAAAGCTCCACTTGCTAGAACTTCCTATTGGTTCTTCAAACTATGTTCTTTTGCTTGTTTGATAAGTTTGTGCAAAAATTGTGACTCAAATCTAAAGGTTTGTTATTAAATTTAATATTCCTTTTGTTGCATTAACTTGTACTAATGGATTATGGACCATGGTCATTGGAATTTGGATGGGTGGGTGGATGGGTGGGTTTTATTCTTGATAATTAACTAAATTTCTTGTAGTAAATAGGGATTTTTTTTGTTTCCCTAGTGTAAATTCAACTAATTTTCCTAGTATTTTTGAAAATTTCGCCAAATTTTTGATATCACAAATTTATAAATAATTTATTTTTAAAATTTTATTTTAAAAAATTTATAAGAAAGAAAACCTGATCCCAATTCCCAACTTGGCAAAATTTAGTTTTATTTCAAGTCTTTACATGCTCTAAAAACTAAAAATTACTTAAGTATAGTGTAAAGCCCCTCCTCCTAGACCCCTTATTTCTAAAACCCACCCCACCCATGGGCCTTACTCCCCCCCCCATTGTAAAGCATAAGGTAAACTATATCATAAGCCCAAAAATATTCATTATGAAGGGCGTGCTAACCCTAACCCCCTTACCCCCAAGGAGGATGACCAGATAGACAGACACCTAAAATATTATATATAAGGATGACAAAGGTATTGAATGAAAAGCATTTGCAAGAGATTTCTTGGGGTTCCGAGACTATCAAATTGTAATTCAAATTCACACCCCTATCTTGTTTTCTATTTCCTTAGTTCATATGCCTTTTGAATTTCTTAAATTTTTGCTTTGTGTGTGCATTTTGGTTCTTGACTTGATGCCTTTATAAGGTCATAGAAGGCAATTGTAATTGTTTCATTCAAGTTGTGTATAGTAAACTAAGGTTTTTCTTTATCTTATTGCACCTTGATATGTAAATTGTGGGCATGCATGTGACACCAACCTTAAATTTCGCTCTCAACATTTTAAATTCAAACATTTTTTTTGGACATTTTCTTGCTATTGATCAAACATTAACTTCATCTAACCAACAAACACCACCTCAAGCTATCCTTCCCTCTCAAGAGGATCTATTTAGATATACCAAAAAAATAGGAAAAAAAAAGGTGTGAACAAAGCAAAGTATTTCAAAATGTTTTAAAAATCAAGTTCCCATGGGCTTAATTTGTTGTTGGATGGGATGTTAAGGTGCATCTAGTTAGACGCTAAGTGTGTACTAAAATTGAAGGCAAAGAAAAGCTCTTAGTTCCCAAGTTAGACAACTTGCTCAAACATGGTGGGAGGAGGAAAGTAGTAGTCACAATCCTTAGTGTGTGTAAAACTAGAAAGTTTTTATGTGAACAAAGAGTTTATTTGTGTAAAAAATAAATGTTTATATGCAATTATAAGTCAATGCAATGTACTAAATCAACTATAGTATGGTGCAATATAAGATAGGTGAAAGAAGCTTGTTCAATTTGTTCTTTGATTTCACATGTTATTTGAGGGCAAGTTACTATATTTTTTCAATGCCAAGAATTCCCTAAAATGCATTGGTTCAATTCTACAAGTTGGATGATGGTTGAATTTCTACACCAACTAGTCATTAGGGAGACTAGATCAATGTTTGAAGTGTTAAATTTTTGTCTCTATCATGTGATGAGGATATTATTCGTGATTAATAATCGTGAGACTTTATTAAGGCATGTGTAATATAAACCTTTGTTTATTGGTAGCATAAACCTTTCTTTTTTTCCTTGGAAATAATGGTTGATATTGCCATTTTTAAAACCTAAAACAAGTGCTAGTTGATGCGATGGAAAAATATGGAAGTTTGACCATGACGGCATTGCTTCCAAACTCATAACCTTTGGGGCTAATGGGTTCAACATTTTACAAGGTGTAAGGTGATAGTTTAGTTAAAGGAGCAAAATCTCACCTTCCACATTGGGGTGCATTGCATGAGCCATCACACCAACTTGGCATTGCAAACTTTTTCCAAGATGAGCATTATGGGCAAGATTGAAGATGTATTGCAAAGCCTTTACAATTTTTTCTTTTAGTCCTAAAAAAACATAAGAATTCTTGAGCTTACTAACATCATGGAATCAAAGGGTGGTTTTTTTATGAAATATAAAAACAAAGTGGATTTTGATGCTACTATTAATTAAGGAGGTTTTAAAGGAACATAAAGCTTTGGTCATCAAGATGCATCCACCAATCACAAGCTACCAATAACTTCTAGTTGTTATGTGGTTTAAAAATAATGTTGGGACTTTCATGTGTGATGCCAATGTTATAAGCATTAAATCAATTCATTAAGTTTAGCCAACATTGGGGTTGGTTTATGTGTGATTTTGTAGTTGTTGTAAAATTGTGTTAAACTTACTCATGTGCATGGTACATGGATTCTCAAATTGCCTACATGGATGATGTCTTCATGGGTATTATAACCTTTTGAATGGGACATCATCATATATTATGATCCATAAGTCGGGTGTTAATTTAAACATTAGGTTGGAGAATATGAAATCAGAATTGTTAGGATTTTTATCATCATGCATTATGTTTGCCCTCACATTGGTGAATATGTTCATGTTATTAAAATTTTGTTTTAGCACACCATTAACAAGGTGCAAAGGCATTATTCAAACGCAATAGCGAATGTCAATGATGAGTTGGAAAATAGGTTCCTAGCACAAGATGTCATGGATGCATTTGGAATAATATACACACAATATTGGTCGAAATGGATTGCAAAAAAAACTTTCCTTGCACACATGACATTATTGAAATACTTTTTTTTCTAGCCAAGGAAACTTGGTTCTAATCACATGTTTGTAAAATTGCACCCATAAATTTAGTGCTTGTAAATATTTTATAGTTGTTGAAAACAAGTTTTGTTATCTTTTTTATTACCATCATATTTTCATATTTATGGCTTGTAAATTGCTTTGTAATTTAGGTTTACATTCATGTGTTTATTCCTTGTAGATGTTGCTTATGTTGGTAGGCATTTGATTTCTAGGCTTTTACTTGAGGTTCAAGTTTATGATGCAAGTTGTTGGATTTGCAATCATTTTTTTTCTTTTCATAATGTACACTAGCTTCTCCATTGGGTTAATTCCTTGCATATATGCTTACACTTGCTTATAAAAACTTATTAATGACTTGCATGCATGTCAAATCAATTGTTGTCATAGGGACAAGGTCCTCATGGACTAGGGGTCCTCCTTTGAGTGATAGTTTGTAAAGTTTGCTCATTTATGCTCTTTGTGTGTCCTTGTGTTCATTTCCTTCAAGCTTTTAAACATTGTTGTTATTTGTTGGTCTTCTTGCACAATTGTTGTTTGAAGAAGGTCTAACATTTTTCCTTTACTCTAAGTTATGTTTTTTGTCTAAGTGTAACCCACAATTAACAATTGTCACCAAATTCCACACTTCTCACATGTAAAAGTAGTTAGAACACACAAATTACATTGTTTAGTCACTTGCGAAATTCCATTCATACTCAATGTTTTAAATTGTCATTTATTATACAAAATGTATATGCATGGAACCAATGGTCAAACAATAGCCATGTTCACTTGTAGCCACTATAATTCTAAATGAAAATCCTTAAATATTACATTGCTTGCTATATGTTATGATCATTTAAGTTACATTAAAATTTTCCTAAAAAACACTTATCATCAATGTACATAATTCTAATATAACTTTTAAAAACTTAAACCCCACTTACCTTGTTGCCCCCCACCCCAATTGAATAATATTCACCATGTGCTTGAATTCAATATTTAATTTTATGAAAAAAACAAGTTTTTATGTAGCAAAAATCATTTGCACAAGTCCCTCATCAGTCTTATTCATTGTATTTATTGTCATGACGATTGTTTTTAAATATTTCAATTGATGCACCCCCAAGCTCCTTAATGGACCCTTATAGTATACTCTGTGCCTCTCCACAAGGCCCACATCCAAATGACTTTTTGTCCCAGGACTCCTAAGTGGGAATTTCGAAATTGCCAAAATTGGGACTCTTGCGACTTTGGGGGCTCATAACTTTGTGTGCAGACCTTTGATTAAGATGAGATCTAAAACAAAGTTGTAGCCTTCGTTGAGAGATTTCCAACGGTGTGTTGCACGCCACCTATAAGCAAGGGCATTGGGTTGATTCTTGATTTTTAGTGGTCAAGAGTCAAATTGCCAATTTGACTCTCGGCCCTTCTTTTGGCCATAACTTGTGTTTCAGATGTCCAAATGGGTCATGCAAGCCCATTTTAGACATTTAAGTTTCAATATCTTTCCAATGATATAAATTACTCCTTGAACCATTGGGTTTTGACCCTTGCAATCACTCTCTGAACATTTGGGAGTCCACTGGGACTCCACCTCCCAAAGTGGAAGCTCCTTTGGGAGTGTGAGAGTTCAATCCCTCACACTTTCCTTCATTCTTGGGCTTCCTTCTTGGCTCGCAACCTTGCAAGCCCTTGCTTTGGTCGCGAGCCCAAGGCTAGGGTTGCGACACATGTCATTGTAATCATAGTATTTAAACATGGTTAATTCATGAAAACTTTTTCCTTTGAGTTCTCACATAATATGACACATCCTTATAATTCGCCAATTGGTATAAACGATATTTATGTGTGTTTACTTGTAGGAAAACTACATAAACATGTAGTGCATTCCTTATTTTTTTGGATCAATATAAATTAATAAATATGCTTAAAACATGCATAAGATGTAATGATGTCTAAAAAGGTCAATATAGTGATACAATTAATTTTGATTGGTCAATCACAATGATTGGCCCATGTGATGATGGTATTTAATTGATTCAAAATAAACATTATTCAATATTTCATGTTTATGGGCGAGGACGAAGAAATAACTTGCATGTTCTTTTGGATGTAGTAGACATTGGTCTAGATTCACACAACAAGTCAAGGCATATTTGCTCTTATGTTTACTTGTAAGTTTTGATCATAATCTCAAGATTGGAATTGTGACATTAAATGTTGCCCATAAAATAAAATTGAACTCATAATTTGCTTTCATAGTCATGCCAATTCCTTTTTATATTTTTGAATTGTGAATTTGAGATGTATGCTACAATGCATCTCGAGTTATGATGTTTTTTGAACCATATAGAATTTCATGAAACAAAACAAAATAAAATTATAGTAACTTAAAAAGGTTGCATTGGAACATGAAGGTCATGATCTTGTTCAATGTGAAGCAATCGTCATGCCAAAATTGATTAGTTCAAAACACATCAATTCATCATTTGTTACACTATCCTACTTGATTTTCTTGGACCTTGAAGAAATAACACAAACAACAACAATGATATATCATTGGAACTTTAACATTGTGATAATCTTATTCAACTCAAAGTCATGATCCTCATTATGCCAAGTCCTTAGCTTTTGATCATAAGATGGAGCTCCAATGCTATGATATCAATCAACCTAAAGAACCTTTAACAAGTATCCATACTAAGAAGAACCATCATATCTTCAAGAGAGGCTGGATGTTTTTAATTTTTGTGTATGAAAAAAAGGAATCAATTTAAGTACTAGCACAAAACTATATGACGCAAAGTTGGGTCCATAACATGCTTGTCACATAAGGAAAAATTCTCTCCAATTTCGTGTAGATTTAGAACAATGAACATCCACAACATCTCCTATTTGGTGTTGAATGTAGCTATCAAATCCATTTGATGATATCAAATCTTTGTACATCCCTTCAAAATGTTAGATTTAATTTCATTGTGGTCATGTTCTTCTAGGTGCACCAAACCCCTAACCGTCAATGGGAAGAAAAAAGAAAGAACTTCAAATGAAACTTTTTGATTGTACATACCTTCATCATTTCCCCCATCCCTCCTCCTCCTCCCAAGGAGATGTGGTTTGTTTGTTATTTGTATGATTGTTCAACTTTCAAAGTAGTTTGCTTGAAGAGGATGATTGGGTTTAGCTCTTTGCAGTTCTTGGTCTTTGTGTCTGTCGAAGACTACTAGTTCGATGCAATGATGGTCTAAAGGGAGATTGTGCCCCAAAAGGCAAAGGCACTCCTAATGCCTCCCCAATGTAGGCATTTGGTCGTTTCTCTGGTCTTGTCAATGGTGTAGTCCTACACAATTTTCACATAGTTTCAATTTCAACATAATCTACTACTTACACTATTCTATCTTGAACAAGCTCAAATTGTGCATCTATGGGATTTTCATATATGGCCTGTAATAGTACTTGCATGGTTGATTTGTTAGTAAGGAATGCGTTTCAACACCAAGTGTAGGTGGAGAGTACTAAATGATAGAATGATTGTCCATATATCCTATTGCAAAACAAGGAAGACAATGAGTGGGAAAACATGAGATAGGGTTTTTTGATAATACTGTGGTCGCTGCATCAAACAATAGAGAGATTGAGATTCCACTCGTTTCATTTTCTTCTCTATATCATTTGTTGGGGCCTACACAATGCAATAGAAGTAGATTATTACCAAACTACAGTTAGCAAGATGTTGAGCCACATATGTTATTTGTTAATCCCCTATTCAAAGAATAGTTACTTGCCAACTCTTATTTTGTGAGAGGGTTACTGAATTGCGTTGAAGATGTTTCAAAGAAGCCAAATGACAATTGAATTCCTAGGATAGGTGCAAACCTGTCCCATGTTAAGACATATGTATGCTTGGTTAAGACGATCCCCTGCAGCTTGTTTCTCTCTGTGGAAATGGTGGGCTCTTGCCTGCATGATATCACAACAAAACTGATGAATCTAAATGTAGCAAAACAATATACCAAAACTCAAAAGATTACCCCTTGCAAGACCATTTGGAGGATTGGCTTCTCACGAGGCCATGGTTACAAGAACTCTTGAATATTGTGCACAACAAGTTGGTTTTGTTATGCAAGTGGATTCATGTCAAATCACAAAACAAAATTTCCAAGATGTGAACTAGAATAGAGTGTACAAGGCATGAGTTATGAAGGGTCTTATTTGAAAACAAATACCTGCATAAGAGAGAGCTCTGAAGAAGTAGCAATGATTCTACGGTTAGCAGTCTGCACGTTTTGCTTTTTCTCATTCAACTTTTCACCAAATTTGTTGTAGGTCTGCCATTCTATAGCGATTGTTCGCATCATCTTGTCAGCAAGAACGAACACCTGGAAGAAGACCACCAACAAAAAATTTAGTGGGAATTCATCATGCAAAAGCTCTTTCCTCTGGTTCAACATCTAGACAGAGAAGGATGCAACACTTTTTGAACATAGACCAAGGTGCAAACAAGTTCACACATTTGAAATTTTGTTGAAGGAGAATGCAAACACTGTGAATGTTCATGCATAGTTCCTAGATTTTTTCAACATGTTGACAAAGATTTTGGTCCCTTCACCTGCATTTTGTACTGCATGCCCAAGGAGGACTTTTCTTTGTGATACATGAAAGATTATGCATGTAAAAGACATGGTAAATGCAGCACCTCTTCAAGAATAATGTTCTTCTCTGCAGCTTCATCTTCTTTTGCCGAGAGAAGCTCTGTAATGGCAGATGCTTTTCTTTCCAAGTCAGACTTGTTAAGATCATTTCCAGGGAGTAAAAGGCACCGTTCTACACCAGGAATTGGATTTTCACAAAACTCTGAGAGGTGGCATACATGCCATTTCATTCTATCAACCTTTCATCACCATACAATCACATGAGTCCTTACCATGGCAATGAAATCAATCTGAATCCCTCTCCAAATGATACTACACTGCTAACAGTCTTGAAAGATGTTCCTCAGAATTTTCTTTATAGAGTTTATTGAATGCAGTTGATCAGAGATATTGCTGCAAATAGACATGTTCAAAACTTCCTGACTAGCTGGGTGTGATTTTTACATATGTAGGATGTTAAGCCTGTAGACTATGCTCATGGAGCATAAACATCTATGACCTTGCTGTGATTGCTCAAAGATGAAATCAAACTTGAACTTGGGCAGGAAGTGCAAGATGATATGCAAGGCAAATTAGCTTGAAGTAAGTTCCTATTTTTCTATGCAAGACCAAGGTTCTTGATCCCTTTCAACCTGGACTGGACTCCTATCACCTTGAAACAATGTCAGAATGCGCAATTACCTGCTTCTTGAGGCTGATAATCTCTGCATATGTTGCTGTGGGGTCAGGAGCATTCCTTTCAGCAGCTTTGAGTGAACTGTGTGTAAGCTTGCATGCAAGCTGCAGGTGGGTAATCTCATTCATGCGTTTGATAAGTTCAAGACCTGAATTCTTTAACAGATCCACCTGCACAGCCACTACTGTCTGATTAATGCAAAAGCATTCAGATACTTCAATATGGAGTAGTACTTTGTCAATTGAAACATATTATGAAATCAACACCTATCAACCTTCAATATTTAACTCACTTACAGAAGTACACTTTCAAGGAGCTCAAAATCCATTTTGCACTGCTTCTACATCACCTAGAAAAGCTGGCAGAGGAGCATGACAAAACCTGGACATTCGATTTCTCATAGAGAATGCAAAGTTCATCATTCCGATCAATGTAAGAGAGTCCAATGTTATTGCGATCCTTCATAATCAGATAGTACTCTTTGCATGCCTTCACCTTGCCTTTCCCTATTTTTCTGATGAAATCTTGTAATCTCAGCACTTCCACCACTGCTTCATTGATAATATGCTGCAAGGGATGCCCAGCCACCCAACTGCCATGAGTACTGCAAAGCAGAGAATGCTCTCACAAACTGCTAGACACACAATTATGACCAATGGAAGGCCAGAGCACTTTAGGAACAACAGAAGTGAGCATGTGAAAGAAATTCATCGAGACAGCTGAGAATGACCAATTTCTGGAAGTTCAAGTTTCCAAATAGATAATTAGACCTAAGCACAGTCAAATGGGAAACAAGATCAAAAGCACATTGAAAGAGGTGGCTTTTACATATTGTAGAATATCAATGGCCACTAAGCCATGCCAATGATAGATTTACGACTGCAGGAACCTAATTTGACAAGAGATCCAACTTAAGGAAACAAAACTTCTTGACTACCATTGTTTCTTTATTTTTACAACAAAGCCCAGGCCCAAAATTCAAACACATGCATGAAGACTTCTGCACATGTTCAGAGTCTTTTTGTGCTGGGTGGGTTGACATATTTTTTGTCATGGACACCATTCCCTTTTTCTCGTGCATACTTGTATATTCCACCTTCCCAGCATGTCAGCAGTTGGTCTCTGGTTGTCTTGCATAGTGCAACATGCACATATGGCCCTAGGGTATTACACAACGTTGGCTCAAGAATAGACCTTTTTTGCCTTCAGTGCTAGTCTACACTTGGTGATTTCATGTCGCACTTGGAAGCAACCTTCAAGGCTGGCTACATATATTCCATGCATCTTGCCAAGGCATTTGACCTTATCGAGAGCACTGTTTTGGAGCATCTCCACCTCCTGGCTCAATGCCACAACCTTCTCCTTCATCTCCAGAATGGTTACTTTACATGACTGTTCCCAGGGGTTGAAAGCAAATGTTAGTACTGTGTACTTAGTTCTACAGATGTCAAGACACTCCTCAACATGGAGAGTTGCAGCTTTTTCCTGAGAAGGCTGTTCTGATGAAGATTACTAATTAATGTAGATTTTTTATCAACATTACCTGAATCAGTTTGGTGTAATTATTTTGTTGACTGCGCATCAAATTATACTGTGCTTGGCCTTCATTGTACCGCTTCTGGAGCTCCAATATTCTCTTTTGGAAGCTTTCACTGAATGAGGTCTCTATAGTCACCCTCTCCATTATTTGCATTGCTGATGCAAGCTGTTACCACAAATCCTGTATCATTCTACTTGAAATGCCTCCATTGCAGGATTTAGTGTTGGATATTATATGCATAAAGACTAGAACAAGCTTTCTGTTGTGGGAAATGCATCCTGCAACTTTGAGGGCTATAACAGGCTGTACCTTTGCAGCAGCAGCACGGGAAAAACGTTCCTTCAAATTTGTGAGCTCTTTAATATGCTGCTCCTGCTTATGCTCCATCACAATGCAGACCACTGTTTCTTTCTCCAGTTTTTGCACCTACCTTCCCACAACCCAAACTTTACCATGATGGAATGCATTCTTCCTGAGCTTTTTCTCTACTGTAAATTTCCAGGAGCTTCAAATTTTACACTACTCTTTGTGGAAGACAATGCATGGAATCTTTGAGGAAATCTCAATTGTGTTGCAGTCATTAAGGGTTTCCATTTGCAGCAAAACTCACCACCCAACTCATCTAGATTATAGGGGATTAGCACAATCATCCTAAGCTTCAATCATGCAATCATGGACCATCATAGACCATCGTAGACCAATTTCCTGTGTAATCTCAGGCCACAGAGTCATTGTGCTTGTTGTCTTACATTTGCATTAGACTCTCTCAGCTTAGCAGCCACTTCATTCACAAAAGTGTCCACCACAAGAAGGCTGCTCATGCAGATTTCAAACTCCTGATGATGCTCTTCTGCACGTGTGGTGCATGTCTCCCTCTCAGCCTCCTCACGAATCAACTATTGTGCAAATTTGCAGACCATACAGCAGTCCAAAGATTGGTTCATGCATGTTCCTGTTCCTCCCAGGTCTATCCCTCTGTCTCTCTCTTAGCTCACATGTTCGTATGTCTGAGATTTGTCTGTAAGGTTCTTGTTAGACATCACCTAGGTCCCTTGACAATCTTGGTACCAATAACTAAGCAGAGGACTGGCAGGACTTTCTCATTGCAAGTTAACCAAGTGCCTGACTCTAGGATTTAATGTTGAGTTTGCACCTTTATCTTTTGAATGCATAATGAATGTATATGGGAAGGAAAAATATTGCTTGGGTTCTTTGAAACAATTGTCGTCATTGTTATAGGATTGGCAAAGTTTTGCATAGATCATCTTGAGAATGTGTCAGATTTTTTACCTTGCGGCTGGCTTTCTCCTTCTCTTGTTTGTACACAGGAAGTTGAGAATGGAGATTCTCAACTTCAACCTCCACTTCCTTCATTCTTTTGATGGCTCTGTCCCTTTCCTTTATTTGTGCGGCTGCTATGGCCTGCTCATGCTGGAGATCTGACAGCAACTGCAGCAATTGCAATTGCAAAGATACCTGCAGTGGCTCCCCCCATCCCAAGACATTACCTATTTGTTTTTCTGCATGTATTTGGTGGATTTCAGGCATAGGTGCATTTTTTACAAGTATGCCAAGAATATACCTTCACACACTCTCCCTTGTTTGATCTAGCATACAGTTTAGTCAGCAGGCAGTTGAAAAGAAAGTCCATCAATCTTACATGACAGCTAGATTCACCATTAAAAGGCCCAAAGACTTTGAATCTCCTGCATGCTGATCATCTTTGATTGCATGCAAATGAATAGCAGATGGAGAAGCAAACCTGTTCATTTAAGCAACTCTCAAGCTCAAGGCTTGATGCCTCCAAATCCTTCACCATGTCCTGTGCAACACATTTCTGGAGCAAACAACCAAACAGAACCCCCGGCTAACATTGAGCTAAGACCAACAACTCCATATTTTTAACATATCAATGTGATTGCACAGAGAGCTCCACAACGACAATTTGAAGGAAACACATGGTTTCAGTCCCAGCAAAACCAAAAATAGCACAACAAAAGAGAGTGCAATCATACCATAATTCTATACTTAACAGTTAAAAAGAGGCATTGTCTTCTGTTGAGTATATTAAAGAGTTCAATATCACATAATTGACATTATTCCCTTGAGCACAAGAAGGAAGAATTAGGCTTGTTGCTCTGAGAGCAAATATATCTCTTTTTGTCTTTACCTGCTGTTCAGTATGGAATCGTATTTTTTCAAGATTGATGACCATATTTCCATGCTCTTCAGTCTTCTCTTTGGTCATAGTATGGAAGGCTTGGATCTCCTTATTGAGCTCTCCAACCTTCAGCCAACAATGGTTAAGTCAGCATATGCCTGGAGCACAACAAACTTCAGAGCACAGATATCAGAGACCAGATTGCAACAGCAGAACTGTGGCATACAGGGCTGGCCAGTACTTTCCCAAGGATGCTAAAACTAGAGGCCAGTTCTTTCATCCAGGATGAATATTGTTCATGTAATGTGGCTAAACATATTGTTAGTGAAGTTGAACTGGGTTGATCATTGTGAATTGGTCACCTTGATTACCCACTTTTCCACTTGCAGCTGAAGAGATCTCACTGCACTGAGCAGAATATTGCTCTGCATAATCACACATCCTTGTTTGTCAAGCTAATCACTCAGAAGGGTACCCAGGGTGAGCTTTGAGCTCCTTGAGATGCTCATTCAGTGAAGCAAGAGAAACCAATGACAAACAATGGATGTGCAGCTTATGCAACAGGTTTCTCCTTCTTCCATTTATGTGAGAGAGATCCCAACCTGTTTGCGTGTCTTCTCAGGTGTACCGCTCAGCTCCTCCAATTTGTCAAAGTGGTCATTCTTTTCCAAGCGCAGTGTGGCATTATCCTGTAAGCATTGTGAGTGCCTTGACTTTGTTTCTTCAATCTGCGAACCCTATGCCCTCTCCCTGTAAAGACCAAAGCTCTTAGTGCACACCTGAATCCTTGGTCTTAAGAGTTTGGCACCCAGATTTGTGAACACACAAATTATAAGACTGGAGACAGATTTGCTTGAGGGCATAGTCACCAAAAACAGTTCTACTGAATAGTAGGATCACCATTGGCTTACATTGATGTAAGCATGGAAATATCATTACCCACTCCTGTCTATCCAAGCATCTGTCTAGCAATGTGAATACACACTGCAATAACAAGGGCACTGCTATGATACCTCTCATGAATATTTTAGTTCTTCAACTTGTAGCCAACCTTCAAAAACTGACTACATTCTTGAGAGATAAGATTGCCCTGACCCGTGGGTTAGGTTGCCCAAGATTTTACATGAGTATCCGCACCTCCTTGGTACACAGTTCTATCTTGATCATCCCTTCTGCATACTCTTGCTTGCTCTGTCTGATTTCTTCCTGCAAAGGCCGTCAACTCTTGCAGATTAGGGTGAAAACACGTTAAGCATATGTCAGAAGAATGCAATAGAGAGAGATAAAGATGGGGGGAGGGCACAATTCATGTTGAAAGCTTGTTTTACAGACACAGATGGACTGACTTCTATGCGTGCAAGAATGGGCTCCATTGCTGCGAAATGTTCATGCTCAATGCTCTTGACTTTCCTAATATAGTCTTCCTGTATTTTCTCCAGCAAACTTGAATTCAGTATCTGATTCTGTTCCCTCTCTCTGCAAAATGCAAGATGCCATCAATACAGCACACTTCATCATATATGAACTTGTGATTGCTGACAAAATGGAAATTCCACACTTTCAGGATCCTTGCAGTCACTCATTTGTAAAATGCATGCACATCACATTTTTCAACATGCACAGCAGCAGAAGAAGAAAATAGAAGCCAATGGCTCATTGTCTATGGACATTCTGGGATACTTCTGGAATGTAGCCATGGCAAAGCTGCCAGACTAAGCCCCCTTATATTGTAGTTCAATCAGAAACATTTTGCAGGTATGACAATATTACTTTGCTATGGAGGCTTGACTTTCCACCTCTTCAGCATCATCTCTGGCCATTGCTAGTAGTTCCTCATGTCGGACTGCACTCTTTTCAAGCTTTTCAAGCTCTTCTTCCTCTGCCTGACAACACATAATGCAGTGAAATTCATGATTGATATGCTTTCCAGCACGGCAGCTATATCACATAATTGGAGCAGATTTGTGCCATTCTTTTCTCTTTCATCAGAAACCATGTATCATCATTGCTGTTTTCAGCTCTGGCTACAGGGTCATCATGATCAAAACCTTGATTTGATTGAGCAGATCAGCAGTTTCACCGAGAAGCTTCCTCTCTGCAACGATCTTTGAACGAAGAAAACTTCGAAGGTCTTCAAATCTGGTCTTCCACAGTCACACACCATTGTCAACATTCCAAGAGGAGATCAAAGCAACAGCACAACAGAAAGGTGTGATTTAGATCGCGGCAGACCTTACTTCTGCTTAAGAAAATTGGCGTGCTCTTGTTTGATGTATCCTTCGATCATACTTCGAGCCAGTGCTCCATGGACGTTGTCTATCTTGCTGAGCTCCAGTGACGCATAACGTTCCGGGTCCTCGATCTCCTCCTGCGAAGTGTTTTGATTGTCCATCTTTCTCTAGGACCAAGAATACCTTCTTAGCAGCCGGCGGTTACAGATACAGAAGGAGAAAGGGCATGTGACAGCACTGGAACTTTCTCTCTATCTGCGTTGTTTCTTTGTCTTGTTCAATATTGTAAGATTCTTGGCTTGCGATATTTACTCGACCTCGGAAGTTCGTCGAGCTCTTCTTCCACTGTCAAATCGAACCAATACTTAGTAGTCTTTCCGACCTTCTGCGATCCCGACTATCAGATAGCGATGTCAAGAACTTCGACTGGATCTTTTATCTTTTGCAATGTATCGTCAATCGACTTGCAAGCCCCTTAATATCATCCTCCCTCGTCTTCTACATGATCTTCGAATCTTTTCTTCAGCAGCGCTCTCCAGCGAACAATTTGCCGCTCTTCATCATGCTCTGCAATCAGAAATCAAAAGCTCCAAGACGCCAATGATCTTTGTTTGTTGGCTCGTCATTGTTGCGATTCAACCAAAAATGGGCCAAAGTTTGGTATTCCGGAGAGTCCATTACAGAAACATTATTTCTATAGTGGCATAACTGAAGGATCCACTTCGGCTTCACCATGCTAACCACCATTTATTTCCGATTTAGTACGTTGAATATTTAGCGTTTCTTATGGATGCCAAAACAGAGCCATTTGACGACGAGGCGCTTGTTAACTTAGTTCCCTCCCCTGCTCTCTCTCTCTCACCTCCCCGCTCTCGAGGTGGTCCAACACGAGTTGCAACTGTTTGCCGACATTGTTCCCTTTCTTCGTCACCTCTCATTCTCTGCAAATCTCTCGCCAAATTGGATTCTGGATTCTATTTCTACTACCAAAAGGAAAACCAAAAATAGTGTGCGGCCTTGTTCGTTGGCCCAATTGTGAACTCGTTACTTAACTAATTTCTTCTTCCAAAATCAGTTTTTATAATTTAGTTGAATTTCCAATGACAAAAAAAAACTACTTAAAGTTCAATCTCTTTGGCACCTTAGGTCCCAAAATTACAAAATCCATTCCATTAAACCTTACTCTACCCATTGATGACTTTGCAACAAAATACCAACTTCGTGGTCCAGTTTCCCTATTATCTTTAGTTTTGATTTTCACAAATTTTCAATGACAATATTGTTCAACATTCAATAACTCTACTGGCTGATAACTAAGAAGAAATTCAAGCTGCAACTACCGTTCCCCTTTACCTGTAATGAGTCATGGGACAGTTGCAGCACTACTACAGTGGGTGCTGCACAGATTGGCCCCATGCACCCGCTCTACTTCAACTTCATTTTCTGACATATTTGTCAGTGACAGTTGAAATTGAGTAGAACAACCATGTCTTTTACTCGATTCAAGCAATCCCAGCAAAAGAAAAGCATGAACCTTTTGACAGGCTCTGGAACTTGTTAACAGAACAACTTGGAACAAGTGCTGCATAACAAGACCAGTATTGCACAAAAAGGAGCAAGGGTGCAATAAGCTTACATGCATGGTTGGCAACAGACAGCTAAGGTACCAAGTGTTTCCTGTTGCTAGCAACAATCTGCTCAGTTGCTGGCAGTTTCATGGTCTTGTGGCACATACTATGCAAAGATTGGAAGATAACAATGGGGTCTGCAATCTTGACTTTATGCCCAGATAAAAGGAAGGGAAAAGGTTTACTATTGCAGATGCAGTCTGCCTCAATTTGGGGTGGGTGAATCAATCCACCACCCCCTTGCCACCGCAACCTGATGTGGTACACCCTGATTGATCCTGCCTACAATCTAGATGTTATGTTTTGAAGCATGTAAACTTTGGCTTTGCAGCTGTCTGTTTAATGCAACCAAGTTGTAAAGGAAGAGAATAGCTGTATCTGAGCTTGCTATGTAATTGCAAAGAAAGTAGCAGGTCAAGTGTGACAATGATCTATTGGGATCTGCACTTACAGTCAGAATTGCTCCACCACCAGATGGATTGACTGGTTCAACAATTTGAAGCACTTTCACCCACTTAACTTTTGCCAAAACAAGTGGTCATTCCTTGCTTCAGAACACCTCCCTCACCATCTGAGGGTTAAAAGACATCCAATTTATGTTGTCAATGTTGTACAAATGGAATTGCCTAAAGACTAAACTGAGTTTCAGCCTATAATTATGAACACAAAAGCCACGGTTGTGTGGCAAATGATTCCTAATCAGTACATTTCAAACTAACTTGGAATTCTAAACCTTAATGATCAATCTGTCAATTGTCTGTCCACATCAAGAAAATCCTTGTCAAATTCTAGTTTGGATCTTGCTAGCAGGTCTGGTTTTGCAATCAGAAAGATGAGAAGGTACTCAGGATTTCCCTCAATGAAGTGTGCAAAATCTGCCCTGCTTATAATTCCTGCTTTCTTTGCATCCATTTTGTCAAACAGCACATGGATCTGCAGCAAAAACCCAGATCCATTTGGTGAGCCCATCAATCTGCAGATTCCTGGTTCAGCAAGGAACAGCACCATTCTTAAGAGAAGCTTGTAAAGGATAACTCAGAAATGCTGAAGAACTACTCATGCTGTAGGATGATGATGAATAGCAGGTTGACCTCAAGGCCTAATCTATGAAGACTACACTACGCCCATCAGCTAACAGCTCAGATTTTCTGCCAGAGAATAAACAATAAACTGTCCTGCCAACCGCACAGGACATAGGAGACAGACAAACTCCTATGGTTTGAGCTAAATACCAATGGTATAGATCAACCAATGAAGACTTTCAGCCCAACTGCTACATGTGGCTTTGCAATGGCCCCCCAAAAGACTCTGCTCAAATTCTGTGATTGCTGTGCCCTTGTACC
>Ga0209611_10006443_pt1 | contig 19229 bp, 13 predicted proteins | sample S1TSphgellanicum_3_FD_187693 | JGI IMG/M metagenome (GOLD analysis project Ga0209611, IMG submission 187693) | Host-associated microbial communities from peat moss isolated from Minnesota, USA - S1T2_Fc - Sphagnum magellanicum MG (SPAdes) (version 2) | ecosystem: Host-associated > Plants > Peat... | reverse complement strand
ATTGGAGGGCTAAGATGGTTAAAGATGGAAAAACCATGTGTGCAATTGTGCACCATGTCATTTTCTCAATGTGGATGGCCAAATGGACCCATCTTTAGTCGTGATTCCAGTTGGCCTACGATATATGTTGTGTGAGCAAGCTTCGGGATTTGCCACTATCTTGATTTGTGATGAGTGTTTTCGAAGTTGACATATGGGATGTTTCATGCCAACAATGAAAAAAGTGCAAGTTGGCAAATGGTTTTGCCCTTGGTGCATTTAGTAGACCTAAGTTCTTAAGGTCACATAATAGAACAAATCTAAAGTTTTCTTCCATGGTAATTCACATTTGGTTGAGGATTTGAAAGATTACAACTAGGCAACTAACAATGGGGCTCACATTTACACCCAACCTAGTGGTCCTTTTGCCTTGGAACTAAAGTGTTCATCCATGGTGGATATCCAATAGGTAGTTTTGTAATGTTATTTGGCTTAGGGGAACCTCAATCCTAGATACGGGGTGGTTTGGATGTGGTGTACTATTTAGGATATTTTTATGTTATGTGTTATGAATGTGGTGACAACAATGATTATAGGCATCGACATAAGATCGCATGACATATTTGTTCATAACATCAAATTTTAAGTTATGTATACTTAAATAGTTTTAGGGATTTAAAAATGTACTAGAAGAATAGAAAATGAGTACCTATTGATGTGAGAGCTTCAAGTTTAGTTTTAGTGTTCCTTGGAAACCATCTATTGTCTTGGGTTTTGTTTACTTGTGCAAGCGTAAATTTTTTGAGAGGTTGGGGCTTAGGTCCAATGTTGAGTGTCTCTAAAAGGACAATTGCAACTATCTACCATCAAATGTTGGGAAAATTCAAATCATAATTTTTGGGCAATCTTGTGCGGAATTATAGGTTTACAATTTGAGGTGTAACTTTGACACCATATAAACGGTCAAGATAGCCTATGAGAGGAAATTTGGAGCGATATGATCCATTTCATGCTTAAAGGTTTTAAATCTAATTTCAAACCATGTATATTTAGTCATTAGATAAAAAATCATAAGAATGTAAGGTAGGTTTTAAGAAAATATTGTTGATTAAAAATGAAGAGTTGGTGTGAGTTATTCCTACCTTAAATACATATATGTATTTTGACCATGTGTTGATAATAATATGTGTTTACATTTGCTTTCTTGTTTTGATTACATTCGTGCACTATGACCTTCCAAAGGGGTCTAATCCAGTGTTGGTCGTTTCTATCATTTTTCATAGCTCAAGGGCAAGAATATTTTTAATATTTTGAATCTCACACTAGAATCAAATAATTGAATTTTTAATTTTTTTGACTTCTGTTTACCATCAATGTGCTTGGGTTAAGCAATGCTCCCATTTACTAATTTCCAAGGTTACTTTTATAATACTCACTTAGTATGCATAAGAAATTGGGTTTTTGAATACCCAACTTGATAATTGTCGTGTATAATGTCAAGATAAATTGTTGTGCATGAAACTTATCAAATAAAAATATTCATTTTTGGTGTGTTCATAATAAGCAAACCATACTGATCAAATTCAATTTAAAATGGGAGCTGAAAGTGGAGCTAAAATTCAAAAAAAATAACAAAATAAAAAGTCACAGCTCAAAGGCTTTAATGTTTGAGAATTCAAAAAACTTATAGGGACTTAAGACGAGGCTAGTGTTCCCTAAATCCAGATCTGGATCTGCCCCCACAAAACCCAGGGGTTAGATCCAACCTTGGACCTGGGCTGGCAGGCCTTATTCCTTGTTTCAACTAGTATGGTTTAGGTTCAAAACCAGTGTTGGCTGGTTATTGAGTTTTGGACTAGTTATCAAGCTGATTACTAATAACCTACCAACTAGCTCTTGTATTTTTTTATAACTAGTTAAATTGATATCGTCTTGACATTGAGTTTTAAAAATCTAATAACCTACTTGGATGACCCAATTATCATTGATGTAGGTATCATTTTAAAATACTAATGCAATTTTTATTTTTTTAAACATGTAATAAAAAGTTAACCCTACAATCAGTGTATAATTGCAGGTTAACCCCCATCCCCACTTTCCCTTTTCAAAATATTGTATTTTTAAGGATGAAGTTTACTCTTTGAACTTTTCTTAGGGTGATCTAGATTGCTTAATGAAAACATAATCGTTTATGAAGTTTCAACTATTGCGATTATCACAATTTTTATGTTAAACACTTCTTATTCTTAGTACGGAATATTTTAGAGCTTGATTTGTACTCAAAGTCATACAAATTTTCATTTTTAAAAATATATTTTCTTCACTTCTCATGCCCTCTTCCCTTAGTTTTCCTTTTGAACTTTCCATTGTTTGAATTTTGTTATATCCAACTTACTTTGTCTCCATTCAATTAACTGATGTTCACATGGACTATGAAATGGGATGGTAAGTAGGAGATTTTTTAAACTTGAGTATTGCATTGTAATATGTTATGGCTATACTGCTGCAACACATCATTTTTCATCTGATATTGCAGATTGTCTACTATTGCAAGCAATTTACTACATACATACATTTGTGATGATTAATGATTACCTTGAACCCTCTAATATGAAGAAGCCAAATCTTTACCGTCAGATTGTGTTCCTAATAAACTTGGGAATACACTTCAAACCCCAACAAGTCTTTTCCAAGTAAGAACCATTAAACATGGGAAATGGTAATGACCCGAACCCAGAACTTGCAATCTTTAACTTTTAAGAAGGTTTAGACATAGAATTTACAAGTCTTTAGTTTTATAAAAAATTGAAAACCCAAACCCAATGATTTCTTGTAAAAATCAAGAACCTGTGAATACTGGACAAGACATGGAAAGGTCCATGTCAATTTTTGGTTTGCATCAAAGCAATAACCCAGCCCATAAGAGTTTCAGCAGGTCTTTAGTATGTATAAACCAGATAAGTAGGGTATCATCCGTTTGATTTGTTATAATTTGATAATGAATAACTTACCCTTCGACCCTTTTGGATAACCAGTCATTTTCTCAATAATTGTGCAACACTGGTCTAATCTTTCTTAATTCATGGAGAAAAATGTGGTGGGTGGGCAAGAAGAACTTTTTTCTTTCTGTTCCAGTTCGCAAGGTAACCAAGGCGGGTAGCTCAATTTGTGGATTTATTCGAAAGGGCAAGTTGAACTCAAATCCTTCAATTTGAAGGGCAGCGTTGACAGGACCCTTCACTGGGAAGAGGTCCGAACTCCGAGGAACCCGACCCTTCAAGTGCGAATGCTGCGTGACACGATACATGAGTATCGTGTCATTCACTGGGAATCACCAGGTACCAGGAGGAGGAGGACCTCATCTGAAACAACAAACCGTGGTTGTCGTTGTCATCTTAATCATCACCGAACTATTTCTAGCTGCCATTTTTCAGTTGATTGTCGTGTTCCCCCAAATAGCCAAATTCAGAAATCAGGCTCACTGAAGTTTGCCAGGAATTTTCGTCATTTTTATTGCACTTCATCATCATAATCCTTCTTGTTCTTTTCATCTTCTTGTCACAGTTCTCAGCTAAAAAACAAACCCACCAGAAAAAAAAAGTAAACAACCACGCCGGGAAACAAAAATATCCATTTTTCTGAACCCTTTTTTTGTTTGTTGTATATCTGCATTCGCCAGCAAACAGAACAAACAAACCAAACAACCAGACGGACTTGAAAAAGAGAGACTATGTGGACCACAGATCACACCTGGTGGACAGGTAGATTCAATAATTGAAATCTATGGATTGTACAATGTACTCGACGGAAGATAATAGTATTAAAATCGCATCTGAATTCCACTGTTCAGTCTGGTTGCCACTCGAAATGCTGTTTAATTAACAACATACAGATCCATCGAGTAAAAAAGAAGTTCGATTTGTGCAGTGGTTGGGGACGACGGATCAAGTCATCGAGCTACAGATTGAAGTAGCGATCGATTGCACAGTGTACTGGACTGGAGATGCTATCGATTCAGATGTATACGGCCGTGTGAATGAAGTCGATTGAGTGTGTACATTGGTCGACTGGAGATGACACGCTGATAGATCCATCGAGTAGAAAGTACGTAGAGCTACTGGGGAAGAAAAAAATTCATATTTTGTGTGTAAAATGATTTGATCAGGTCTCCCCGCCACTGCTTGTGTGCGTATGCGTGCGTCTGTGTTTGTGTTTTTCCGCCTTTCTATTGTTACAGGCGCGCCGAGTTTGTGCATAGAAGGGAAACTGTGGCTATCGAGGTTTGCGGCACTCTTCTCGCTATCGGCACCACCCGACAGTCTACGGGTCCGGCGTTGGGTTGCGCCGCTACTCGGTTTTCATACTCCGTGACTCCCCCCAACATGCTGCTGCAAAACAGCGCAGTGGGAGTAGGAAGACTGGGCGATGGAGAGCTGCCTTCACTGCCACGGCGCTGGAATTGTCTTCTGCGAACTTACTATTCTTCGTTCCTTGTCGTTGCTGCTCCTGCACCATGGAACCGGAGCATTGCAGCTGGATGGACAGCCCTGTGAAAGAGGGTGCGGCGCTGTGCAGCCCCTTCAGCGGTGGGAAACCAAGACCCCGCTGGTTCACACTCGTCTTCTGTCTTCCGATTACCATGGCTTGGTGCCTCCTCTGGATCCTGCTCATCGCTCTCTACGCCATCGTCTCTGCCCAGAACAACGCCGTTGGCAAGTCCTCTGAGCCTCCTCTAGCTCATAGCAATGCTTGATTTGATCTTTTCTTGCTCCTTTTTGAAGCGGATTGCGATTTGGCGGGGGGAGAGCTCAGTAGACCGAGCTCAATAGGTAGAAACCAAAATCCTATAGAGGCTATGGGCATTCAGTCAATGTCCCTGTGGGTTTTAATGTTTCTGACTTTCTTGCTTTCTTGCATCTGCTTGCAAGTTCAAATAATCCTGAATGCGTGCTAATGTTTCCGATAGTATGAAGGGAAACTGGAGGCTTCCATATCTCTGGGGAAACAGTAGGCCAGGCGCGTCAGACTTAGGGTTCGAAGCTTGTGTTGGGACAGGCGTCTTGTGTAGTTGACGATTGACAGTGAAAGCAACTTTGCCCTACCATTTTGGATTCTGTACATACTAGAAAAGAGATTACGCTGCTAGATGGAACGCTCAACTGAGCAGTAGCAAGGCTTTCCCGTGACATGCTGCTCCGCTGCTTGTAAACTATGGGGAGAGTCTCATGGTAGATGGTCTCGTACTTTGAGAGTAACGCTCATAAGATTATGACAACACACACTGTTGTCATATTTGTTTTTATTTGTCCAGAACTGAGATAACGGTTAACTTCGAAGTGTCGTGCTAGAGTTTTCTCTGCTGCCGTCCCATAAATATGATTTTCTCACAGTAGACTATCTTTCTGGCAGATTGGGCTTGGGATTGCAAAATCTTTATCATAGTTTCTGCTGCTGTTATTGCTTGAAAGCTATTAGTTGCTGACCATGAATTTATACAGTCCATCTGTGGGTGGAAGGATCTTGAATATATCTGCAACCCCAAGTTAAATCATGCCCCTGAACTTACTTGTCTTGACTCCCATTCAGTTTTGCTCATCTCTCTAGCAGATTGCAATCACTTTTGTCAAACATCATGTTTTGGCCAATGATATGAGTGAAGGACAGTAGACTCAATGTCAGTAGGGAAGGTTTGCTGTTAAATCCAGGTGCCCTAAGATGAGCTCAACAAGAACAGAAATCTCATGAGGAAAGACAATAGATTGAAATTCATTTGATTTCTGTTTTCAATACAAAAGAAAATTGTGAAAGCACGACACATTGATAGTTTTTGGAATTTGAAGATGGTGTTGTCACAAAGGTCACACAGGTATCACTAGCTATTGTGGCAGCTGAGCATTTATATTAATGTTGCATTTTAATCTTTGATGTCAGCTCTTCATATTTCCATGAAGCAGAATTCACCAATTGTTGGATGTTCACCTGCCAGTAGGCATGAGTTCAGTTCACAGTGTCATTCTTAAACCCCCTGCTGATGGATTGCCATGTGTGTACTCTACAGACAATTATATACGCATAGACTGTGGAGGATCTGTTGACTTCACTAACAACGTCAATGAGACATGGATGTCAGACAAGTATTTCACTGGTGGAGCCCCTGCTACTGTGCTGGATCCAGGCCGGTTTGTACAACAACAGGAGCGAACTGTGCGCTTCTTCCCTATTGCAATGGGAAAGAAGAATTGTTATGTGGTCAATGTCCCAAATGGACGGTACTTCATTCGCATGTTTTTTGTGTATGATGATTATGACAGGCAACAGCATTCACCAAGCTTTGATGTCTCAGTGGAGGGGACAGTGGTGTTCAGTTGGCGCAATCCATGGCAGGATTACTTTGCACAAAACGGTGCATACTCTGATCTTTTTGCATTCATCCATGATGGGGCAGCAACTGTGTGTTTCTACAGCATTGCCACTGACTCGCCTGTCATTGGAGCTCTGGAGCTTCTTGAAGTTGATGAGCTTTCCTATGATTCTCAGAGCACAGGTGAGAGTGTTATTTTGGTGAACTATGGCAGGCTCACAACTGGCTATGAGTCATTTGGGCCTGGGTTTACAAATGATACTGATGAATTGGGGCGAGGATGGGAACAAGATGACTTTTACAGCTTCAGCCCTAAATCCATCCTGACAACAACTCAGAATATTCTGAACACCACACTGCCACCAAATTACTTCCCAGAGAAGCTCTACCAAGCATGTCGGAGCTTGGCTGAGGGAGGGAGCATCAATTATGTGTTTGAGGTTGATTCAAACTTGGATTATGCAATATGGTTGCATTTTGCAGAGATTGACCCAAGTGTCAAGGCACAGGGGCAACGAGTGTTTGATGTTCGTATCAACAACCAGGTGGTGCTCCCCAATCTTGATATTTACAAATTGGCAGGAGGGCCATTTTCTGCTTATGACTGGCATTTCACAGTGGTCAATCTAACTGGGTCCTCCCTGACCATAGACTTTGAGGCAAAAATTGGGCCTCCATTGATATGTGGTCTGGAGGTTTATGCACTGCTGACTGCAGACCTGACTACAAATGTCACAGAAGGTGAGTTGTACTCTAAACTGAGGCAGTCTCAAGTCTGGATCAGGAATATCAAGGCATTTGAGATTCTTAAGTTTCTTGGTGCGTATAGTGGAGCAATGTTGTGAGGAGTGTTCAGATGAAATATGCCATGTTTCAAGCAATAATTTGCCAAGTTTGAACACATACAACATGAACCTGTCAGAACTGTGCTGACATCTGACTTGACATGAACTTGTCAGAACATCAGCATTTGTTCATTCCCTTCTGTCCAGGGACACAGAAGATACATTTTTATGGTGAAGATCAGCTGATCTTGATGCCAGAAAGGAAGGGCAAGACTATAACATGTTGGAAAACAAATACATCTCTAAAATTCAGGTGGAAATAAAGAAAACAGAATGCTGGAGAAGTGCTAATTAAAGTAAGCTGTCAAGGACTTCACTTGCAGCTATGGCCATGCAGGCATTGAGAATGTCTCTAAATGTTCCAGAAAGGATGGGCTGGAATGGAGATCCTTGTGCCCCTACTAGGTGAATTTAATCAACCCACCCCTGTGCAATAAGAATTGCATCTATATTCAGTTACAGCATGATTGGTTTTAGCAAGAAGTGAATTTGGATGCTAAAAGGGTGTTCTGATCTGGATGTCAGGTGGGATCCATGGGAAGGTGTGACATGCAACCTAGCAGTGGACAAATCAGGGCTTATAATCACAAATATGTATTTGCTCCCTTCCTTATTCTCCATATCTGCACTGTTGCTTAACCTTCACCCAATCCTGCATTCATCCCATGACTGATTGCAGTCACTGCTTGGGAGCTCTGTTATCAAGCAAATGATTAACTCTTGAAAGAATTCTTAAAACAACAGTAGATAAGTGAGGTTATTATCTGGTTCAGCATTCGAAGACCAATGAGCCTTCAGGTTTTTTTAGAAGAGGGGTGGAGGTGTTTTGCAGGTGAGTAAATGCATGAACTGATTTGACTTTCTTTTTAGTATCTTTTGGTTCCTTGGTATGGAGAAGTTTGCAATACTTATGAAGACATTTCTTTTTGGCATGTGTTGAAGCACCCTGTGATGAAGTGCCATCATCAAATTGTCAGCATCATTGCTATGAAAATTTGTGATTGCAGCAGTTGCACTCCTTGTCGACATATGTGCTGGTTATGGTGTGCAGAAACATCTCAGGTCAAGGTCTACAAGGCTTCATCAGTGATCAGATTACTCTCCTAACTCATCTTACCACACTGTGAGTGGCAACTCTGCTGCTTCCCATTGTTGTAAGAATAGTAGAATAGCATGATTATTATTATTTTATGGATAATAAGCCTGCCATGCTTTTAGAATGCTTTTGGAATTTGTTTGAACTTCATTGATGGGGTTTTTAAGAACCTAATATATGAGATGATGGAGTGACATTGCATTGTGTTTATGAGGAGAGCAGTAAGAGGACACTATAGTCTTACAGGATCTTTTCACTCCTTACTACATGTCTCACAGTGGAATTTTACTAACAGGAATCTAAGCAACAATATGCTAGGAGGCAGCATCCCAGCAGGGCTAGGCCTAAACAGCCTCACCAGTGTGTAAGTGATTTTCACATTTCTTATATGGATACCAACCTATCTTGTGACACATTACTGCTGCTGCTGAGAATTCAGAACACTCCTGAGGCTTAGTCAACTTTCAAGAGCTTTGGGTTCTGCTGTGAGGACTTACATTCTTGTTGAGCTGGTGAGAGTTATAGTCAAAGCGTATTTACAGCCATATTTGATTGAATTTTTGAGTTAGGCTTTGGGACAATGGTGCTAGAATTGTCTTACATTGAACACACAATTTAGCCACAATGATGTTTCTGCATGCATCTTACACCACAGACACCATCAATTTAAGCCTGATTAGCAAGCCTGGATTGATGTTCACATGCAACCTGTAAAGAGTGCAATGGGCATGGTGACAGGGACTTGTCAGGAAACCTTCTCACAGGAAACATTCCAGCCAGTCTTGGGTCACAGCAGCTGCAACAACTGTAAGCTTTCAGGTTTCCTGAACCCGTGTTTGTTTCAGAAACATCCCAAAGTCTGATCTTGACCTGTTTAATTGCCAATCTCAACAGGAAGGATCCACTAGTGTATAACAAGAGGATTTTGATAAAATCTTTCTCATTGTCTACTGCAGATTACTGAGCAACAACCAATTGTCGGGGCAGGTTCCAATTCCAATCTATTCCATGGGAGTCCATGGTGGCTTCATTAACCTGTCATCCAATGCAGGGCTGTGCGGAGTACTGTCATTGCCAAAATGTCCACCTTTCTGGAGAGGGGGTTTCTCTACAGGTAGCAAGATAGGTATAGTCATTGGAACTTCGACCGCAGTGCTTGCAGTGGTAATACTGGTATACTTTTATCTGAAACGCCAGAGTGTCCAAGACGACTACAACTTCAACCTCCCACATCAGCTTGCTGGTAAGCATCTGTCAACTGTTCTGCTTTGAAATGGCTATTTGTGATGATGCTAACAAGATGTATCTCTTGTTGGAATGATGGCAACAGCAAGGACGAAATGGTATCAGAACCATCGGATGAGTGTCCATGAAGCAGAGGATGAACATATCTTGCAACCACACTTGTCTACAAAATTTGGCTTCTCATCCAACATTGCACCTCTCTGATTTCCAGAAGTCTGCAACAACAGAACCAACATATCTAAATTACAAATACTCATTTTCCTGAACTTTGACCAAGTCATGTGGGAGAGGTTGAAGCCCAATGCCTGCTGCTGCATCTCACATTTTGTGATGTGACCAAGAGGAATTTTCGGGTGGCATCATGGTTATGCTAAAAATTGGCAAATGGATGCTGCCCACTGTATGTTGGATGTACACTACTTATACCGAGAATTTGTGTTCAAAATGACATAAATCCCTTTAATATGCAGAGCCTATTAATGTGAATCAGGCAAATTTCTGAACTTTGAACTTTGTACAGCAAGATTTCTGAACTTGCCTAATTTCTCTAATTGTGAACAATTTTCAATGTAGCTTCAGCAATGTGTGTTCTGACATTATGAAGAATGCTGATATATATTTGCTTCTTTGTCTATATGGCATCATGAGCTTTAGCACTTTGGCAGAGTGGAAGCTGTGATGAGTCTGTTAGTCCCAAAGCCTGATTCCAATCACTCATGATCTTGGAAGTTTTCTGTTATAACACTCAAACCTCTGTAAGCAGAAAAAACAAGATCTTGAAGTAAGGAGCAAATTGATGGTGTTTGAGCTAGTAAATTTGTGCATACAAAAGGTGTGCAACTCCTGTACTAAGTTTATGCTGCGGTTTGAGAATTTGTATTTGAACCTAAACTGCCAATTTTCAAATGGAAGAATTGCTAGAATGTCAGACACTAATTGTATGAATGAGAAGAAAGATGGATATTGTTGGTTTTGTATTTTGTCCTGCTGTTCTTTCCAGATCCAAGTTCATTCCAGTTGAAGAAGAGACTTTTTTTAACTCTCACTCTGAAGAAAACAAACTATGTGAGTGGCAATCAAAAAGTAGTTGAAACTCCTTTAGCAACAGAATTTTCCATTGACGATGATGAGTGTTGTTTGCTGAGTGTTTGTTTGGACAATGCAAAAAATTGTCATGTTTTGTTGCTCTCGTTTTCGTTGATGGAATTTCTAGTTCTGTCGTCTCTCGGATTGTCGCACGACAGAAACAGATACGTTCCATCGTCTCAAAGAGCGCCCTTTTGGCTTTTTATCAACAGAAAGGAGAGAAGACAGACAGAAAGCAACAGAGATAGCGACAGAGGGAAGGCAAAATTAGGCCTGTTGTTATGCTCTGGTGTTAGGCCGCAACAACACTACACGTGCGGTTGCTTAAAAAGTTCCACATGGCAAATCTTCAGCTGTTTTCTTCACCCCACTCTCCTTGCACATGAATTGTTGCGTTCCATCCCTTTTCTTTTCCACAGTTTAATTGTTGTGCCAGGATGCAAAAGTATTCTTCTGCTGCTTGTCGATTCCCTGTTGTTTGCTTTTTATCAGGCTAGTATTTTTATGCCGTTAGTCTCTGAGTCTGTGGGTGCAAAGAAAATTTGGCCTTCCTTCGGGCGTTTTGATGTGGGAGAGAGGTGTGTGGTATATTTTTGTAATCGATAGGTCGGATCGGTAGAATTCTAGCCGCCGAATAGTTGCTGAAGCTGGCGATTTCTGATTTGTGACCGAAAGACTTCGACAGGGGAGCTCGCTGCGTACTCGACGTGAGTTTCAGGGCACGTGGGTCTTGCAATTATTCTGACGTACTCTCCTGCTCCAATTCAAGCCCGAGAGATCGCATCTGATTGACAGAGAGTGTGTGTTGTAGACACAGCGTCCCGTCCCTGAGAACTCCATCCGCCTCCCACTAAATCAATGGAGAGGGAATTTGGGATTCAAGATTATAACATGCAGTTATGAATTGGTAGATTGTTGAGCGAGGGGGTGACAGGTAGGTGCACTAGCGTCCGTTAGTCTTGAATGATCAGTTCCATGGCCAAGTTCAGCGCAGGTTTATGAAATTGCATAATTTGGGACCGATTGAGGATCATGAAAACAATCCTGAGAACACAACTGATTCGAGCGTGATCATTGCCTTGGAGGCATGTTGTTGCAGCACAGGGCTAAGAACTAGCAAGTTCAAGGTTGGCTGATACTACCGGACAAGGTACAGGACAAAGCAGGAAGGGTTACTAGATGGTCGCCGGGGTACCAAAGTCCAAGGCAACATCCTCGAACGCACCACCTTCCGCACTCTGTTCATCGGCGGTCTCGTCGCTGCAGGTTAGAGAATCTCCAAATTGACAGTTTGATCCGTGTAGAAATTTTGGAAAGTTGAGGAGTGTACTTCCTGTGTTCAATGAATTTCGGAGTAATTTGCAGATCCCAATTTGCATTCACTTCTGTGTGAGTAGGTTTGAAATTATTGATGAGTCTGCTCCATGTTGGAATTCCACTAGGAAGTTTTCAATGGTCTCTCTCTGAGTCTTCTGCTTTCCAAAATGATGTTCTTCAATTCTTGTCATTGCTGCTTTTTGCTTGGAATTTATCTTCTGAAAATTGACTCCATCTTGTGTATGACAATTGCGCAGAGCTCATGAGAAGTCTTGCTTGCAATGGTAGGGAATGTTGCCATTGTGAGCTAACACAGAATGAAACCAAATGTATTGTTGATGACAAGTATGGTAGAAACACACTGGTTCATCCTTTGGGTCAAATTTTGTATCTTGATCATGAACATAATTTACCCCCTCTCAGCTGGATGAACATTGCAGAGTGGTGTTATCTCAGAGTTCAGTGGAATCCTCTTTTAGGTGATCCCCCCCCTCTATCCACATTCCATGGGAATAGTTTTGCCCAAGGTGGAACAAGGGCGCTGTCCATAAAGTGATCTCATTACCACAGAGCAAGAGGAGGGTCTAATGTATATTTATGTTGCTATTGGTGCTCTTGTACATGCAAAAAAATTCTTGGAGAAAGAAGTTCTACCTATCCATCAAGCTGTCCATGATGCAGATCAAGTCAGATAAGGCTTCTCCAACTTTTTGTCTTCTTCAAACCCAATCATGCCAAAGTGTGAAAAATCCTCCAACATCATCTTGGCCACAAGGTAACTGGCAATTGACCATGTCTGAAATTTCTGAGCTTCTTTCCCTATGTAACAGCCTAGCTTTCCATCATAGTACTCTGGCCATCTGTCTTTTGATAACCTTTGCTCTACTTGCTCAATTGCACAGTGAGCAACTTGAGGTTGGCTGACAAGATGCATGCTGCTGTTAACATTCAGAGCAGAATTGCATCCCCAAAACAGAACTGATGGATTTTTAGCTCAAGGCTCACCCATGCAACATGATGGACAGTCATGTCAAAATTGTCATGATTAGATCTAGTAACCAGTAGTACTGATGATCAGCATACTCACAAAGAGAGACAACCTTCATGCCTTGAACCTGTGAAATATGCTTTACCACTCCACTGAAAGAACCCAAACAGAAAAAAATTTACTTGACCAAGAGTCACCATTGTGGTAGCTCCACCTGGTGTTCTTTGGATCACACCCAGTCACAATCTGCCAGTCATGACCCTCCAGGGCAGGGTAAACAACCTTGAGAGGCATGTCTCCTATAAGCTCTTGCCAATGCTCCTCAAACAGGTCCATTATAGCTGTAGCTGGATCAGGTGTTGCAAGGGACAAGAGAATAGCTATACAGTTGTCAATGGCAAACCACTGGAAATCCATGAGAGCAGGGCTTACATTTCTGATAAAGTAACCGCCTTTCATTCGTAGAAAGTCAAACACCTGATCCAGAATTGAATCTGGAATCACATTGAACTTATTGACTGCAGTATGGGAATACTCTTCTGTTTTATAATGATAGATGTTGTTGAGCTGGGCACGATCCTGCCAGAAGTACTTGCACATGTGAAAGCCTGATGCATGCAGTCACTTATCAATACTCTGAAGAGACTCTTTCCCTTCCCCCTCCGGTTTAGCAAATCTTGGCTGACCACAATGCCATGAAGAAAAGGGGCTGAATTTCAATTGGATAGCCAACCCTGCGACACCACCCACATGATATTTAAAGCTAATGCAAAATGGAACATGTCCTTCATAGTCATCAAGAAATTTCCAAAGAGGATTTCAGCAAATTACACAACTTGATCTGGTTGATTCATCAGATGGATCTAACATGATGGGCATTGGAGTTCTATTGTATACATTGAAGAAGGTGCTCGACACTACAAAGGGCTTGATAGAAAGTTCCTGTACCATATGCTGATCAACCATGCAGCATCCATCAGCACACAGGAGGGTTTGAAAGTGTTGAAACATCAGAGAGACACTGTGTCAAGATCAGCCTTATTCCTCTTTGGCAGTCAGGATTATCTGCAAGGCCATGATCTCCAGTTGGCTTCATGTATGCCCTGGGAAGGATAATCCAGCGCTCTCCCCAAATCAGCTATCATGGTATCAGTCTTGTGGACTGGGTTGTGAAGCACCTGGCCAGAATCACAACAAAATGAATTCAGGAACTTCGCTATCATTCTCAGATTGTGCCACCAGAATCAAGTGGAAGGTACTAGCCAGCCAGGCTTTATCATCACACATTTCTGTGGATCTATGTTATCTCTGAATCAGTACTATGGTACTAAATATCAGTGAACCAAAAATTCACCTTGAAACTGGCAAGCATTAAACCTTCACCATGAGTGAAACAGTCAATGTGTTTCTCAAGGGACTGAAGCCATAAGGTATTCAGTAAACAATTCTTCACAATTTCAGGTTCTCCATTCATGAGAAAAGTTGATGCATTTGGCACAAAGTCCCCCACAAAGGCTTGGGACAGACACAACAAGAAGCACACTGGGTCAAAAAAACTGCACTCAATTGAAAATAACTGTGCCAGCCAATGACATTTTTCAGACATCTTGAATGTGCACATATGAGATGGCAATTGCCAGAATGTGCTATCTAATCAATCACATGATCAGTTTGCAAATTAAATTTCATTTTTAACCAGCCAAGATTGTCAATGTAAAATGCATTTTGAGACCATGCCACTGATAAAGCCTGCATGAATTCCACAAAAAGAAAAAGAGCAATGGGGTTTTGTGTTCCACCATACCTGATTGTAATTGAGGAAGTCCTCTGTTGGGTCCATGGCAGCAATGGTACCCACCAGCTTTCTGTGGAAGAAAGCCAAATATCTGTGCAAGGCATCCCATCCATCTGAAATCATTGGATGTGGTTCCAAGGCACTGTGATGATGATGCACCACCACGAGGCTTGGTGGTGTTGTTCCCATTGAACCACCTTCTGAACAACGTATGCTTGAAGGCAGACATGATAGTAGACCCTCCAGACATTCTGAGCTTTTCACATTCTTCAACTGTCTGAAAGGATGAGGAGAGATGAAGAAAGAGCTGAGCCTGAGATGAACTCAGCAGCGCTCTTTCATCGAAGTTCTCTTGTTTGTTGGTGGTGGTGTGTATTGTCCTCCACATCAACTACATAATTAGGATGATTTGGAGCCTTAACATTTGGAATATTGGACATTTGATTCTTGACATGAATGGGGCCTAAAACACATGAAATGCTCTTGACATCATCACTCTTTGAAATAATTGCAAACTCTAGTAAAGTAATGGACACATGATGATCATGTGTGAGGTAAGGTCCTACATGTTGTAGACCTAGTTTGGGACTCAAGATGGAGACTAACACACAAGATGATTAAAGAATTGCAAGTTCAAAGATTTGTACATTGTCATTCCAAAGCTACCAAATCAAGATGCATTGATGAGTGTGGAACAATGTTCTTGTCATTTGCCAAAATTGTATCCACGAGTTGAGAAATTTTGAAATCCAATGGATCAGCAATGGTGCAAGTCCCGTGAGACTCTCACTTCTAAGCTCTCGTTCATTCAAAGAAGTTAGTAACATCCTCCATCAATGAACAACAAACCTCTTTGGAATAAAAAACTATTAAAGGAAATCTAAGAGAAATAAATTCTAAACACTACATATGCAAAGGTAAAAGCATGTGAAGTGCTCAACTTCCATAAACACACATAGCAACGATGGCATTAACATGCATAGAAACAACAACAAAACATTGCCATATAGAGTCACACACACAATCACAAAAAAACGATGAAAGAAAGGTGATACTAACTGTTTGATCGCAACATAAAAAAACCCCAAAAGATAGGAAATAGTATAATAGGTCTTTACGCAGGAAATCCTTCAGTCATGAGACTTCCCCTATAGTAAAACCTTCTTCTACCTCAATCCAAAATGAAGGGCCTATAAGGTTCATAAAAAATGAAAAACTTCAAAATTACGGTGCCTCTTCTCCTTTCAACATAACATGAAGTTTTCAAGCAAAATTCTATTGGGTTTTTATGTTGGGTAAGGATTAAGGACCTTAAACCTAGTGGATTTGGGAATTTGAATCTTACATTCAATTCATAAACTTACATTAGACCCTAATTTTTCAAACGACCCCATTCTTAATCCTTACCATAGAAAGGCACTCGGAGAAACTTCTTAAGTGTATTTGGAGGGTACCTTATATCCATGAATATAGTGTGACATGTAGTTGACCCAAATGTGAACTAGTTAACTAGTTCAATTTGAAATTTGAAAATTTATTGATTTCCCATGAAAATGATTACTCAAATTTCAATATCTCTTACACCTTAGGTCTAGAAATTCCAAAATTATTTCCACAAAATCTTACTCATTGAACATTTTCCAACAATACCAAAAATGCATTGCAATTTTTTTTAAAAATTAATTTTAATTTTATTGAATTTTTAATATTCAATAACTCTTACACCATAGGTCTAAATATTATGAAACCACATCCATGCACCCACATCATGGAAGTTGGCTCCAAGAATGCAATGTGAAGTGTTGTCATTTGGGAGGTCTTAATGTGACAAACAAAACAAAGTTGAACCACCTTTTGTAAGAGATAGATGCCTCCTTGAATAGATAGGATATTATGCTTATAAGGTTATAGGTAGGCATAGTATAGTAGCATCATTCACACCTAGTGTATGGTAAGTCAATGTTAGATTTTCTAGACTTTTTTGGTGTGGTCACATATGTAATGTTAGGTAGCATTGCTGGTAATGTGGCATCCTTGTCAGTAGGTGGTGTTAATTTGGTGTTAACATTTGTGTATTCAAGCCTACCCAAAAGCTGAAGTTTTGAGGTGATAATTCAATGTTATGTAAGAGGCCAAAAATGACCTTTTAACTCAATGTTATATAAAGTAATCTTGATGGTAGTAATCAATTGTAATTGTTGCTACTAACCATTAACATTCATCATGATGGTGTGAATCTATCATGACAATGGTAAGCTACTTTACCTTTTGATATCTTAATTTAGCTTAACACTAACCTAGGTGTGAATGGAAATCAAATTATTCACTAACATTTTAGGTTAGTGCTAACTTTAGCATAGGTTTTTTTTTTAATGATGTTATGTAAATGTTATGCTACCTAACAATACAAACCTTAACATGAAGTTTGAATCAAGCTAAAAACCTTTTCCAATGCTTCATGATCTTACTACATATGTTTAGATTGTTTATGTTCACAAGAGATGACCTCAATCTTTACCATGGGTGAAGCTTACAAGTGGAAATAAGGTGAAAGCACTAGCCCTTTAAAATTGTAATCACAAACGTAGAAATTTTTCATTTGGTATTTTTTGGTACATTTGGACATCACATCTTGAATTATTTTTTCTCATTCAAATATATGTCAAAGTAAATACATCACAAAGTATGAAAATTTGCAAATATACTTCAAAACTAAGGTTACGGGTGAAGTTTTGTAATGAATTTTTCTATGGTGAATGATATTGATATACATGAGCTAAATTTAGAACCATTCAAAATTTTAAAATTCTAGGTTGAAAATTCACTCAAAAAATGTTTACTTTTTCATTTTCTAAGCAATAAATGCATAATAAATTATTGTTTTTGAGAAAAAAACCATTACCCTAAGAAAAATGAAAAGATTTTATAGGTGGGCATTGTACTTTTTTTTCATTTTTCTTTGGTTTGGTAATGTGTCATGATAATGATTACAACTTGGTGAGGGCCAAAAGGGTTGTGCAAATCCAATGATGATAATTGGAGGGTTGAAAATGGTTTTTGTTGTTGTAAAATGATGGCATAGATCATTGTTGGGGCCATTTGCCAAGTGCTTTGGATCCAACATTGCCCTTAATGACAAATTTTTTTTATTGATTGTTAGTGTGCTCCCCACACATTGATCTCAATTGCATTTGCAATAATTGCATGTCTCCTACCATTACCATTCATTGTAGGAGCTTTGAAGATCTTTCACCACTTCAGATAGATTCATTCACTACCTATATAGATAAAACATAAAAAGTTGGGGCCCATTTGTAGGTTGAATTTGAACATTGAATTTTGTTCTTGAATGTTCAATATGGAACTTCATAAAGGATAGACCTCAAAGATCTTTGGAAGTAATAAAAATGTGTAGGAAAGCTGGTGTCTTGTACCTAAGTGATTTTGTAGACCTTGGTGCATCTTTAGTCCTAAATTTGTTATAACATGCATTCACCATTGTCCTTGTGGTTTGATGAATGCAAAAAGTGGTGCAATGGTAGGCTCTAGGGGCAATGTTGGACTTTCTAATGCATAGTCACTCCTATGTTCCAAGGTGTTATCAATCCTTGTGCATAATGGAATCTATTGAGTATTCTTGTTATGTTTAGTAGTCACATTAGCTAGAGCTTCTTGAAAATGTGGACAATTTGTGCAACACAAAATTGTTAATGCACAAATTAGATTCCTTGATTAAGCATTTGAAACTCAAGAAGTGTGTAAAAGTTAAACCAAGAGTTGTTGGTGAGTAGTATTAAACATAAATCTACCCTACTAATGCACATGCAAAAAGTGAAAATTTTTATGGTTGCATAGGGTGTGATATTGTTGTTATTTTGCTAACAAATGGAGATAAAACATAGGGAAAAATCAACTGAAGTTCATTGTGATTTGGCATTTGTTGAAACAAAGGTACCCCATACTAAATGTTGATCACAATTAAATGACAACACCATTATTACATGAGATTATGAGGGAGTAAATGTCATGTATTTCCCAAGCCGGAAAGAAAGAAATGGGATTATGAGGGAACAAATGTCATGTATTTCCTAGGCTGGAAAGAAAGAGAATATCATGTGGATATCATTTGATTATTAGAAGATTTTTTGTACAAGTAGATTTCATTGACCTTGTATGTTAATATTGAACAAGTCAAGAAAAGGAGCAAATGTTCATAGTTTGGGATTATAAAGGTGTGGATTTGTTAACTTATTGGCCATGTGCATTTGAAGGAGTATATGATTTTGATGTTGTCATTTTGTTAAAAGGTCTATTGTACAAGGACATCCCCAAGGAACGTCATGTTTATGACACACAAGACTACTTCAACACAACATGACCATAGATAGGAACTATTGGAAATAACTTGAAAACAAGCAAGAAATGAAAGCTTCAAGGTTCATGAAATGGAACAATTGTATTAACTAACAAGAAGATTACAAAGGTTGTATGCTTCAAATGCTACAATCACAAAACTA
>Ga0209611_10006442_pt1 | contig 19231 bp, 14 predicted proteins | sample S1TSphgellanicum_3_FD_187693 | JGI IMG/M metagenome (GOLD analysis project Ga0209611, IMG submission 187693) | Host-associated microbial communities from peat moss isolated from Minnesota, USA - S1T2_Fc - Sphagnum magellanicum MG (SPAdes) (version 2) | ecosystem: Host-associated > Plants > Peat... | reverse complement strand
TCTGTTACGCGAACCGAAACTGATGGCGAATATCGTGAAAATCTGGCGGCGCGACGGGCTTCCCGCCGGCACACCCATTTTCGTCACCGAGACAAATTACGCGCAGAACGAAACCGATGCTGCACCAGAAATCGCAGGCGCCCTGTGGTATGCCGACATGGCGGGAACCCTGCTGTCGGTCGGGGGCGCCGGCGCCTTCCTGTATGAGTATGAGCCGATCCCGCTCAGCCCCGCGTTTCCCTGCCATGGCTGGGGCACCTACGGCGTGCTGCTCGGCAACAAACAATACCAGGCGCAGGCGCCTCTCTCGCAGTTTTTCGCCGCACGGATGCTCACCGGCGATTGGGCCGAACGGGTCGAGCAGCCGACCGCCTTGTATGCCGCCACGGTTAACGATACGAACGCCGGCGGCGATGATTTTGTGTCCGCCTATCCCGCGCGGCGGCCGGACGGCACCTGGGCCGTATTGCTGGTCAATCGCGATCTTGACAGACCGCATCAGGTGCGCATCGTATTCAATGGCGCCGGCGGTCCAGCCTGTTACAGCGGCAACGTGCGGCAAACAGTGTTCGGCACGGCGCAGTACAAATGGCTGAGGGACGGTCCGAAAAGCCATCCGCAACCGGATGAACCGCCCGCAATAACCTCGCAGGCGGGTGGCGACACTTTATACATTTTGCCGGCGGGGAGCTTGACCGTTATTCGGGGGAGGGTAAACAATCTCGAGTAGGAACGAGAAGTATTTCTTTTTTGAAGAAAAGAAACAGAAAACTTTTTCTCTGGAGGTGATATGCCGAAAGTTGCGCCTGAACACCTCAGTGCGCCGCAGCGGAAATGGTTCGCAGCGGTCCGCGACGGCTTGCAGCGGGAAACCGGCAAATCGCTCGCCGAATGGGTGGCCATCGCACGCACTTGCCCGGAGACGGCGCACCGAGCGCGCTTGAAATGGTTCAAGGAAAAACACGGGCTTTTGCAAAACCGCGCCAGCTACGTACTAAGCGAGGCGTTTCCCTCCGCCACAAGCTGGAGCGAGCCGGACACGCTCCGCGCAGCCCTGTGGACCGACCCCGCATCGCGCGCCATTTTCGAAGCCATCGAAGCGCTGGCGCTGGCGCTGCCCGATGTCGTCGTCGGCCAGCGCAAGGGGTATTCCGCATGGTCCCGCACCTATCAATTCGCCGCCGTCCGCCCGATCAAGGGCGGCATGGCCCGGCTCGGTCTCGCCGTGGCGCCGGACGCCGGCGCCGGGCTCGAACAGCCGCGAAACGAGGGCTGGTCGGAGCGGCTGAAGGGCACGATTGTTTTGCATGCGCCAAGCGATGCCGGCGCGCCGATTGCGGCTCTCCTGAAAGCAGCGTGGACCGCAAGCTAAACAAAAAAGTGTTTTGTTTCTTTTTTTCAAAAAAGAAATACTTCCTTCCTTCTTCTACTCGGAAAACTTTATGATAGCTCCTGAGGCGTTAGGCTCCGAACCGCCGCTGAGCGTACCGCCAAAAAATACCTTGCCGCCGGCATAAGTCAGGCCCGCATTCGGCAGGCCCGCTGTGGAATAGGCCAGCTCCTGCAACACCTGGAACGATGATGTGCGGGGGTCGTATCGGTAAATTACGCCACTATTGTTTGCCCCGCCGGTGAACGTGGTGCCGAGCAGGCGTCCGGCCTTGTCCAGGGCAACCTGGCCCTGCGGGAAGTAGCCGTCGGTCCCGTCAAAACTGTGCAGCGCCGTCAGCTTGCGGCCCTTTATCGTGAAGGCGAATACCACGCCTTTATTGTTCACGCCGCCAACATCGGTCGTGCCATAAAGAACGCCGCCTTTCCCCGCCGTCAGGCCTGAAAACGGGCCGTCGCCGTCCTGCCCGGAAAAGGAGTGCAGCAATTCGATCTTCCCACCTTGCGGCGACAACCGGAAAATCGTGCCATTGTTGGACGTTCCGCCGCCGGTTGCCGTGCCGTAGAGCAATCCGTCCGGGCCGATCAGCAATGGCGTATAAGGCGCGCTGCCTGACTTGCCATCTAAATCCGCAAGCTTGCTGAAAGCTTGGGTTCCCGCCGCGATCTTGTAGATCGTGCCGAGATTGTTGGCGCCGCCGGCCGATGTCGTGCCGTACAGATTCCCGGCCGCATCCTGCACGACACCGGCATAGGGCGTGGATCCGTCAGCCACGTCGAAGGAATGCAGGATCGTCGCGATTTGCGTCGCCGGCGCGAATTGAAAGACGGTTCCCTGCCCGCTCGTCCCGCCGAACAAGGTGGTTCCATAGAGCATGCCGTCCGGGCCCAGCGTCAGCCCACCGAACGGGCTTGAGCCGGCCAGGCCACCGGGAAATTCGTAGAGGACCGCGAAATTCTTCCCGCTGGTATCGATCGAGTAAATGCCGCCGCCGTTTTCTTCCGTGTAGGTCGTTCCATACAGCACACCATCCGGCCCAATGATGGGCGGGAATTCGGGGCCGCCGCCGGTCTGGTATGTCAGATATTGCAACACGGTCAGACCCGGCCTGGCCGCGGCCGGCATAATCCATGCGACCGAACCCGCTACGACTAAAACGATTATTGACTGCCGCATCGGAAGCCTCCCCTGTTTGCCACCCGGTCGCCTCGCCAGGCCTGCGCGGATGCATCGCCATCAGTAACCTTTGCGTGTTCATAGCCAAGGGCGCCATTCGCCGCCACACGCGGGATGCCTTCCGTCCGAGGCCGCAAGCGGCTAGCAACCCAACGTGCTAACCGATCGCCGCCTATTGCGCGCCGAGCCCAATTTCGGGCTCCTCACCAAGCTGTTCCAGGTGAACTGGCCGTATGTCGCGGTGCTGTGCGCCGTCGCCGCCTGTGGCTACGTGGCACTGTATTCCGCCGGCGGCGGCCCGGAGCCCTATGCCTGGCGTCACGGCCTGCGCTTCGGCTTCGGCCTGGTGATGACACTTTCGCTCGCCATGGTGGATATCCGCTTCCTGGCGCGCTTCTCCTGGCCGCTCTACGCCATCGGCATCGTGCTGCTAATACTCACCCTGCGCATGGGCCACGTCGGCAAGGGCGCCGAGCGCTGGTTGGAACTGGGGCCGATCCAGCTCCAGCCCAGCGAATTCATGAAGGTGGCGCTCGCCATGGCGCTGGCGTCGTGGTTCCACCGCGCCAGCTGGGAGCGCATGGGCAATCCGCTGTTCCTCGTCCCGCCCGCCCTGATGGTGCTGCTGCCGGTCGCCCTCATCCTCAAGCAACCGAACCTCGGCACCGCCTTCATTACGGCCGTCATCGGCTTCGCCATCTTCCTCGGCGCCGGCATGCGGCTGTGGCAGGTCGGGTTGCTGCTGCTACCCGTGCCGTTCGCCGCTAGGATCGCCTATGGTCACCTGCACGATTACCAGCGCGCCCGCATCACCACCTTCCTGCATCCGGAATCCGATCCGCTCGGCGCCGGCTACAACATCATACAATCCAAGATCGCGCTCGGTTCCGGGGGTATGTGGGGCAAGGGTTTCATGCAAGGCACCCAGGCGCATTTGAATTTCCTGCCCGAAAAGCAGACCGACTTCATCTTCTCCATCATCGCCGAGGAATGGGGCTTGGTCGGTGCGCTGTTCGTGCTGACGTTGCAGTTGCTGTTGATCCTCGGCGCCATGCTGATTGCGTTGCGATGTCGTAACCAATATGGCCGCCTGCTGGCCCTCGGGATTGCAACCAATCTGTTCATGTATGTATTCGTCAACGTCGCCATGGTGGTGGGTGCGATTCCGGTCGGCGGCGTGCCGTTGCCGTTGATCAGCCACGGGGGCTCGGCCATGCTGACGGTGATGTTCGCCATCGGACTGCTGCTGTCGGTTCATGTCCACCGCGATGTCGAATTCGCCCGGCGCGAGGAATTTCCACCCTGATCCCGTCTCTGCAGCGCGCCTATCGCACTTCATCCTACCGTGTCGCCGGGGTGTTGCTCTGCATCGGCCGACGCAACCCCCCACTCGATGCCATACTCGCGCGGCTCGGCGCGCGGCGCGCCGTGATGCTCACCGCCTGCAACCCGCGCAGCCGCCGCATGCCATCGGGGTGGAACGCCCGCATGATGCGCCGGCTGCATGAAAAACTGCGCCGCCGCCCTGTCCTGGCTGCCGAAAGCGGCGCCGGACAATGGCGGGAGGCGCAATGCCTGGTTGCCTGTGCGCCGGCATGGGGCGCCCAGGTCGCGCGCCGCTTCCGCCAGAACGCCATCCTTTGCCTGTGGCGCGGCCAGCCACCCCGCCTGCTGCCCCTGGCGCCATGCGCCTGATGCGATCCGCCGAGGTGACCGCCGCCTTGCTAGACGCGCGTTTGCGTGCCTCCGACAGCGCTACCGAGGTCATTGGCGACCTGTTCGGCCGCCCGGTGCGCATTCATCGCCTGCCCTGCGACGCACCGCCGCTCAGCCCATCACAACATTCCTGCCTTTGCCCGACCCCGGAGCAGCCCGCCGTGCACCGCCGGGTCATGCTTCTCGCCAACGACGTCGCGGTGTCGGAGGCCGACCTCTGGTATGTGCCCGGCCGCCTATGGCCCGGAATGGCGGCGACCTTGAACTTCACCGACACGCCGTTCGGCATCGTGGTGCGCCCGATGCAGCCGCACCGCGAAACGCTGGCAACCCGCGTCTGCGATCCGGGCGAAGCCTATGTTTTGGAGCACGAGGCGGTGCTGCGGGACACGGAAGGGGTAGCGATTGCGTTGGTGATGGAAAGGTATTTAAGGCAAGTAAGGACGGAAGTAGTTCTTTGCTGAAAAAAAGACCTACTCCCTTTGCTTTTACGCCGGCGGCGGCGTCCGCGTCTCCTCGAGCCGATCCGTCAGGCGCTGAACGGTTTTCGCCACCACGTCACCCGCCTTGCGCACCGACGGGTCGCCATGCGCCAATAATCGATCTGATACCATCAGCGCCGGCGACAAAATGCCCCGCAGATCGTGCCGCAACACAGCGTTCGGGTCCTTTGCGGCGGCCGCGGCCGGTGTTGCCGGCGCGGGGACGGGCGCCAATTTTGCCGCCGGCTCCTGCCGCATCATCCATCCGGCGATCCATCCGAACATCGCCGCGGTGATCGCAATCGGCGCCCCCGCGACTGGGGCGACCAGCCACGCTGCGGCAACCATCGCCACGCCGCCCAGGAGAAGAAAGAACGCGCGCCGGCGCGGCGTGGAGGGCCCATTCAGCATGTCGGGCCCATCTAAGCTCATGGCGTCTAAATATCCCAGTCCCATCGACACGATATTCACCGCGCCGCGTCCGCGTGAAGCGCGTGCACCGAGAAAAGCATGTCGGGATCGGTCCATACATGCGCCGGCGACCATCCCGCCAGCTTTGCGAGCGCCTGAAATGCGGCAATGCTGTGCTTGTAGCTGTTTTCCGTGTGGATTGTCTCTCCGCGGCCGAAATGGACGAGGCGGCCGGCCACCCGCACGCTTTGCCGTTGCAGGCTGCGCAGGTGCATTTCGATGCGGCTTTCAACGTGGTTCCAAATCGCCAGGTGGGCGAACCGGTCCAGCACGAAATCCGCGCCCGCCTCGCGATTGAGGCGGCGCAACATATTGAGGTTGAACGCGGCCGTGACACCGGCCGCATCATTATAGGCATTGAGCAACGTCGGCGCGTCCTTGCGCAGGTCGGCGCCCACCACCAGCCAGGCGCCGTCGCCCAGGGTGTCCCGCGCGTGCGCCAGGAAAATCCGCGCCACGTCCGGTTCGAGGTTACCGATCGTGGATCCCGGGAAGAAGCCGAATTTCGGCATGTCCCACGCCGCGTCCGGCAGCACGGGATTTTGGTTGAAGTCGGCGCACAGCGGATACACCGCCAGCCCCGGCTCCTCGACACGCAGTTGGGCCGCGAGCGTTTCCAACGCGCCGCGCGCCACATCGATCGGCACGTAGGCAGCGAAATCGGCGCCGGACGCGTCCAGCAAAAGCCGCGCCTTGGTCGGGTCGCAGGCGCCGTATTCCACCAGCGCGCTGCCCGCCGGCGCCAACGCAGCAAGTTCCGGCGCAATCCGCCGCAACAGCGCCATCTCCGTCCGGGTAAGGTAATATTCCGGTAGCCGGGTGATGTCGTCGAACAGACGTACCCCTTCCGCGTCATAGAACAACTTCGACGGCAGCGTCTTGGGCGTCGCCGTCAGCCCGGCCAGTGCGTCCGCCGCGATATCCTCATAGGCAACGAGTGCGTCGAGCATGGTCGTCTGTCCCTAATAATGTTACTTGAAGCCGGCGCCGGCCTTCAAACTAAGTCCTCGGCCAGTCGCAGCCCGGAGAACTGCCAACGCCGGTCGGGGTGAAAGAAGTTCCGGTAACTTGGCCGTGCGTGCCCCGCCGGCGTCACCGCGCTGCCACCGCGCAGCACCATCTGGTTGATCATGAACTTGCCATTGTATTCGCCGACTGCCCCAGGCGCGGCCCGGAAGCCGGGGTAGGGCAGGTAGGCGCTCGCAGTCCATTGCCAGGCATGGCCGGCAAACTCAGCGATATCGCCGCACGCCGCCTCGAGCTCCGCCTCGGTCGGCAGCCGGGCGCCGGACCACCGGGCAAACGCATCGGCCTCATACCAGCTGATGTGGCGAACCGGCGCCCCAAGATCCAGCGCCGCCAGGCCCCCCAAACCGAATTGGTGATCGAAATGATCCCGGGCGCCGTCCGCCGCGCGCCAGTAAAGCGGCGCCTGCCAGCCCTCCGCCTGCGCGTGGGCAAAGCCTTCCGACATCCACAATGACGCGGTGCGGTAGCCGCCCGCCGCGATGAATTCCTGATAGTCGCCGTTACGCACCAGACGGTTGGCCAGGCGGTACGGCGCCAGCAGCACCCGGTGGCGCGGCAATTCGTTATCGAAGGCGAAGTCGCGCCGGGCCGCCGTCCCGGGCGCCGCGCCGATCGCCGCGATGCCGCCTTGAAAGTCCTTCCACTGCGTGGGCCCCGGCGCGCCGGCAGGCTCCGTCCAGCCCGGGATCGCGGCCGGCAGCAGCGGGTTTTGCCAGAAGGCGTGCACGATGTCGGTCGCCAGCAATTCCTGGTGCTGCTGTTCGTGCTGCAACCCGAGCGTGACCAGCGCGATCGCCTCGGCGCCGGCGTGCGGCAGGAAGTTGGCCATCGCCGCGTCCACATGGGCGCGGTAATCGCTCACGGCGCCGGCCGAAGGGCGGGTGAGCAGGCCGCGCTGCGGCCGCGGGTGCCGGGCGCCGACCGAGTCGTAGTAGGAATTGAACAGATACGAAAAATCCGCATCGAACGGCCGGTAGCCCGCCGCATGCGGCACCAGGCAGAACTGCTCGAAGAACCACGTGGTGTGCGCGCGGTGCCATTTTGCCGGGCTGGCATCCGGCATCGACTGCACGCACTGGTCCTCCGGACTGAGACCGGCGGCCAGGGCTTCGGTGTGCGCGCGCACGGCGAGATAGGCGGCCGCCGCATTGGCCGGCCGCAATGTAAGCGCTTTCATTGTTCCTCCGGTACCCCCCAACCTTGTCGAAAGCCGGCGGTTTCTACGCTCGCATCTGGGGCTCCCCGGCGGCGGTAAAAGTGGCGGTAAATGGGGAAAATGTGCCGCGAGCAGCGCCCGTCGAGACACCGCCTGCTTTTTCTACATCCATAAGTTAAACAACCTTTACTTTACACAACCTATACGTGTATCTTTTCCACCGTATTAAGCCGTGCCGCCCCAACACTGCCGCTTCAACCGAGCGGGAGCGGACCAGATGGTCTCCAGGGAATTCACATGGCTTGCAACAGATGGTGGCTCATGGTCGCTGGCAGCCGACTGGGACGACGTGACGGACGGCATCGATCCGTCCCTCATCACGCCCGGACCGCAGGATAGCGTCAGCGTGACGGGTCCCAGCGGCACCGCGATCCAGACCATCACCGGCGTCGGCAACGTCATGCTCGCCGCGTTCGCCGGCAACACGGCGCTCGCCGGCACGTTCACCGCATCCACCCTCAGCCTCGGGGCGAACGGCGCCGGCGGCTTGCTGGACATCGGGACCGGCAGCCTGACCGGCGGCACGCTCGCCGTGGGGTCCGGCAGTGTAATCGCCACGACGGGCGGCGTGCTGTCGATCTCCGGCCAGATCTCCCTGGGCGGCAGCGGCACCGGTGGCGCCGCCTGCAATCTGGACGCGACATCCGGCGGCGAAATCATCGCCGGCACCCTGCTGCTCGGCGCCGGCGAGGCCGCCATCTACGTCGATCCCGCCAGCAGCATCGAGGTCGGCACCATCGGCGGCGCGGCACCCGGCACCCTCACCATCGACGCGGGTGCCATGCTGTCGGGCCTGGGCGACGCCAATGCCTATGGCGCGGTGGCCAACAACGGCACCATCCTGGCCAGCGGCGGCGCGCTGATGCTCGGCACCCTCACCGGCACCGGCACGCTCGAAATCGGCGCCGGCGCCGTGCTGGAACTGAACGGCGCCACCGGCGCCGGCCAGTCGTTGCAATTCACCGGCAGCGAGGCGACCCTGGCCATCGTCACCGAGTTCGATGAACCACAAGGCACCATAAGCCTGTTCGCGCCCGGCGACGCCATCGACGTGCTGGGCAGCCCGATCAGCGCCGCAACCTACCAATGGGAGAGCGCCAATCTGGGCCTGCTGACCTTGTGGTACGGCAACCAGGTCGCCGACATGCTCACCCTGGCGGGCAACTACAGCGGCGACGTGTTCCTCACCGCCGGCGACGGCGGCTTCGGCACGCTGATCACCGTCGCCCCGGAAACCGGCGGCACCGGCAGCGCCAGCAAGGGCACCGTCAACCCGGACCAGTATCAATGGGTCGGCACCGGCAGCGGCAATTGGGGCAGCCGCTTCGGCTGGAGCGACGTCACCACCGGCGCCAATCCCGCCGGCATCGCGCCCGGCGTCAACAATCTGGTCAGCATCGACGTGGCCGGCACGGGCAGCTTCACCGTCATTGCCGGCCCCGCCAACGCCGCCTCGCTCGCCCTGGCAGGGGACGTGGCGTTGGCCGGCGCCTTCGGCATCGGCACCCTCACGGTGGGCAACGCGGCCAATTTCGACGCCGCCACGCTCGATCTGCTGCCCGGCACCGTACTCTCCACGCCCAACGCCGACATTCAGTACGGCGAAATTTCGGTCTCCGGCAGCGCGCTGCTCGCCGTTGCCGGTACCCTGGTGCTGGGCGGGGGTGCCACCGGCGTGGGGCTGCCGACCACGCAATTATCGGTCACGGCGGGCGGCACGGTCACCGCGCTCGGCCTCACCCTCGGCGGCGGTTCGGGCGACACCATCACCACCGACCCAACCGGCGTGGTGCAAATCGGCGCTACCGGTGGCGCCGTCGCAGGCGCCGTCACGATCGACACCGGCGCCACGCTCAGCGGCAACGGCAGCGTCAATCCGCTCGGCGCCATTATCGACAACGGCACCATACTGGCCACCGGCGGCACGCTCACCCTCGGCGCCATCACCGGCAGCGGCGTGCTCGACATCGGTGGTGCCGCCGGTCTGGCGCTCAATGCCGGCGACACCATGGCGATCGATTTCAGCGGCGCCGGCGGCGTGCTGCTGCTGGCCAACGAACTCGTTTCACTCACCGGCATCATTTCAGGGTTCACGCAGGGCGACGCCATCGACATCCAGAACGATCCGATTACCGCAAGCACGACCAGCTACAACGGCACCAACACGATCCTGTCGCTCTATTACGGCAACGTCGTGGTCAACCGTCTCACCCTGGCCGGGTCCTACAGCGGCGAGCATTTCGTTCTCGTGCCCGACGGCGCCTCCGGCACCGATGTCCTGGTCAGCGGCGGCGGCGGCGGTGGTGGCGGCGGCGGCCAGGGCAATACCGACACGCTGGAGTGGGCCACCCCCGGCAGCGGCGCGTGGGGCACTACGTCGAACTGGTTCGATGTCACCACCAACGCAGCGGCGCTGGCGTCACCCGGCGCTCAGAACGGCGTGCTGATTGCCGGGCCCGGCGGCAACCAGTTCCAAACCATCGGCGGTCCCGGCCTGTGCGCCAATCTGGAATTCACCGGCAATTCGCTGCTTCTCCGCGCCTTCACAACCGGCACGCTCACCCTTGGCGGCCTGGTGGCCGGCACGCTCACAGCCGGCGTGGTCGACGTTGCCGGGCAAGGGCAGTCCTCCAGCCTGACCGCCACCGCGCAGGCGCAAATCACCGACGGCACGCTGCTGGTCGGCACCGGCGGCCTGCTCTCGATCGGCGGCACCCTCTCGGTCGGCGACGGATCGCCCGGCGACAGCATCGCCTACAGCGAATTGTCGGTCACCAATAGCGGCACCGCGATCCTCGCGGGCCTGGCGCTCGGCGGCGGCGCCGGTGCGGCCGTGCAAACCGACGCCACCGGCGTGATCGAAATCGGCAACGCCGGCGGCGCCGCGTCTGGCGCGGTCACCATCGACACCGGAATCGCGGTCGCCGGCAACGGGCTGGTCAATGTCGGCGGCCTGGTGGTGGATAACGGCACGCTCACCGCGTCGGGCGGCACGCTGGCCGTGGGCGCGGTGTCCGGCACCGGCACTCTGGTCATCGCCTCGGAGGCCACGCTCGCGCTGAGCGCCGCCGAACTGGTGCCGATCGCTTTCCAGGGCGCCGGCGCCACTTTGCTGCTGCAAGGCAGCGCCGAAGATCCGGCCGGCACCATCCTGGGCTTTGTGCAAGGCGACGCCATCGTCACCGGGTCGAGCCAGGTCACCAGCGTCGACTACGCGCCCGGCGCCGGCGATATCGGCACGCTGACGCTCTATAACGGCGCGGACGTGGCCGGCTTTCTGCTGCTGGGAGGCGATTTCGCCGGCGAAATCTTTACCCTTCAGCCGGATGGCGCGGGCACCGAAATTGGTGTGGCGGCCGGCAATGGCGGCGGCCCGTCGCAGGGCACGCCAACACCCGACGATTACCTGTGGCTGGGCGGCGCCGGCGCCGCCTGGAACACCGCGTCGAACTGGGAAGATGTGTCGGCCGATCAGGACCCGGCGCAGATCGCCCCTGGCGCGCATGACCTCGTCACCATCCAGGGCGCTGGTGGCGGGGCCTATACCACCATCACCGGCCCCGCCGACGCGGCGTCGCTCGCCTTGTTCGGCGGCGTCTCGCTCTCCGGCAGCTACGCGGTGGGCGCGCTATCGGTGGGCGGCGCCAGCCAGGCCGGCGCACTGGCGCTCGGGGCGGGTGCGACCATGCAGGCGGCGGCGGCAACCGTGTTCGGCGACCTGATGTTGCAGGACGGCGACTTTGCCGCCGCGGGGTTGCTGACCCTGAACGGCGGCGCGCTGCTCGCAACCGGCGGCGCCGTGGTCCAGGCCGGCACCTTGACATTGATTAGCCCGGGGACCGGCACCGGCGCCGCGCTGACCGTGGATGCAACCTCCTCGCTCGAAATCGGCAGCGCGGGCGACGCGATAACCGGCGACGTGGTGGTCGACAGCAACGCGGTGGTGTCCGGCGCCGGCGCGCTGGACCCGGACGGCGCCATCGTGGTCGCCGGCACCATCACCGCCAGCGGCGGCACGCTCACACTCGGCACCGTCTCCGGCGCCGGCACCCTGCTGATCGGCGTCGGCGCGACGCTGGCGCTGGACGGCACCGCCGCCAACAGCGCGCTGATCGATTTCGCGGGCCCTGGCACGCTGGACGTGCTCGGCGCCCTGCCGGCCGCCGATATCGCCGGGTTCGGTGACGGCGACGACATCGATGCGCCCATCGCCGGCATCACCGGCTGCCAATACGCCGTCACCGGTCCGAATCTCGGTGTGCTCACCCTGCTCGACGGCAGCGATGTGGTGGGCACCCTCAACCTGGTCGGCGTCGGCCAGGGTCAGAGCTTTGCCGCCACCGCGAACGGCGGCGGCACAATCATAACCACCCAGACAACCGACTGGGGTGGCGGAGGAGGTAACGTGCGAAATCCCAACACTGGTGACGCCAACGGCACATTCGGCATCGTGCAGGACTATGCGTTCTGGCAGAGCCTGCCCGCCGAGGCGCAGAACGTGCTCGCATCCGAACAGGCGCAGCACGGCAACGAAGCCTGGGTGGACACCTCCACCGACGGTACTACGTGGGACAATCCGGCCCCCGCCGTGGCGAATTTCGCTGTGCTCAGCACGCCGACCGCCTACAGCATTGTCGGGCTTCCGGTCGGCTACAGCGCGCTTCTGGCCCAAGGCACGGCCCCGGTGTGGCTGACCGACAGCGGCGCCGGCGACGCGCTGATCGTCGGCAATCACGCCAACGACACGATCAGTGGCAGCGGCAGCGGTGACACCCTCGTGGGCGCCGGCGGCAACACGCTGTTCTTCGCCAAATACTCTTCGCAAATCTTCGGCGCCGGCAATGACACCGTCATTACCGGTGTCGGCAACAATGTCATCACCACGGCGCCGGACGCGCGCTCCATCGTTTGGCTCGGCGCGGCCCAGAACAACGTCATTTCGCAAGGCCACGACACCGTGCTGGCCGCCTCCGGATACGGCGCCAATGACACCATCTGGGCGGTGCAGTCCGACACCATTTTCGGGGCGCAGGACGGCCGGGTCAGCGTGGTGACCGGCGATGGACCCAGCGTGCTGATCGCCGGCGCCGGCGAGATGGATGTCCATGGCGGCCCCGGCAATGGCAGCGTGCTATGGTGCGGCAGCACCGTATTCGCGCAATTCGTCGGCGGCGCGGGCAGCGCCGAAATCGTCGGCGGCAGCGGCGAGCTCAGCGTCCAGGGAGGCGCCGGCGCCCTGACGGTCTACGGCGGCACCGGCAGCAGCATCATCCAGGGCGCCGCGGGGCCAAGCGTGTTCGTCATGGGCGATGGCGCCAGCACGGTCACGGCAGCCTCCGGCAACCATGTCTGGCTGGTGGGCGCGGCGAACGACAGCCTGATCGCGGCGGGCGGCAATGTTGTCCTCAACGGCGGCTATTCGGCCGGCAACAACATATTCCAGGCCGGCAGCGGGCCGTGCACCATCGTCGGCGGCCACGGCAACGACACCTATCTCGGCGGCGCCGGCGCCGCCATCATCAGCGCCGGCAGCGGCGACGACGTGTTCAGCTTCACCACCGGCCTCGCCGGCGGCAGCGACACCGTCAACAACTTCAATCTCGGCGACGATCGTATCGTCCTGAACGGCTACGGCGGCTACACCAACAGCCTGGTCAACGGCAGCGAGGTCATTTCGCTGTCCGACGGCACCCACATCCTGCTCACCGGCATCGCCTCCATGTCGGGGGTGAACATCACCTAGCTGCGCGCCGGGTTGTCCGGCGGCGCGCGAAAAACGACTCCCTCTCCCCACTTTTTTCGCGCTTATCGAAGCTTCATCTTGCAGTGCATCACATTCGGCCGCTAACCTCCTGATGTCGCGAGTCGCGGCGTTTCGGCCTTCCTTCGCACCGGGGAGACCTGCCATGAGTTTGTCACAAGCGCTTACCGCCGCCGCCGCCAACCCGCTCGACGTCATGGAGCAGATCGTATCCGCCAACGACTGGGTGTTCGACCGCCGGTCCGACGCGGAAATGGCCGCCGAAGCTCCCGGCAAATGGTGCGATTACGGCCTCTATTTCAGTTGGTCGCACGAAATCAGCGCCATGCACTTTACCTGCACCTTCGACCTGAAAGTGCCCCCGCCACGCCGGGCCGCACTCTACGAACTGCTGGTCCGCGCCAACGAACGCCTCTGGATCGGCCATTTCGGCATGGACGAGGACAACGGCATGCCGCTGTTCCGCCACTCCGTGCTGCTGCGTGGCGCCCCCGGCGCGTCGGCCGAATCGCTCGAGGACATGGTGGATATCGCCATCACCGAGTGCGAGCGTTTCTACCCTGCGTTTCAGTTCGTCCTATGGGGCGGCAAGTCCCCGGCGGACGCCCTCGAAGCCGCCATGCTGGAGTGCGTCGGCGAAGCGTGAGCGAATCGCCGCATCCACCCCCCGTGCTGCCCCCGTTATTATTAGTCGGCGCAGGACGAATGGGCGGGGCGCTGTTCGGCGGCTGGGTCAAATACGGTCTCGCCCCAAGCATCCTCGTCGATCCCATGCCACCTCCCGGCATTGCGCGCGACGACGACATAATTTTCCCCTCGCTGCCCGCCGTGCCCAGCGGCTTCAACCCCGCCGCTGTCATCCTGGCGGTCAAGCCGCAAATCGCCGACGCGGTCATGGCCGCCCTCGGACGCGTGCTGCAGCCCGGCGCGGTGATCCTGTCCATCATGGCCGGCCGCCGCATCGCCGGCATCGCCGAAGCGGTCGGTGGCGACCCGCCCGTGGTGCGCGCCATGCCGAACACCCCCGCCGCCATCGGCCAAGGCATAACCGTCGCCTTCGCCGGCTCCGGCGTCACCGAAGCCCAGCGCGATCTCTGCAACATCCTGCTCGCCGCCGTCGGCGAGGTCGCCTGGGTCGAGGACGAAGCCCTGATCGACGCCGTCACCGCAGTCTCCGGCAGCGGCCCCGCCTACGTGTTCCTGCTCGCCGAACTGCTCGAACAGGCCGCCATCGCCGAGGGCCTGCCGCCCCCGCTCGCCCGCCTGCTCGCCCGCAAAACCATCTCCGGCGCCGGCGCCTTGCTCGACACCAGCCCCGAGGACGCCGCCGCCCTGCGCCGCGCCGTCACCAGCCCGCGCGGCACGACGGAGGCGGCGCTGGGGGTGCTGATGGACCCCGAGGCATGGCCGCGTGCCGTCAATACAGCCGTGCGGGCGGCGGCAAAGAGGGCGGAGGAATTAGGAAGGAAGTAGTTCCTTTTTTCACGCGGAAAAAAGCACTGCTTCTTCCTACCCTGAAACCTTTGCCCCGCTGCGCCGTCATAACGGCGCACCCGCGGAGGCCACCCTCATGTCCCAAATCACCCCGATGTCCCCGCCGGTTTTCGACAGGCGCCCGCTCTACCCCACGCTGGTATCGTTCCCGATTGCCTTTTTCGCCGCCGCCCTGCTGACCGACGTCGCCTATTGGGCCAGCGCCGGCACGGAGTGGGAAACCTTCTCCATCTGGCTCATCACCGCCGGGATGATTGTCGCGGCCGTTGCTTTCGTCACCGGCTTGATCGACCTCGCGCGCCACCACCGGCGTCACGTTCTCACGCCGTCATGGCCCCGCGTGTTCGGCGATTTCCTCGCCGTGGCGCTGGAACTCATCAACGCCTTCGTCCACAGCCGCGACGGCTACACCGCCGTGGTGCCCACCGGCATTATCCTGTCCTTCCTGGCGGTGTTCATCCTGATCATGTCGCGGCAGGACCGTCCCTACGCTCAAAGCCGTGGCGTGCTGGCCGCATTCCTCTCGCTGGTCGCCTTCGTCGGCGGACTGGCCGCCGTCTGGGCGTTCGCTGGGCCGCTACCACAACCGATGGATCCGTCCGCCCAGTACGGCGCCAATCCCAACCTGCCGGCGCCGCACCAGTACCTGCTGCCGCCGATGAACGTCGCGGCCAAAGCCAACTGGGGCAGCGACACCCCCACGGTTGCCAACGGCCTGCAAATCAAGGCGTTCGCCCAGGGCCTCGAACACCCCCGCTCACTCTATGTGCTGCCCAACGGCGACGTGCTCGTGGTGGAGTCCGGCGGTCCCACCGCCCCGATCCACCGCCCCAAAGACTTAATCATGGGCTGGATCGAAGCCTTCATCGGCGCCCGCGCCACCGCCCCCAACCGCATCACCTTATTGCGCGACGCCAACGGCAACGGCGTCCCCACCCTGCGCACCATTTTCCTCGACCATTTGCACTCCCCCTTCGGCGTCGCGCTCGTCGGCAACGATCTTTACGTCGCCGATACCGACGCGATCATGCACTACCCCTACACCGAGGGGCAAACCGCCATCACCGTGCCCGGAACGAAACTGCTCGACCTGCCCGGCGGCCCGATCGACCACCACTGGACCAAAAGCCTCGTCGCCAGCGCCGACGGCTCGAAACTTTATGTCGGCGTCGGATCGAACAGCAACATCATGGAAAACGGCCTCGGCGCCGAACTGAACCGCGCCGACATCCTCGAAGTGGATCGCGTCACCGGCGCCTTCCGCATCTTTGCCAGCGGCTTGCGCAACCCCAACGGCCTGCAATTCGAGCCGACCAGCGGCAAACTCTGGGCCGTGGTCAACGAACGCGACGAGCTCGGCCCCAACCTGGTGCCCGATTATCTAACCTCGGTCCGCGACGGCGCTTTTTACGGCTGGCCGTACAGCTATTACGGCCAGCACGTCGATCCGCGCGTCCAACCCCAACGCGCCGACCTGGTCGCGAGCGCCACAGTCCCCGACTACGCCCTAAGCTCCCACGTCGCCCCCCTCGGCCTGGTCTTCAACACCGGCACCGCGCTACCCGACACCTACAAAGGCGGCGCCTTTGTCGGCGAACACGGCAGTTGGGACCGCACCCCGCTGAACGGCTACAAAGTCATCTACATCCCCTTCACCAACGGCCACCCAAGTGGGCCCCCTGTCGACGTCGTCACAGGTTTCCTGAACCAGCAAAACCACGCCCGCGGCCGCCCCGTAGGTTTGGCCTTGGACAAGTCCGGCGCGCTCCTGATCGCCGACGATGTAGGCAACACAGTCTGGCGGGTCAGTGCGGCAGGGCATTGAAATCAATACGTCAAACAAAGCGAAGTCGTTCTTTTTTGAAGAAAAGAACGAAAAAACTTTTGCTTTTTTCGATGCGATTCAGTAACGCCAAAAAAACGCCTCGCCCGCGCTTGCGGTAGAGGAAGGGGCCGCGAAGCGGTGGAAGGTAAGGGTGCTATGCGCCGGGATCGAGCAGACGCTGCAAGGCCATGCGCAATACTGGTTCCATCGGCACCGCCCGCCGCGTCGCCCGATCGACAAACACATGCACGAACCAGCCCTCGGCCACCGCCGCATCCGCGCCTTCGACAAACAATCCAATCCCGTAACGCACGCTCGACCGGCCGAGTTTCTCCACCCGCAGCCCGGCCTGCACAATCTGCGGAAATTCGATCGGCGCCAGAAACGTGCAATGGGATTCAGCACACAAACCAATCTGCCCGCCGGCATGAATGTCCAGCCCGCCTTCGCGGATCAGCCAGGTGTTTATAACCGTATCAAAATAACTATAGTAGGTCACGTTGTTCACGTGGCCATACACATCATTGTCCATCCACCGCGTCGGGATGGTTTGCACATACGGGTAGGCCGCACGGCTCATCGGCGGACCAGCATTCACCCCAAGCCGGAGAACAGCGAGGTTGACAGATAGCGCTCGGCGAACGACGGCACGATCCCTACGATCAGCTTGCCGGCGTTCTCCGGCGCGCGCGCCAGGCCCACGGCCGCATGCAGCATCGCGCCGGACGAAATGCCCACCGGCAAACCATCCAGCCGTGCCGCGCGCCGCGCCGCGGCCAGCGCCTCACGCTCCGACACGGTGATGATCTGGTCGATTTCGGCCATGTCGAGCACCGACGGGCGAAAGCCTGGACCGATGCCCTGAATCCCGTGCGGCCCCGGCTCGTCGCCCGATAGTACGGCACTTTCGGCCGGCTCCACGCCGACGATGGTGAAGCCGGGCCGCCGGCTGCGCAGCGCACGGCCAATGCCGGTCAGCGTGCCGCCGGTGCCCAGGCCGCCGATAACGATGTCCACCTTGCCATCACTGTCCGCCCAGATCTCCTCGGCCGTGGTCGCCTGATGGATGTCCGGGTTGGACGGGTTGTCGAACTGGCGCGGCATCCACGCATTGGGCGTGCTGGCGACGATTTCGTTGGCCCTGGCGATGGCGCCGGCCATGCCGAGCTTCTGCGGCGTAAGCTCAACCTGCACATCCATCAGCCGCAACATGCGGCGCCGCTCGATGCTCGCGCTCTCGGGCATGGTGACGATCAGCCGGTAGCCCCGCGCCGCCGCGACGAACGCCAGTGCAATGCCCGTATTGCCGCTGGTCGGCTCCACCAGCAACGACGTCTCGGGCGAAATCAGCCCCTCTCGCTCGGCCGCATCGATCATGCCGAGCCCGATGCGGTCCTTCACCGACCCCAGCGGGTTGAAGAACTCCAGCTTCACCGCGAGGTCCGCGACAAACCCCTCCTCGGCGGCGAGGCGTGGCAAACGTACCATGGGCGTGCCACCCACGGTTTCCAGGACACTTCCATATATGCGGCCGCGGGGGGATGCTGTAGAAGGCACGCCGAGGCTACGTGGAATTCGCTTGGACATCGTGCATTCCAATGGGCATTTTATACATGACTAAAAACCGCGTGCGGCCGGAGTCGCGCAAACCGGGATCGGGCAAAGGAGTGTGGTGCGATGATTGTCCGTCGAGACCGGGGCATGCTGGCGGTTCTGATCATGCTGGATGTCGCCTTTCATGCCGGCCGCACCAGCGCGGTCAGCGCCGCGGATATCGCTGACCGGGCCGGGTTGGCACGTCGTGGTATTGAACCCTTGCTACAGACCCTGTCCAGGTCCGGCTTGCTGGAAAGCATCCGCGGCCCCCGCGGCGGTTACCGGCTGGGCCGGCCGCGACGGGACATCACGCTGGATGAGGTGATGCGCACGGCCCAGGCCGACGACGCGGCCGGCGCCGATGACGGGCCGAGCGGAGATCTGCAAACCGGCGTGGTGGAAAAGCTATGGGGCGAGCTGGATGCGGAGCTCGCGGCCAAGTTGAAGAAGATCACGCTCGAGGACATGATCCGGCGTGCGGAGGCGGCGGGTTTCTCGCGCCCGCTGGCAGAGCCGATTACGTTTTCTATTTAGCGGAAACAAAGGCTTAGGGAAGCAGTTCTGTTCTGAACAAGAACCAAGAGACTTTTATCTGTTGACGCAATGCCCAACATATCGGCCATGGCCCCGGCCTGTCCGTGTCCCCTAATTTCATGGGTTCTCAATGACCAAGCTCTCCGCCGTGGAAGCCATGAAAACCTCAAGCGACGGCCTGCGAGGCCATCTTGCCGCGGAACTTGCGGAAGGCGGCATCCAGGTCAGCGAGGAAGCCTACAATCTTTTGAAATTCCACGGCAGCTACGAGCAGTTCGACCGCGATACCGCGACCTATCGCAAGCAGCATGGCCAGGAAAAGGAATACCAGTTCATGCTGCGCGTCCGCATGCCGGGCGGCGTGCTGACACCGGCGCAGTATCTCGGGCTCGACCGCCTGGCCGATGACCGCGCCAACCACACCATCCGCATCACCACGCGCCAGGGCATTCAGTTCCACGGCATCCTGAAAGGCGACCTCAAGCCGGCCATTGCGGCGGTGAACCATACCTTGCTCACCACGATGTCGGCCTGCGGCGAT